>ERZ1292623.705-Hain-H51-01um-R1-705-length-34450-cov-13_pt1 | contig 34450 bp, 31 predicted proteins | sample MGYA00564398_ERZ1292623 | MGnify/ENA primary metagenome ERZ1292623 (study PRJEB36523, sample SAMEA6512633) | groundwater metagenome | collected 2019-01-07 | study: AquaDiva: Metagenomics assemblies of 32 groundwater samples
GGCAATATGTGAATGGCGATTTTTCGCTGAACGACCGCTTTTTTCATAATCTGACGAAAGGAGAACAGGATAAAATTTTGGATTATGAACTGATGATTTACTTCTGCGAGGGTACGGATAAGGAACGACTGGACTGGTTCAGAATCATCAACATTGCCGGAGAAAAATTAACCGACCAAGAAATTCGCAACGCGGTTTACACTGGGCCGTGGCTCTCCGACGCTAAATTAAAATTTAGTAAATCAAATTGTGTGGCGTATCTGTTGGCAAACGACGGCGGGCAATTAGTTAGCGGTTCGCCAATCCGGCAGGAATATTTAGAAACCGCGCTTTCATGGATAAATGACGGCAAAATAGAAGATTATATGGCCAAGCATCAGCACGACAAAAAAGCTGACGAATTGTGGGAGTATTTCCAAAACGTCATTGCATGGGTGCGTAAGGCGTTCCCCAACTACCGCAAAGAAATGGCGAACGTGAATTGGGGTGAACTGCACAACCAATTCAAAGACAAGAAATTAAACGCCTCTAAATTAGAAACCGAAATTGCTGAACTGATGCAAGATGAAGATGTAACGAAAAAATCGGGTATTTACCCTTATGTTTTAACTAGGCAAGAAAAGCATCTTTCAATACGTGCGTTTAATGACAAAATGAAACGCGAAGCCTACGAAAGGCAGAAAGGAATCTGTGTAAAATGTGAAGAGCATTTTGCGATAGAAGAAATGGAAGCCGATCACATTACCCCCTGGCACGAGGGCGGGAAAACAATTTCTGGAAATTGCCAAATACTATGCAAAGAGGACAACCGCACTAAATCTGGAATATAAGAAAGAGATCGGCCATCTCAAGTCGTAAAAGTTATCATTCACACTACCTGTGGATAACTCTAAAGTAACCATATAATACGGCGTATTTATGGCTTATACTTTTGTGTTTGACATTCTTTTTGTATTTGCTACTATAAACTTATATTCAATTTAACCCATCAATACTATGAATAATGAAAATGAGTCAGTAGCGGAAGCAAAAATACCATACTTGAGTGCCGCAAAAATGGAGAAGCTAATGGAATTGGTTTCAGAGCGCAGTCTATCCACCATCACTCCTGACTATTTTAAGAACTATGGTTTCGGCCAGGCAGACGCTTATTTAGCGATAAATACGCTTAAGTTCCTAGGAGTAATCGACGATAAGGGTAAATCTACAGATGCTTTGCGGAAGTTTCAGTTACGAGGCGACACACGTAACTCGGAAGTACAACCGATACTAAAAACAGCCTACAAAAAATTGTTTGACGCGGTAAATGATCCCCACAAGCTGTCAAAGGATGATCTTGCCAATGAGTTTATGCACCATTATTCCTTGAGTCGTCGTGTCGCTATTTCGGCAGTCCCCGCATTTCTTAAGCTGTGTGAATTTGCAGGACTCTTGGAACAAGGTTCTGTTTTAACTAGAAAGCGGACTGCGGATCCATCAGGTAAATCTCAAAAAAACGCAAAAGTACACTCAAGAAATCGCACGTTCAGCGATCGTAACAACCTCGTAGTCATCCCAATTTCTGACGGTAAGATGGAATTGCGGTTACCACACGAAGTTCTAACCAGAATAGCGTTTGGTGGTGATATCGCTGATGATATGAAATCTTTGACTAAGCAACTTTCAGAGTTTGCAGAAAAATATTGTAAAAATAATCAAGAAAACGATGAGGCCTAAATTAAAACCAGGAAAAACAGTACCGCGATCTGGCCAATATGAAATCATTGGCCCGAGAGGGGGTAAAACAGGCGGGGAGATTACAGGGGTTAAAGGCAAAACTTTGCCACCTACTCCCAAGGCGGGATCATCGTATAAATTAGTAGATGTTACGAAACACTAGAACTATGGCCAATATACAGCATTATATTTTCGTGGACGAGTCGGGTGACCCAGGAAAGCCTTTTGAAGTTGACCAGAGTGGCAATCAAATTCCAACAGGAGCAAGCCTGTTTTACATACTGACCGCAATCTATCTAGACTCAACCAAACTATTCGCTCTTGAGCACGAGATTTTGGAAATTCGACATAAATATGGATTCAAGAGCGAAATAAAATCAACAATTATTCCTTTGCCTATGTACAAAGACTTATTGGATGTTATAAATAAATTAGCCATACCAATTTATTATCGACTCATTGATAAGAAAATATATAAAGGTAAATTTGCTGTGGCGGGTCATACTAAACTCCACAATATTTTTGATGATTATAATTTGTCTAAACTTGTGCTATTCGCAACAAAGAAGCAAAAACTATTAGATATTGAGGTTGTCATAGACAGAGCAGATAGGAGAATGTACAACGGAGATTATTTTAGTAGTTTTGATGAGTACTTATTTGACAGGGTAAATACCAAGACAATATCAAGAATTAAACATATAACCCATGTGAATTCTGAATATGTTAATGCAATGCAGTTATCCGATCTAGTTAGTGGTGCAATAAAAGATTATTTTACAGGAAAAAATAAAGAGTTGAAAAAGACTATAAATAAGAAATACCTATATAAAATCTGGTAAAAAAACCAAAAGAGCGGGCCCTAGACCTAGGACACGCTCTTTTGGTACAAACGACTTAATCGCTTATGTTTTCAGGTTAGCAGAATTACCGAAAAAAGCAAGTTTATCCACACAGACACAAAGATACCATTATAGGGATGTTAGTTAGATGAAGGTAAAGTGCCTATAGGCACTTTACCTTCATCTATGTGTAGTGTCAAGGAAATTAGTACTAAAAATTCTGTTGCAAGTAAAAATTTTGAAAATTTAGAGATAAATGATGTTTTGGAAATCATATTGATATTACTGAATTATATCAGAAAAAAGAAAATTTAGGGAGTCCCGCTCGCATCTCTCTTTTCATTGCAAGCGGGACTCTATGCACACGCGAACAGGAGGGTGCATTAGTTTTTTATTGAATAATCCACCTCACTTTTGCCTTTAATCGACTTTGGCTTGGGCGTCTCAAACCACTCTGGATGCTCTTTATGCATAGCTCGCAATTTCTGTATTATTTTATCAAGATAGCCGAACGTTAGGCCGTATTTCGGTTCAAAGTTCCGGCAATCGTGCCCGGCCTTCGCCACGACGTAGCTTTAGCGAAGTCGGGATTCGGCGGACAAAGTCTGTTTATTTCTAGAGATTTGACCTATATTAACAATTGTTATTGGGCCTGTAGCTTAGTGGCAGAGCATCCGGTTTGCATCCGGAAGATAGGGGTTCGATTCCCCTCAGGTCCACATGAAAAGAGTATTTATAATCCATGGCTGGGGCGGAAATCCGAATGAAGGATGGTTTCCATGGCTAAAAAATGAATTGGGAAAGAGGGGGTTTTCGGTCGCGGTTCCGGCAATGCCGAATTCGGATGAGCCAAAAATAGAAACCTGGATACCGTTTTTAAGCAAAACAGTTGGAAAACCCGATCAACAAACTTATTTTGTCGGGCATAGCATTGGCTGTCAGACTATTATTAGATATCTTCAAACATTGCCATCGGAAACAAAAATCGGAGGAGCGGTTTTTGTCGCCGGCTGGTACAACTTAAGAAGTTTGGAAACGGAAAAAGAAAAAAGAATCGCGGGACCATGGGTCAATGAACCGCGGGACGATAAAAAAATCCGCGAGATTGTCAACAAAGCCATCGCGATTTTTTCCGATAACGATCCGTTTGTAATCTCCGAAAACCAATTATCTTGGAAAGAAAGAGTCGGAGCAAAAATTATTGTTGAGCGCGGCAAGGGTCATTTTGGGGGCTCCGATGGCGTTACGGAATTGCCATCAGCTTTGGATGCAGTGCTTGAATTAGCCGGCGCAATGAGATAAACTATTCTTTAGTTTTTTGAAACCGCGAGGCGAAAAAGTGAAACAGTATTTGGATGTCTTGAAAGATATTATAGAAAATGGCAATGGCCGTCCTGATCGCACTAGCATAGGCCATAATCGTTCAGTGTTTGGCCGCCAGATGCGATTCAAAATGTCCGACGGATTTCCTATCGTTACTGTCAAACCAGTGCCATTCAAATTGGTTAAGGCAGAGCTCTTATGGTTTCTGGCTGGCAGCCAAAATGTTAAAGAGTTGCAGGAAATGGGCTGTCATATTTGGGACGACAATGCTAATTCAGATTATTGGAAGCCAAAAGCGAAGTTTGATGGCGATGTCGGCCGGATATACGGAGTTCAATGGCGCAAATGGCGCTCTTACGGCGGAGTAGAAATTGATCAGATCGGCCAACTAATTGACGGCATCAAAAGAGACCCGTTTGGCCGCCGGCATATAGTCACGGCATGGAATCCCGGCGAATTGAATGAAATGTGTTTGCCGCCCTGTCACATGCTTTTCCATTGTTATGTTAGCAGTGACAATAAACTTTCTTTGCACCTTTTCCAAAGAAGCTGTGACATGGTTCTTGGCGTCCCATTCAATATCCCATCCTATGCTTTACTATTAAACATGATTGCTCAATTGACTTACACCGCTCCGCACGAACTAATTGTTACTCTTAGCGATGCCCACATCTACACTCATCCTGACCACCAAAAAGCAGCGGAGCTGATGCTGCAGCGCGAACCGTATCCTTTGCCAAAGTTATGGCTTAATCCGGCGATTAGCGATATTAAAAGATTTGCCTTGGACGATATGAAACTTATTGGCTACAAGTCCCATCCTCACATTTACGCTCCAATGGCGGTTTAGGGTGATTGATGAAAATCTACATTATCGCCGCGATGTCCCAAAATAGAATCATCGGAAAAGGCAATAAATTGCCGTGGAGATTGCCAGCGGACATGAGAAGATTTAGACAGCTCACTATCTGCCATCCGGTTATTATGGGCCGGAAAACTCTTGAAAGCATCGGACACTCTCTACGGGATAGGTTTAATATAGTGCTGACACGGCAGCCATTTTATAACAAGGCGGATTGCCATATCGCGCCGTCATTAGACGAGGCCCTGGAATTGGCTGGTATTTTCAGCGATGAAGTATTTGTTATTGGCGGAGCGGAAATTTTTCGCCAAGCATTGCCAAGAGCTGACCGGCTTTACTTAACTATCATCAATCAAAACTTTGATGGCGACACTTTCTTTCCGGAATTTGATGATAGCCAATGGAAGGAAGTTGAAAGGATTGCCGGAGAAAGAAACGATAGAAATCCTTATGATTTTTATTTCGCGACTCTTGAGAGAAAATAAACCCCTCGATGCATTTCGAGGGATTTTTATTTTTGCGGTCAGCGTTGGCCCAGAACCAAGATAGAGCGGAAGGGGTGAGATTCGAACTCACGATACCATTTCTGGCATAACGGTTTTCAAGACCGTCGCCTTAAACCACTCGGCCACCCTTCCGCTCTATCTTGGTTCTTTAATCAATTTCTTGAATGCCTCACCGCTCTTATAAGATTTTATTTGTAATTCTCGTTTGCGAGCCGCAATCTTATTTTCAAACTTCTTTAATTTAGATACAAATGTTCAGGCGGGGCAAGACCGTCGCCTTTCCCGCACATTTAATAAACTATAAATGATTGCGGGATCCCGCTGAAAGCGGGAAAACCATTCGGCCACCCTTCCAAGACGCTCTGCCAAGATATTAACTCCCGTTGCCAAAACCGTCAATTTGAGGTACAATGACATCGTTCTTTTAAAACAGGAAGCGCGCATGGCCAAGCGATGGAGAGCCGCAGTTCTTTTCATCCTTTGCTTAACTAACTGTACTGGCATTCCACGATCGCCGCTGAAGTCGGAATACAACATACCGCTTTATGGGAATTTTACCGAAAAGCAGGTAGAGATTTTAGATAAACTTTTAATAGTATTGCCGGAAAATGTCGTTCAGAGCATTGCTTCTATCACTGTCAATAACGACGTAAGCCACTACGAAAACACTTCCGTTGTTGGGCATTGCCATTTTCTTTGCGGAAAACTTTGTTTTCAATCCAGCGTGGTTGCTTCCTCCTCGCTGTGGCACGAAGCCGCTCACGCTTATTCCAATTATCTTAAAATGAGAGGCAGCCATTTTTTTTATTTATGGCAAAGACTTGCCGGCAACGTTTATCATAAAAATTATCCCGCCGAATCCTATCCCCGCGACGGTGTTTTAACTAAATATGGCAGTCAAAGCTATTTTGAAGATATAGCGGAAACAGTTGAAGAATTTTACGCGTCCCTGCGCCTCGTTGATGAAATCGTTTGTCGCCAATCCGCCTTTTCAAAAATTAAAACTTCAGACCTTCGGTACTGGGATAAATTAGAACTTTTACGCGATTTCGGATTTATTACTCTATCTGATTACATCAAATTCGCAGAAAAAGGCTTGATGCCGATAAGATAAACAACCCCCCGATGAATATCGGCGGGGTTTATCTTATAATAATGAGAAGACAATGCAGCTTACAAAAGACATTTTACGCAGATCTTTCTGGGCTCTGCCGATAAGAGAAGTTTTGGATGCCTTGGAAACGACTAAATTTGGGCTCGCGGACGACGAAGTGGAAGCCAGACGCCAAGTTTTTAACAAAAATATCTTGCCGAAAAGCAAAGGATCCACCGGCTTAAAAATTTTCCTAAGGCAATTCAAAAGCCCGCTCTTATTGCTTTTATTGGCGGCGAGCGGCATCACCTTATTTCTGGAAGATTATCGCGATACTATCGCGATTCTTGCGGCGGTGGCCGTGAATGTTATTTTGGGTTTTTACCAAGAAAACAAAGCCGAAGCCGCTTTAGCCAACTTGAAAACTTATATCGTTGAAAGAACCAGAGTTTTGCGCAACGGCCAAGAGATAGAGTTAGAATCGGCTGACTTAGTTCCGGGAGATATTGTTCATCTTTCTCAAGGCGATCGGGTTCCGGCAGATAGCCGGTTGATTTATATCAATGACTTTTTTGTGGACGAATCTATTTTAACAGGCGAATCCCTTCCGGTTATTAAAACCACCGAACCGTCAAGCTTTAAAGCCGTTTTGGCGGATCGCCGGTCAATGGTTTTTAGCGGCACCTCAATTATTCAGGGATTTGCCAATGCCGTTGTTTGCGCTACCGGATCCGATACGGAGCTCGGTAAAATAGCCGGTTTTGTCGCGGCCGCCGAAAAAGAAACCACGCCTCTTCAGCGCTCAATTTTTAATTTTAGCTTGAAGGTCAGCATTTTTCTTACTATTTTAACGGCGGCGATATTTTTCTTTGGAATATATTTAGGCCATCCGATTCTAGACATGTTTTTAATCGCGGTGGCAGTGGCGGTGTCGGCCGTTCCCGAAGGACTGCCGGTTGCTATGACGGTTATTTTAGCTATTGGCGTACAGCGATTAGCGAAGAGAAACGGCGTGGTTAGAAAACTGATAGCCGCCGAGACGCTTGGCAATACTTCCATTATTTTAACGGACAAGACCGGAACTCTTACTGAAGCCAAAATGACGCTGTCAGAAATATCGGTTTTCACGGAAGAATTCAGCCGAGCCGAAATTTTGAAAAACGCTTTGTTCAACACGGATGTTGTCATAGAAAATCCCCGGGACCCGCATGACAAATGGCGGATTATCGGCCGTCCTTTGGAAATCGCCATCGCTAAAGAAGCGGCTCGCGAAGGGATTTCTTTTCATGGCATTAAAAAAGAGTCCGAACAAATTGATTTTTTGCCCTTTACTTCTAAAAACAAATTTTCCGCCTCAATTATAAAAACCGGAGAGCGCTATTTGCTGAATGTCTTGGGCGCTCCGGAAATTTTAATCAAACTTTCTAATTTAAAAGAAGAAGAACGGCATCAGTTGGTCAGGGAAGTTGATAAGATGGCGTACAGCGGAGAGCGGGTTCTAGGATTGGCGGTTAGAGAATTAACCGCGATTGACGGAGTCTCCTTGAGACATAAAAGCACTTTTGAAAATTTAAAATTTTTAGGAACATTTTCTTTTAGGGACCCGATTCGGCAAGGAGTCAAAGAAGCGTTAGCCACGGTTGAACGCGCCGGCGTCAAAACGGTTATTGTTACCGGAGACCACAAAGGAACGGCGGAAGCTGTCGCGAAAGAATTGGGGATGCACATTGATCGTGATGAAGTTATTGACGGGTTTGAGCTGGATTTATTATCCGATGAAGCATTAAAGAAAAAACTTCCTTTTCTGCGGATTGTGTCCAGAGTCAGTCCCGAGGGAAAATTAAGAATTGCTAAAACTTTTCAGTCATTGGGCGAAACAATCGCGATGACCGGCGACGGCATTAATGACGCCGGCAGTTTGAAGCAAGCGGATATTGGCATAGCGATGGGTTCTGGGACCGATGTCGCCAAAGACGTTTCCGATCTGGTTTTGCTGGATGACAATTTTTCCACCATTGTCTCCGCCATAGAAGAAGGCAGGCGCATCATTGAAAATATTAGAAAGGTAATTGTCTATCTTTTTTCGTCCATTTTTAGCGAGCTTTTCCTGATTGGCGGCGCGCTGTTAATTGGAATCGCTTTGCCTCTTAACGCTCTGCAAATACTTTTTGTAAATTTTATCGCTGACAGTTTTCCCGCTGTTTCTTTGGCGTTTGAGGATCATATAGATTATCTCGCGCGGCCTAAAAGAAAAATTTCCCGCAATCTTTTTGACAAAGAAATGGCTTTTCTGACTTTTGTGGTCGGCCTTCCCAGCAGTTTATTCTTATTTTTGCTGTATTATTATCTTTTAAGTTTGGGATTTGACGCCGCTTTAGTGAAAACTTTTATTTTTGCCTCTTTTGGGAGCTATTCTTTATTTTTGATTTTTTCAGTCCGGAGTTTGCGCAAGCCTATTATCGGCTATAATTTTTTTTCCAATCCGGTGCTTTTAATCGGAGTTTTGGCGGGTTTAGGTTCAATAATGGGAACTATTTATTGGGAGCCCGCGCAATCATTGCTAAGCACCGTCAGTTTGCCGCTGTCATGGCTGATTGGCGTCATTGGTTTTGGCCTTGTTAATTTAATCGCGATTGAAATCGGAAAATGGCTTATCCGGCCTTTGCCGCCACCAATCCAATAATTTTTTTAGCGCCGCAAGCCTTAAGCTGATGGACTGCTTCGGCCAGAGTTGATCCGGAAGTGGATACATCGTCTATTAGGATTATATTTTTGTTTTTAATCTGTTCCGGATTTTTAACGCCAAAACAGCCGGCTATATTTTTTCTTCGCTGATCCCAGTCTTTGGTTTCCGCTTGCGGTAAAGAATCTTTAACTCTCACTAGCGCTGACTCTTCAATAGGCAGTTGAATTTGTTCCGCGACGATTTTAGCAATCAATGCCGCCTGATTATAACCTCTTTGGCGCAGGCGGTTTTTAGAAAGAGGGATAGGGACAATAACAAAATTTTCATCCGCCAGTTGGCGGGCTATATTCAAATTTTTAAGATAATTAATTAGCAAATTTCCCAGCATAATGGCGTTGCCGGAACGACCCCGGTATTTTAACTGCCAGATCAATTTTCTCACTTGTTCGTCGCTATAAGAAGCGGCCGGCGCCAGAATATACGGAGCAGATCGATGGCACGTTTTTTTATTGTACGGAAGCCGCGACTTGCAGACGGAACAAAAGAAAGTTTTGTTTAATTTTATGCCGCTTGTCAGGCAAACCGTCGGAAAAATCGCGTTCAGTACCCAATTTTTTATTTTGATCATCCAAGCCATCGCCGCCCACAATAACACACCCCAAAAACAATTTCCAATTTTGTTTGAAATTTAATATACTGGAGCTATGCTTCAGTCCAAACTTTTCACCAAAACTCTTAAAACTTTTCCCAAAGACGAGGAAGCGATTAACGCAAAACTTTTAATCCGAGGCGGATTCATTAGAAAATCTTCTTCCGGCGTTTATGTTTACTTGCCATTGGCGTTGAGAGTTTTAGATAAGATCAACAGAATCATTCGCGAGGAAATGAACGCCATCGGCGCGCAGGAATTATTAATGCCGGCTTTAGTTGCTAAAGAATATTGGGACAAATCCCGGCGCTGGCACACGGATATCGCTTACGAGTTCAAGTCGCCGTTTGGCGAAGAGTTCGCTCTCGGCTGGACTCACGAGGAAGTCATTTCTTCAATGGCCGCCCATTTTATCAATTCCTATAAAGATTTGCCGGCGGCTGTTTATCAAATTCAAACCAAATTCCGCGCCGAACCGAGAGCAAAAAACGGGCTTCTTCGGGGCAGAGAATTTTTAATGAAAGATTTATATAGTTTTCACGCCGACAAAGAAAGCCTGGACAATTATTATCAGCAAGTTATAGCGGCGTACCAAAAAATCTTAAAACGGTTGGGGCTAAAAGCCAGAATCACGGAAGCCAGCGGGGGCGCCTTTACCAAAGAATACACCCATGAATTTCAGGTTTTGGCTCCGGCCGGAGAGGATTTAATTTTTTATTGCGTTCAATGCGATTTTTCTCAAAATAAGGAAATTGCCATTGTTCAAAACGGAAATCGCTGTCCAAAATGCGGCGGCGATATCCAATCCTCGTCCGCCATTGAAGTAGCCAACGTTTTCAAACTCGGCACCAGATACTCTGACGCTTTTAATCTGGCTTTTACCGACGAAAAAGGAAGCCGCCATCCGGTCGTTATGGGTTCTTACGGGATCGGGCCGACTAGAATTCTCGCCACTTTAGTGGAAGTTTATAACGATCCAAAAGGCATCATTTGGCCGGCAGCCGTGGCGCCCTACAAAGTTCATTTGATTGAAATCAGAGGAAGCGGGACGGAATCAAGATGCAAGAGAATTTATAATCAGCTTAAAAAAGCCGGAACAGAAATTCTGTATGATGACCGAGACGTTTCAGCTGGAGAAAAATTCGCCGACGCCGATCTTTTGGGAATGTCCTGGAGAGCGGTGATCAGCGAGAAAACCGGCGCCAAAGTTGAATTGAAAAAACGCGGATCGGAGAAGTTTTCACTAATTTCTCCAACCCAGTTGTTAAAGCAATTAAAATAGTCTAGTATAAAGCCATGAAACTTCCTTTTGCCATATTTTCAAAAAATATCGGTATTGATTTGGGCACTGCCAATTCTTTGATTTATCTTTCCGGGCGCGGAATCGTGGTCAACGAGCCGTCTATAGCGGCCATCAACAATAAGACAAATCAGATTCTGGCTATTGGAGAAGAAGCTAAAAAAATGGTTGGCCGAACTCCTATCCACGTTAGCGTTATCCGGCCGTTAGTCAGCGGCGTGATTTCTGATTTTGACATGACCCAGGAAATTTTGCGGTATTTTTTAAGAAAACTTGGAGGATCCAATTCGTTTCTTGGTTTTCAGAACGCGGTAATCGGCGTGCCCAGCAATTTAACGGAAGTTGAAAGAAAATCCGTTGAAGACGCGGTAGTCGGCGCCGGCGCTTCCCGGGCGTACATCATTGAAGAACCGCTGGCCGCCGCTCTCGGCGCTCGTTTGCCGATTGACGAGCCGACAGCCAATATGATTGTGGATATTGGCGGCGGCACGACTGAAATCGCCATTATCTCTATGGGCGGCACGGTCATTTCTAAAAGTTTGAAAATTGCCGGCGATCGGCTTAATGACGATATTATTCGTTTTATCCGAGACGAATTTCGTTTAGCCATCGGAGAGCCCACTGCCGAAGAATTAAAAATTTCTATCGGATCGGCCATTCCCGTTGACCAAAAAATGGAGATCGCGATCAGAGGCCGGGATCTGGTCACTGGTTTGCCAAAAGAAATTTTAGTCAAAGACACTCATATTCGGGCCGCTATTGTTAAATCTTTGAAGACAATCGTTGAAGCAATTAAAGAAGTGGTGGAAAATGCTCCTCCTGAATTGGCCGGAGATATGCTTAGGAAAGGAATTTCTCTTTGCGGCGGTAGCAGTCTTTTAAAAGGAATGGATGTTTTATTAGCTAGGGAATTAGGCGTCATGACAACCGTCGTGGATGATCCATTAACTTGCGTTGCCAGAGGAACCGGAGTGGTGGTTGAGAATTTGGAAAAATACAAACACATTTTAGATACTCCTCTAAGCCCTCGCGATATTAAAATATGAAATATGGCGGATGGCTGCTTTTACTGCTTTTAGGACCAATTTTCTTTAGCAATTTTTTCGTTGGTTCTAAGAATCAGTTTCTTTCATTGGTTTCAGAATCGTTGGTTGCCGGCGATTATGACGCCGCTTTCGTTGACTTAGGCAATCGCCGGTTTTTAAGAGCTAAGATTTACTCAACCTATCCATTTAACCATCGTAATTTAATCGGCATTAACGCTGGCGCGCGAGAAGGCGTTAAAGAAGGAATGGCTGTTACAGTTAATGGTAAAATTTTACTTGGAAAAATTACGGAAGTTTCGCCTCACTTTAGTTTGGCGGTAACTCTTTACGATTCCAGCTGGTCGTCTCCAGTCCGCATAGGGGACAAAGAAATTGACGCTTTATTAGTTGGTGGCCAAGAACCGGTCTTAACCACGATAGACAAATCCGAAACTGTTAAAATTGGCGATTCAATTTATTCCGCCAGCCGGGACTTTCCCTACGGATTTAAAATAGGGTTTATAAAAAACTTTTCTAATTTGCCGACCAAAACTTTCCAGGAAAGCGGCATCAGTTTTGACTATAATTTCGGTTCGTTAAGAGAAGTATTGATTTTCATGGGATATGCGCAATAGAGTTCTGATTTCTTTTACCATAATTGTTTTGGCTGGCATTCTGCAAAATTCCAATTTTTTGAATGTTCTGGGCATTAAACCGAATTTGCTGTTAGTCGCGTTAATTTCCTTGTCTTTTGTTATAAATTTTTTCACAAACTATCTGGTTTTTTTGCTGATCGGCTTGTTTTTTTTGCGTTTTACAATGGCGCCGGAATTGGAAATCTTTGTTTTTACTGTTTTAAGCTTAGCCGCTTTTTTTCTCGCAAAACGGCTGCCCTGGCTATGGGCGGCTAATAGCATTGCGCTAATTTTCAGTTCAACGCTGATTTTTTATCTTTTATTGAAGCCATCGTTTATTTATAATCATTTTTCCGTATTTATCGGAGAAGCAATTTATAATTCCCTACTCGGCATATTAGTTTTTTTGGCTATTCAGCCGCGCCACGGCGATATCCGGCGTCTTCAGCATGTCTAAAAACGAATTAAATTTTGAAGAAATATCGCTGATTGAGAATCCCGAAGAAGATTATTTGGAACTTCCTTTGTCCCGGCAAACTTTCTTGCTGGCGGGAGCGGCGGTTTCTTTGGTGATGCTGATTTTCTTCGTCCGAATGGTTTTTGTTAATCTGGTTCAAGGCCATGAATATCAAAATCGGGCTTTGTCTAACGCGAATAAAGAAATCAACATTCCCGCTCCCAGAGGAGCGATTATTGACCGGTTCGGCCAGCAATTAGCCGGCAATAAAAGTTCTTTTAGCGTCTTTGTAAATTCCACGGAACTTTTAAAATTGCTCAAAGCCCAGAAGCTTGACTGGGATATTTTTTTATCAAACTTAGGAGAAACATTGAGTTTGGACGCGGGCAAGCTGGCCGAACAGCTTAGACGCGCTAATTTAGAGAAAAACAGCCTGATGGCTGTCGCCAGAAATATCTCGTCAGATCAAATGATCGCCTTGAGGGGCCTAAACTTGCCGGCGGTCCAGATTAGCGATGACTATGTGCGAAATTACATTGATGGGCCGGTCTTCAGCCACATTGTCGGCTATACGGGGCTTTCTGATATTAATAGCGATATCGTTGGAAAGGATGGCTTGGAAAATACGTATGACAGTTATTTGCGCGGGGAAGATGGGTCTAAAATTTTATATCGGGACGCCAGAGGGGAAGTTTTGGACCAGAAGGTCATTAAAGACGCCCAATTAGGCAATCAATTAGAACTGACCGTTGACGCGGATTTGCAAAGATTTTTTTACAGCCGCTTTCAAAAAATGTTGAGTACTTTAGGAAGGGACTCCGGCGCCGGTTTGGCTATCAATCCTCAAAACGGGGAAATTCTCGCTCTTATTAGTCTGCCAAGTTTTGACAATAATAAAGTCAAAGAATATCTAAATTCTCCCAGTCAGCCGCTTTTCAATAGAGTTGTGTCCGGCGTTTACACCCCCGGTTCAACTATCAAGCCGTTAGTGGCGCTCGCGGCGCTAAAAGAGAATCTGGTAAAGCCGGAATTTCAGGTATTTTCTGCCGGTTTTATAGAATTGCCCAATCCTTTCAACCCGGAATTGCCGAGCCGATTTTTAGATTGGAAGCCTCATGGCTGGGTAAATCTGCACTCCGCTTTGGCTCGATCCAGCAACGTTTATTTTTATTCCATCGGCGGCGGCTTTCAAGACATTAAAGGCCTTGGAATTGAAAAATTAAAGGAATACTGGAAAAAGTTTTTGTTTGGCGAGAAAACCGGCATTGATTTGCCGTCGGAAAACGAAGGATTCTTGCCGGATCCGGAAGAGAAAGAAAAACGCACCGGCCAGATTTGGAGAATTGGCGATACCTACAACATCAGCATCGGGCAGGGCGATTTGATGGTGACTCCACTACAGCTGTTGAATTTTATTTCTTCAATCGCCAACGGCGGAAAATTTTACAAGCCGACTTTAACTAAATTTGCCGGCAAACAGCCCGAGATTGTTTCTGATTATTCAGATTGGCAGGCGGAAATTAGGGAAGTTCAAAAAGGAATGGAAGACGCGGTGCAAAAATATTACGGCACCGCCAGCTTATTATCTTATCTGCCGATTAAATCAGCTGGTAAAACCGGCAGTTCCCAGGTTGCCAATAATACTCGCACGAACGCATTTTTTGTCGGGTACATGCCGGCCGAAAATCCCCAAATTGCTCTTTTAGTATTAATAGAAAATTCCCGCGAAGGCAGTCTCAATGCCGTCCCGGTCGCGAAAGACGTAATGGAATGGTATTATTACAACAGAATTGCTACTAAGCCATTAAGTAATTGAGTTAACTTAATGACTTAATGGCTAATTAACAACCATGTTAAATTCCGAATTGCGTCAAGACTTAGTCTCCGGTGACTGGATTATCATCGCGCCGGGCCGATTAAAGAGGCCGAATGCCTTTATTAAAAAAACTAAAACAGTCAAAGAGCCGAAAAAGGGTTGTCCTTTTGAAGACCCGCAAAAATCCGGCAACGGCGAGCCAATTTTAAAGTATCCCGACCATAAGGATTGGAGTTTGCAGATTATCCCAAATAGATTTCCCGTTCTGCGGCATCGCGACGTTTGCGGCGTTAGAAGTTCTCATGGCCCCTATGCCATTTTTCCCGGAATCGGACATCACGATATTTTAATCACCAGAGACCATGATAAAAATTTTTCGGACCTTTCTCGCGACGAAGCGCGTTTAGTGTTTCAAGCCTTCCGTGACCGCTATCTCGGGATTTATAACGATAAATGCCTGTCTTACGTGTCTATGTTTCAAAATTGGGGTCCGGAAGCCGGCGCTTCTATTTATCATCCTCATTATCAAATGATTGCGATGTCGGTCGTGCCGCCGGATATTCAACACTCGCTCGCGGGTTCGGCTCGGTATTTCCATGACCATAAAAAATGCGTGCATTGCGTCATGATTGAATTTGAAGTAAAAGAGAAAAAAAGAATTGTCTTTGAAAATGACGAAGCCATCGCTTTCGCTCCTTTTGTTTCCCGAAGCCCGTTTGAAATTCGGATTTTCCCCAAAAAACATTTATCTTATTTTGAAAATACTTTTGATTCCGATCTGGACAGCGCTGTAGATCTTCTGCAAAAATCTTTGAAAACAATTTCTAAAAAGCTTAATGCTGATTATAATTTTTTCCTTCACACCGCTCCTATTCAAGACAAAGACCGCTACCGGCATTATCACTGGCACATAGAAATCACGCCGAAAGTCTCTATTTCAGCCGGATTTGAGCTTGGCACTGGCGTGGAAATTAATATCGTTGACCCTGACGAAGCGGCGAAAATGTTAAGTAATTAATGGAAATTTTAACAAATTTAATCAGCTATATCTTGGAAATTGACCAAAAACTCGGTCCGGTTATTCAAACTTACGGGGGATGGACCTACGCGATTTTATTTTTAATTATTTTTTTGGAAACCGGGCTGGTTGTTACCCCGTTTTTGCCAGGCGATTCTCTGCTTTTCGCGGTTGGAGCGTTTGCCGCGAGAGGTTTTCTGGACCCGCTGTCTTTATTCGGCTTGTTAAGTTTAGCGGCGGTATTGGGGGACGCGGTTAATTATTTTATCGGCCGGCGCGTTAGCAGCGCGGTATTTGAACGCGATCGGCCGTTCGTCAATGAAGATTATCTCAAGCGCACGCAAGATTTTTACCAAAAACACGGTAAGAAGACTATTATTTTGGCGAGATTCATTCCTATTATTAGAACTTTCGCGCCATTTATCGCCGGAGTAGGGAAAATGCGTTACGAGAATTTTGCCGTCTATAATATTATCGGCGGATTGCTCTGGGTCTCCTTAACAGTATTTGGCGGGTATTTCTTCGGGAACATTCCAATTGTCCGAGACAATTTTGAAATCGCGATTATTGCCATCATTGCCATCTCTCTCATTCCAGCGGTAATAGAATTCTGGAAGCACCGGAGTCAAAAATTGAAAATTGCCACCGCCAAAGTCGGGGTCCCGCCCTCAAAAAATTTAGAAAATGGTGGCGGGAAAAATTAAAAAAGACGGCCAGTGGCCGTCATTTGTTGCTATGTGCCGTCGTATGGGTTGAAAGCTATTCTCTCAACCTTCCAAAGAAGAACCAGCCATTCCGATGCCATTTTATTTTCTTTTTTGGAAAGATTCAATTTCTGTTTTTTTTCATCAGCCCATTGTTCAAAAGAACTTGCTGATGGGCGGCGTTCCAACGTTTGGCCGCTAATGTTTAATCGTTCTGATCTAACGGTTCTTACAAAATCCGAAAGCTTTTTTGATTTGTTCATCCTTTCTTCAAGCGCTTTCAGGTTTTCTTCATTGGTTAGAATCACCTCCGCGTTTGGATAGCTAACGGACGCGACGCAGTTCTCGGGTTTTTTGTCCGCGCGAATGCCCATTGGCCCAAGCCGCGCGTTGCAGAGTTTTCCGCTCGGGAACCGGACTTCAAACTCTATCTGCATCACTAATGGATAATTCGCCGCGGCGAGATCAGTTCGCATTTTCTTGGTAAAACCTCCAAACTTTCCGCAGGAAAATTCTCTTCCGGTAACCGGGTCAACTTGAAGCAGAACCACTTCTTTAACTAAATTTAGATTTTTCTCTGATGGAATCCAACTGCGGATTATGAAATCATCTTCCAAAATCGGCTTCCACTTGTAACAGCCTTTGATTCTTTCCGGGCTTTTTCCGTCCAGCCGGAAAGAAGATTTGAAATCTTTATCGTAAAGAACCAATCCTTCCCATCCATGTTCATTAGTCTTTTTCTTTTCAGCGACTAATTTCTTTGCTTCGTCATAAGACATATCCAAAACCGGGACAGGGAAGGCATATTTGCCGTTGAGCCGGCGCTGAATCAGGCCTAAGCGCGCGGGAGAAACATAAGGATGATTGAGCGTATTGGCGCCAGACCAGAAAACCACGTCAAAAATCATCATCCTGATCTTTCCCATTATTTTCTGAAGATCAATTGCCCGTTTAGGATTGGACTTAAAGATGCTGGCGACTTTTAGATAATCATCGTTATCATTCAAATCAATAACTGCCTCGCCAACGATCATTGACTTATTGTGAGCCATCTTAAGCTCCAATTCCTTGGCGATATGCTCAAGCCGATTGGTTGCTTCATTCATTCCGTCAGTGTAAATCTTTACCCGGTTTCTGTACTTAACCGCGAAAATTTTATAACCATTGCGTTTACGGGTAATCACAAGGCGATCTTGCTTTTCCATCTCATAAATTACCGACTCATCAAAAGCTTCTCGTTGAAGCGGTTTCGCAAGCACAAATCCCTTAGGCAGAGGGTCAAAGCAGAACTTAGGCAATCACGCCTCCCTTGCCTCGCCGTATCCGCTAGCCAACGGAGTAGGCGGGCTATCAAAGTGCCGCCTATATAATACACTAAAATTTTTAATTTGGCAAATTGGGTTTGTTGCTAATCGTCTGTTTTGTTACAATGAATTGAATGAATCTGGATTCTGTTAAAAAATCTTTCTCGGAAGAAATAAAAAACGTGAAAGACGCAAAGGCCTTGGAATCGGTCAGAGTTAGATATCTGGGCCGGAAAGACGGGGAGATAACGAAGATTTTACGGTCTCTTAAAGATCTGTCTCCGGAAGAAAAAAGAAAAGTCGGGCCGGAAGCCAATGCCTTGAAAGCAGAACTAGAGCTTGTTTTAGAAAAAAAATTAAAGTCGCTGGCCGCGAGCCAAAAATCATCGTCCGTTGACCTTACTTTACCCGGAAAAAAAATTCCATTCGGGCATCTGCATCCTCTTACTCAAATGGAAGACCGGATCAAAGAAATTTTTTCTACTTTGAATTTTTCTGTTGTTGAAGGGCCGGAAGTGGAAACCGAGCATTATAATTTTGACGCGCTTAACATTCCCGCGAACCATCCGGCAAGAGATATGTGGGATACTTTCTGGCTTCTCCAGAACGAAATCAAAAATCAAAAATTCAAAAACTTGGAGAGACTATTATTACGGACGCATACCAGTCCGATGCAGGTTCGCTATATGGAAAAGCATAGGCCGCCGTTTCAAATTATTGTTCCGGGGCGGGTTTTCCGGTTTGAGGCGACGGACGCGTCGCACGAAATAAATTTTCATCAGGTAGAAGGGCTGATGGTTGGAACGGACGTCAATTTGGCAAATTTTAAATATGTGATTGAAGAGTTTCTTCAACAGCTTTTTGGAGCGGGAACGCACGTTCGTTTTCGCCCAAGCTATTTTCCTTTCGTGGAGCCGGGATTAGAAGTAGACGTTCAGCTCAATAGCAAATGGCTGGAAGTAATGGGCGCGGGGATGGTGCACCCCAATGTTTTCAAGGCCGTTGGCTATAATCCAAAAGAAGTTCAAGGATTCGCTTTCGGAATGGGATTAGAAAGATTAGCGATGATTAAATATAAAATTCCCGATATTAGAATGTTTTATTCAGGAGATTTAAGATTTATTAATCAATTCTAATCGCTACAAAATATGAAGTTTTCCTATTCATTATTAAAAAAATTTGCTTCAAAGATTCCCGCGCCAGCCAAATTCATCGAAGAATTTCCGTTGCGCGCTTTTGAAGTAGAAAACGTAAATGGCGACACGATAGACATTGCCATTCCGGCTAATCGTTATTCCGATGCCGCTTCACATATCGGCATTGCCAGATTAGCGTCAGCGATTTTCGGCGGCCGGCTAAAAGAACCCGCGTCAGCCAATCTCAAGCCGAAATCCAGCTCCAAAAAATTTTCCGTAAAAATTTCCGCTCCAAAATTGTGTTCCCGCTATAGCGGACTATACGCGGAAAAAATAAAAATTCAGCCGTCTCCAAAATGGCTTCAGGAAATTTTGGTTTCTTGCGGCTTGCGGCCGATTAACAATGTAGTAGATATTATGAATTATGTAATGCTGGAAATCGGCCAGCCGATGCACGCTTTTGACGCCAATTTAGTTTCCGGCGCTATCAATGTTCGTTTAGCAAGCGACAAAGAAAAAGTAACAACAATTGACGGCGGCAATTATGAGCTTTCTAATTCTGATTTAGCGATTGCCGACGATAAGGGAGTTTTGGCGATTGCCGGCATCAAAGGAGGGAAGCGGGCGGAAGTTAACAGCCAGACGGAAAAGATTATTGTTGAGGCGGCTAATTTTGAAGCCGCCAATATCTATAAAACATCGCGCCGGATTAATTTAACCACTGATGCTTCGCTTAGGTTTGGCCACGGCTTGAGCAGTGTATTGGCAGAGCGGGCGATTAAGCGAACGGCGAAACTGCTTCAAGAAATTTGCGGAGCTAAGATTGGGGATTGGTTGGATATTGGCCAAACTAAATTGCCAAAAAAGGTTTTAAAATTTGACGCCGAAAAATTTAATAAATTAATTGGCCTGGATCTTAATCAAAAGACTTGCCTGAATTATCTTCAAACGCTCGGCTTCAAAATCAGAGGAAAAATCGTAGAGATACCGCCGGAGAGGACTGATGTCGCCATTTTTGAAGATTTAGCCGAAGAAATTGTCAATCTTTATGGCTATGACAAAATGCCGTCAAAAATTCCCCATGTTGCTCTCTTGCCGTCCGGTTACGAAGATTTGATTGCCCTAAAAGACAAAGTCCGCCAGATTTTAAGCGGTTTTGGCTTGAGCGAGGTTTATAATTACTCGTTTTTCCCCGGTTATGTGGAGGTTGCTAATCCTATCGCGGAGGATAAAAAGTATTTACGCGGAAGCTTGTTTCCGCAATTGGAAAAAAATGTTGAGGATAATTTGCGATTCTATGATGGAGTTAGAATTTTTGAAATTGGCAAGATATTCAAGTCCGGAGTTGTCCTAAGTTTTTATGATCGCGAAGAATTGAGTTTAGGATTAGCTATCGCCGGTAAAGATCAAAATTCTTTGCCGGAAATAAAGGGCATAGTTGATCAGCTTCTCCTGGGAATAGGATTAGCAGATTATACAATCATCCAATCCGATTTAAACAAACTTACAATAGAGGCGCCAGATCACCGGTACATTGGCAATTTTTACGCGCGAGGAAAGACTGCTTTAGCCGAATTGAATCTTGAAACTGTCTTAGATTTAGCCTCCGAAGAGCGTGAATATCAGCCGATTCCTAAATATCCATCGGTAATGCGCGATCTTTCGGTGGTTGTTGGCGTGGATACCCGCGTTGGTAAAGTGCAAAACATTATTGAAAACGGCAGTCATTTACTTGACGACATTGATCTGCTGGACTGGTACGAAGATCCTAAAAAGATTGGCAATAGCCGGAAAAGCTTAACCTTTCGCTTAATTTTTCAAGCTAAAGACCATACTCTAACTGACGAAGAAGTAGGGAAAGAAATGGAAAAAATTGTCGCCGCGCTTGAGGATCAATTTGAGGTAGAGGTTCGATAAAATTTAGCATAGTTCTTTTTTTCCGCCAAATATCTTGGATTCACAACCAGAAACCCCAATTTTCTCTTCCCTCAACCCGTTTCGCCCCGTCCGGCGCGGGGCTTCACTTGCCGCTCGCCGGGATTGGGTTTTTGTGAGGTTAATTATACAAAAACCTCCAAGCCAATCCGCTCCTGCCTGCCGGCAGGCAGGCGCTTAGGTTTCGGAGAAGAAAAAGATTGGGGTTTCTTCAGGTCGAAATCCATGTTGCTTTTCGGAACATCCCGGAGCCCCGACGGCATGGTCTCTGAATTATAATTAGCTTCATTCAATTCAGAGCGTCGGGGCGAGGGTGAAGAAAATCCGCTCGCAGGAAGCGGATTATTCTGTTTCCGAAAAGGAATATGGATTGAGACCTCAATGTAGATTGGCAAGGAAAGGGAAGGAGCGTGGAATGTTAGATTGACTTTTACAGGCAAAGATTTATACTGCGATTAGTTTTTTTAAGGAGGGGCAATGCGAAAGCATTGGTTTCCCGTTACCCTTTGGGTATTAGCCGCAGCGCTTGTGTTTGAAGTTTTCTACCTTTACGCGCCGGGTTTTCTAAAGCCGGATCAGGAGTTTATGATTAGGAAAGCCGAATTCCTAGAGTCGTTCGGAGAAGTTAGTTTTAATATTTCGGACGGCGAAAATGAGCACTCTATGTACGTTTCCGTTGATAGCATTACCGTCCTAGTCAGGACTGATAAGAGGGACTACACTACCGTTTTGGGCAAGAATAAAATTTCCCCGTTTGGTTATCGTTTCCAATCCGCCGTTGTTCTGGTTCCGGACGATTATGATTGGGCTAGGTGGTATGATTGGGTGAATAAATGTCTCATTGACGGTCAGCAATATCGTCAGGAGCTTAAGAAGCCAAAAAGGGTCGTTCCGCGAGACGACTCAATCTAAACTTAATATTTCTCAAGACCTCGCTGTAAAACGGGGTCTTTTTATATAGCAACATGACCTAGATTTATATGTTGGATTCATGCTACAATTACAATATTCTATGCCAAAAAAACCAGAGGAAAAACCCGCGAAAGACCCTAATAAGCCAACGTCTTATACCGCCAAAGATATTTATGTTTTAGAGGGCTTGGAGCCGGTTCGCAAGAGACCGGGCATGTATATCGGCACAACCGATTTGGCCGGCTTGCATCATTTGATTTGGGAAGTAGTGGACAACAGCATTGATGAAGCGATGGCGGGTTATGCGAAAAACATTCGCGTTGAACTTTTACCAAAGAATCAAGTTGCAGTGACTGACGACGGCCGTGGCATCCCGGTGGAAATCCACGCGCAAACCAAGGTTTCCGCTTTGGAAACGGTTATGACCAAACTTCACGCTGGAGGAAAATTCGGCGGCGAATCTTATAAAGTTTCCGGCGGTTTACACGGTGTCGGCGTTTCGGTAGTCAACGCCTTATCCGTATTGCTGAAAGCGGAAGTTTGCCGCGACGGAGGAGTTTATGCGCAAGAGTACAAGCGCGGCGTGCCGCAATACAAAGTTAAAAAAGTTGGCAAATGCGAAACTACTGGCACGAAAGTTACCTTTGAGCCCGATCCGGAAATTTTCCAAAAAATAGAATTTGATCCCAAAAAAATTCTTGACCATTTGCGCCAGCAATCTTTCTTGACTAAAGGCGTAAAGGTGGAGTTCATTGACTCGCGCAATGACACCCCGGTTTATCACGGATTTTATTTTGACGGCGGCCTATTGTCTTTTATTAAATATCTGGCGAAAACCGAAAAGCCGCTTCAGGAAAATCCTTTCTATATCAATCAGACTGTTGACAAAGTTGATGTTGAAGCCGCTTTTACTTACGTAAACGAAACAGAAGTGGAAGAATTAAGTTTTGCCAACAATATCTATACGCCCGATGGAGGCATGCACCTCACCGGTTTTCGTTCCGCTTTGACCAGAACCATTAATGATTATGCCCGCAGTGAGGGCTATTTGAAGCAGTCGGACGAGAATTTGACTGGTGACGATATGAGAGAGGGCTTGGTGACCGTTGTATCGGTGAAGATGCAAGAGCCGCAATTTGAAGGCCAAACTAAGGCAAGATTAGGAAGTCCGGAAGCGAGGACTGCCGTTGAAAGCGTGGTGAACGAGGCGCTGAAGAATTTTTTGGAGCGCAACGGCGCCGATGCCCGGCGGATTATTGAAAAAGTTTTGTTGGCGGCTAAGGCAAGAAAAGCGGCCAAAGCGGCCAGGGAAACGGTTTTGCGCAAGGGCGTGTTGGAAGGGCTGACTTTGCCGGGAAAATTAGCGGACTGCAGTTCGCGAAATCCCGAAGAATCAGAATTATTTATCGTGGAAGGGGACTCTGCCGGAGGTTCCGCCAAGTCCGGACGCGATCGGCGCATTCAAGCTATTTTGCCGTTGAGAGGGAAAATTCTCAATGTTGAAAAAGCTCGAGTTGATAAAATGCTTCTTAATAAAGAAATCAGAGCTTTAGTGGTTGCTCTTGGAACCGCTATCGCTGAATCTTTTGATATCTCCAAATTGCGATACTACAAAATAGTTTTGATGACCGATGCCGATGTTGACGGTTCCCATATTCGCACTCTACTGCTGACCTTGTTCTATCGTTATTTTCCGGCTCTCGTGGAGAACGGCCATTTATATATTGCCCAGCCGCCGCTTTACCGAATTGCCAACAAAAAAGATGTTCAGTATGTTTACAGCGACGCCGAAAAAGAAAAATTGATAAAACAATCTCCCGGCGCCAGCATCCAAAGATACAAGGGCCTTGGCGAAATGAATCCCGAACAGCTCTGGGAAACCACCATGAATCCCGCCAATAGAGTCTTGAAACAAGTCGTGGTTGAAGATGCCCAGGAAGCCGACCGTTTGTTTGACATTTTATTAGGCGAAGAAGTAGAGCCGCGAAAACAATTTATTCAAAGCAGGGCGCAATACGTAAAAAATCTTGACATCTAGAACCGATTCTAATATACTAATGAATACTAATTATACAAATCCGGTTTATTAGAATCGCATATGATCTCTAAAGTCAAAAATTTTTTGGAGGAATCTCGTCAGGAATTTCATCGGGTCAATTGGCCAAGTTACCGCGATACCATTAGAATGACCGCTTCGGTAATTATTATTTCATTAGCCGTTGCCGTTTTTTTGGGAGTTTTGGACGCGATTTTCACTTTCGCTTTAAGCAAGATAATTTAAAAAATAATGGCAGAAGAAATTAAGAAAGATCAAAGTCGCCATTGGTATGCGGTGCATACTTATTCCGGCTACGAAGACGCTGTTGCCCGGTATCTAAAACAGCGGGTTGAATCTTTGTCTATGACCGACAAGATTTTTAATGTTATTGTTCCCAAAGAAAAGAAAATTAAAATCAAAAATGGAAAGAGGAGAACTGTTGAAGAAAAAATTTATCCCGGCTATGTTTTGGTGGATATGGTCTTAACTGAAGATTCCTGGTATGTTGTGCGCAACACGCCTCGGGTTACCGGATTTGTCGGCGCGGATTCCACAACTCCCGCCCCTCTTTCCAAAACCGAAATTGACGAACTGATGTCTAGAATGGGCAACGAAGAAACTAAATTCACCGTTGACTTGAAGGTGGGAGAAACGGTAAAAATAACCGACGGTCCGTTTAAGGATTATGACGCTAAAGTGGCAGAGATAGACGAAGATAAGGGAAAGATAAAAGTTTTAGTGCCAATTTTTGGCCGAGACACCGTCGTGGAATTAGACTCTTTACAGATTAAAAAGTTATAAGCATGGCTCCCCGCCAAAATTTTGCGGGCTATGCCATAGCGGCCCGCTTCGCCAATGACGGGATGCGCCTATTCGGCCCGCGCGGGCCGCACTTTACAATTCCTGGTTTTAAAGTATAATTATTACTTAATCATAGAAGCTACGGCAAAATTTGGGCGGGATGCTCATTTTTTCAGCCAATCGCTTCGCTCTTGGGAAAAAATGGCAAAACCAGTTAAAGCGTTATTAAAACTTCAAATTGAAGCCGGTAAAGCAAATCCCGCCCCTCCGATCGGGCCGGCTTTAGGCCAGCACGGCGTTAACATTCAAGAATTCTGCAAACAGTTTAATGACGCCACGAAAACAATGACAGGCGATGTTGTTCCCGCCGAGATTACTGTTTATGAAGACCGCAGTTTTACTTTTAAATTAAAAACTCCTCCCGCGTCGGCATTATTGAAAAAAGCGGCTGGCATTGAAAAAGGTTCCGGAGAACCGCGCACCAAGAAAGTGGGAAAAGTTACCAAAGAAGATCTCCGCAAGATTGCGGAAAAGAAAATGCCCGATCTAAACGCGAATGATATTGAATCGGCCATGAAAACCATCGCCGGCACCGCCAGAAATATGGGAATTGAGGTTATTGAGTGATAGTTTGTTATAATTAAACTATATGACTACTGCTAAATTATTAGAGCAAAGTAAGGTGCAAAAAATCGGCAAAAAGCCAGTAGTGGTTTTACCGCTTTCTATTTGGAAAGAGATAGAAGATCGATTAGAGGATGTGCAAGCCAATGAATCCAAAAGTTTTAAGAAAAAAATTGCCAAAGCGCGAATGGAGAAGAAATTTTATTCTTCCTCGCAAGTGAAAGAGCTTCTTCGTATTTAGAACTTCGATTTATGGATTACTATTTTAAACCCTTCGCACTAAGGGATTTAAGAAAGTTGCCTAAGCCGATTCAAAAACGAATTATTAAAAAACTCGATTATTTCACTAGTACGAACAAGCCATTGAGCTTTGCTAGTGCATTAAAAGATAAAAATGTTGGAAGCTATCGCTACCGTATCGGGGATTACCGAGTGATTTTTGACGTTGTGAATAATTCTATTATTGTTCTAGCGGTTGGCCACCGCCGAGAGATTTACAATTAACGGACTGGGCGAGAAGGTCGAGGAAATAAAACTTGCATTATTTTTAGAGATATGTTAATATACAGGCAGGAAATTGAAAGGAGATGTTGTGGCTAGTTTTGACATGCAGCGCTATCTATTAAAGTGGGAGCGTTGGGAAAAATTTCAAAATCCGTCTTATTGGACAATTTTCGTGTGGTTTGTGGGCATCTTTATTCTTTTTCCAATTGTTCTCGCCCTTCTTTTACGGTATAGTTTGTAACTATATCAAATAGTTGCCGCCAAGACTTCGTCGCATCAAGCGCGATTACAGTTTTGGCGGGTTTTTTCTTTTTCGTAAAAGCAGTTGACGGCGCGGGGAAAGTCTATTAAAATACGACTCGGAACTTTTTGGCAGCGTTAAAGGAGGCAGCCGCATGGCTTCATCTCGGACGCATCTTTGTATTGAATGCCGAAAGAAGAGGTTTACCCGAGTGATTCTGGATTGTCCGCGATGCAAGAAAGAAGCGATGAATGGCAGTTGGCGATCCTGTGTTACCTGCGCCGTGCGGCGCAAGCGTTGCGTCTGTTGTGACAAACGAATCAATGAAGTAGGCGGCCCCGCGTAAAAATACCCTTGCAAGGGTATTTTTTATTTTGTATGCTATAGGCAGTTCGTTGATAGTTCTTAGGAGCGAGCGCGATGAGCAACGAGAATAAGCTTTCTTGGGACGAATTATTTATAACGTCGGCAGTTTTAATTTCTGCTCGCGGTTCTTGCGATCGTTTGCGAACCGCCTGTGTTTTGGTGAAGAACAGGCGAATTGTTGGCACTGGCTACAATGGATCAGTTTCCGGCCTTCCGAGTTGCGATGACGACGGTGTCGGCCATCTCCTCATTGATGGCCACTGCTTACGGACCCTGCACGGAGAAGCTAATGCCATTCATAATTCAGTTGCCGATCTTGAAGGCGCGACTGCCTATGTTGTGGCAACGCCGTGTCTTGATTGTGTTAAGGCATTGCTTCAAAATGGCGTAAAAAGAATAGTTTACGTTGGTTCTTATGAGAACGCTAAAGGGAAAAATTATGTGGAAGAACTTTGCCGCGATAAAGCTGTTCGGCTTGATCAGTGGGCATCCGACGTTGTTGAAGTTTTGAAAGTTTTCCAAAAAGCTCTGGCGCGTTTACAGGGCCCGGGAGGCATTTTTCGAAATCTGCCAAAACTGGAAATCACCATGAAGGAGGTGAAAGCATGAGGCCGCTGGTCATCTGTTGCAGTCAGAGATTTAAATCGGAGCTGGACGAATTCGTCCACTTTTTGGAAAAGAGGCGAGTTCTGGTTTTGCCGCCTAACTTCAAATATATTCGCAGGCGGATTGCTAAAAGATTGCCGCATCGGCGTCCAAAAGCGTCCGGCACCAAAGCTGAAGGATTAGTTTTGTCCCACCTCAAAAGAATCGCTCAAGTTGGCAAGATGGGTGGAATCTGTTTGGTTTTTAATCCGCGATCCTTGAACGGCCAGAGAAAAGAAAACGGTTATATCGGCAAGAATACCGGCGGTGAAATTTTTGGATCGGCAGTCTTGGACGTGACTGTCATTATGCTCAAACCAAACGAAGAAGAAAGTTACATGGCCCTAGTTTCCGAAACTGACCGCAAAAGGATATTCACCTTTCAACATCCAAAGGGCAATCCGCTGGACTTTGATTTAGTCTGGGAAAACTGGCTGAAAGGATGGCTTGATGGCTAAATCGGTGACATTTTGTTCAAGCCAGCGTTTTAAAACCCAGTTAGATTTCTTTATCCATTCCATTGATATATTAGCGTCTCGGAAAGGATTTAAATTGGTCGTCTTTGATCCGGAATTTAGAAATCGCCCCGATAATTTTCATCTTCTTTCGGAGAAAGACCGGATGAATAACGAAGTCTATCGATCCGAAGTTGCCGGACGGGTTTATGACCATCTCTTCAGAAAAGTTAGAGTAACCGACGTTACTTTTATCTTTAATAAAGATGGCTATCTCGGAGCAAACACGATTGGCGAGTTATTTGCCGCCGCCGCTTGGGGGAAGATTATTTACGCGCTTGAAGATAAAACTCTGATGGGCCAGTATCCCGACGGCCTTTATTTAGAGCCATCGGCGCGAAAATTAATTCACGAAGTTGTTGCCACGCCGTGCGAACTTTTAAAGAGGCTTCTTTAATGAAGAACATGACATCGCCGGACTTCAGAAGTTGGAAATTAGACAGTCAGCAATCTTTATATATTGATTTGGAAAAAGGATCTTTTTATACCGCAGTCTCCGACCCTAATGATATGAATAATCCCTTATGGTTTTGTTACGTAAATTTTTACACAGATCCCTCGGGTTTAGCGAATGGACGGGATTACGACATTTTAGGGAAGAAAACGGTTATAAGAATTTGGGGTCTCAAAGCCGACACGAATCAGAAAGGCAATGATCTATGCGCTGTTTTAATGAAAGATAAATGGGAAATTTACCCCGGCCGTCAATACCGGCGACAGATTAAACCGATTATTTCCAGGCCTGCTTACAAAGTGTCGGCGGTTGAGGTTAGAATTATAGAAAGATCAAGCGGCCAAACTGTTTTGCAGTTTCGCATTGAAAAATGATCTTCCGATGGCTATCGGAAGATTTTTTTGTTAAAATTATTTTATAGATTATGTCTAAATATGAGCCAACCATCGGCTTGGAAATACACGCCGAGCTGAAGACAGCCGCGAAGATGTTCTGCGAATGCCTGAATGATCCGAACGAAAAGCATCCAAACTCCAATGTTTGCCCGATTTGCGCCGGCCATCCGGGCACTTTGCCGACTATTAATAAAAAAGCCGTGGAATCGGTTTTAAAAATAGGCATGGCGTTAAATGGCGATATTCCCCAATTTTCTAAGTTTGACCGTAAAAATTATTTTTACCCCGATCTTCCCAAGGGGTATCAAATTTCTCAATATGACTTGCCATTAATTTTTGGCGGCGTTTTACGGGGCGTTAGTTTGAGAAGAATCCACTTGGAAGAAGACACCGGCCGTCTTATTCATTCGGAAGATGGCAAAAATTCGCTAGTGGATTTTAATCGCGCCAGCGTGCCGCTGATGGAATTAGTAACCGAGCCGGATATAAAAAATGCCGATCAAGCAGTTGAATTCGCGAAAGAGCTGCAGCTTATTTTGCGGTATTTAGGCATTTCCGACGCTGATATGGAAAAGGGACAAATGAGGGTGGAGGCGAATATTTCTGTTAGAAAAGAGGGTGAAGCGATGGGGACTAAAGTAGAGGTGAAAAATATCAATTCTTTCAAAGCGGTTCATGACGCTATAGAATACGAGACAAAAAGGCAGGAAGAAGCGCTGCGAGATGGCAAAAAAATAGTGCAAGAAACCAGAGGATGGGACGACAATAAAAAAGAGACGGTGTCACAGCGGCTAAAAGAAGAAGCCCACGATTATCGTTATTTTCCCGAGCCGGATCTGCCCATGATGGATATTGGAAAGTTTGATTTAAAATCTTTCAAGTCTTCTATTCCCGAAATGCCCCACGAAAAACGCGTCCGTTTTGCTAAAGAATACGGATTAAATCCGGAACAGGCGGAATTATTGGTGATAGGCCGAGATTTAGCTGAATATTTTGAGGAAACAATCTCCGAATTGGCGGAAGAAGATGGATCTAAATTGCCGGAAAAAATTATCTTGGCCTTTAATTATCTTACTAGCGATTTAAGAGGACTAATGGTTAGTAAAGGAATTAGCTTTTTGGAATTAAAAATTTCTCCGGAAGATTTCTCCGATCTTATCCAGATAATTTCTTCCGGGAAAGTTTCCAGCCGAGGCGCTAAAGATATTTTAATAAAAATGGCGGAAACCGGCTTAGATCCGAGAAAAATTTTGGAACAAGAGAATCTATCCCAGATTTCCGATGAAAGCCAATTAAGGCCAACAGCCGAAAAAGTAATCGCGGAAAACCCCGCCGCCGCCGCCGACTACAAAAATGGGAAATCCAACGCCCTTCAATTTTTAGTTGGGAAGTCCATGTCCGCTCTTAAAGGGAAAGGCAATCCCGCCGCTCTGCAAAAAATTCTTATTGATCTTTTAACGATATAATTCTACTATTTCTTTATCCGCTCTTTGAAAGGAAAGCCGTTGGCCGATCTCAATAAAAAGTCCTCGCCAGATTTTGCCTTATGGGAATTTCTAGATCAGAGCGTGGTTTATTACGATTTCAAAGCCGGCAAGGTTTGCACTGAATCCAAAACAAAAGATGGTTCCAATGCTGTTTTGGGAATATCTTATCAATATCGTCATCCTGATTTTTCCTATATTAGCGGGGAAGTGGTTGAGATATTGGAATCTGGAAAAGGATTAAAATTTTGGGGATTTAATGACTCTAATGACGATCTGGAGGCGGTTGCTATTTATGACGGGAATCGCGAGTTTGTATTGGATAGCGGCAAAAAAGAAAGCTTTCGTCTGAACATAGAACGCAACCATTATAATGTGATTGTTGAAGTGATTATTGAAGTATTTGATCAGGACGGCAAGATAATTTTTGAAGTTGAAATAAAAGGCCGTTAAGACCCTCCGACCAGCTGTCGGAGGGCGTTTATTTTCATTTCGCCCAAGTCGCCTTTGCCGCGTTCGCGCAATCTGACCGTTTGGTTATTTTTTTCCGCGTCGCCCACAACAATTACATATGGCACTTTTTGCAATTCAGCGATCCGAATCTTTTTACCGACTGTTTCATTTTCCATGGCAACCTCTACGCGGTAATTTTTCAATTCTTCGGCGACTTTTCTCGCGTAATCCAGATGTTTTTCCGAAACCGGCAATATTTTTATCTGAACAGGGGACAGCCAGAAAGGAAAAGCGCCGGCGAAGTGTTCAATCAAGATTCCTAAGAATCTTTCCGTGGAGCCCAAAATGGCCCGATGAATAACCACCGGCTGTTTTTTTGACCCATCATCGGCGGCGTATTCTAATTCAAATCTTTTCGGCAGATTCATATCCAGTTGAATCGTTGAGAGCTGCCATTCCCTTCCCAAAACATCTTTTATCATAAAATCCAATTTAGGGCCGTAAAAAGCCGCCTCGCCGGCGCCTATTTTATGCGGCCATTTTCTTTTTTGAATCAATTCAGCCAATATTTTTTCCGACTCGTCCCAAATTTTTTTATCTCCTATGTATTTTTCTTTGTCTTTAGGATCGCGAGTAGAAATCCGAACCCAGAAATTTTTAAATTCAAACTTTTCATATGTATCGCCAATCATATCCAGCATCAGATTAATTTCCTGTTCTATCTGGTTCGGCGCGGCGAAAACATGGCAGTCGTCTTGGGTTAAAGATCTCACCCTAGTTAATCCCGACAATTCGCCGCTTTTTTCATAGCGATAGTTTGTGGTGGTTGAAGTCCACCGGATCGGCAGTTCTTTATAGGAATGAGGCGCGCTCTTATAAAGAGCCATAAAGTGCGGGCAGTTCATTGGTTTAATGTAATAATCCGCTTCGCCGCGCAGTTTCATCGGCGGATACATTGCGTCATATTTATCCAAATGGCCGGAAATTTTGTAGAGTTCGCCTTTAGTGACGTGAGGAATCCAAATCGGCAAATAGCCCCGTTTTTCCTGAAGTTCAATGATAAAATTTTCCACGACGCGCCTTAAGATTGCCCCTTTGGGATAAAACAGCGGCAATCCCGGCCCGACTTCTTCGGAGATATGAAAAATCTCCAAATCTTTTCCAAGTTTGCGATGATCTCTTTTTTGGGCCTCTTCCATTGTCTTCAGATATTCGTCCAGCTCTTTTTTAGTATTAAAAGCCAGGCCATAAACTCGCTGAAGTTGAGGATTCTTTTCGTTTCCTTTCCAATAAGCTCCGGCAATTTTATTTAATTTGAAAGAGTCCGGATCTATTTCGGAAGTATTGTCCACGTGTCCGCCTCGGCAAAGATCCGAGAAAACGTCCCCGGTTTTATAAAGGGTCAAAGTTTTCTTTTCTTTGGAGAATTCTTTTATAAGGTCTAGCTTAAAAGGCTGGCTTTTGAAAAATTTTTTAGCTTCAGCGGCAGTAATCTTTTTCCCGGTAAATTGGAGCTTTGCGCCGATCATTTTTTTCATCTCTTTCTCAAATTCTCTCAGATCCTCCGGCGTTAACGTTCTGGGCAATTGAAAATCATAATAAAATCCGTTCTCAATAACCGGGCCTATGCCTAGTTTCGCGCTCGGAAACTTTTTCAAAACCGCCGCCGCCAAAAGGTGGGCGAGCGAATGCCGTTTATTTTCAATCATAGGAGTTTGGCTTCGTCGCAAATTAATTTTTGTTCGCCATTGCGCCAAGACATTTTGCCGGTAACGGCGACCACGTTATTTTCCTGCCAAACCGCCGGATTTTTTGCCAGCGATTCGGAAAAAACGACGACTTCCACAGTATGGCTCAAGTCTTCAACTTTTGCAAAAAGCATCGGCTGGCCAAAACGAGTGGTAATTTTTTGAATCTTAGACACGATGCCGCCAATGCTGAACTTGGCGTAGGGCTTTGACGGATCGGCGCCAGCCATCACTTCTTTAATCGGCCTTATGCCGGTTTTTGCCATTTTTTCCTGGTATTGGGCCAGAGGGTGTTCGGAAAGATAGATTCCCAGCAATTCTTTTTCCCACATTAAACGCTCTTTCATTTCGGCTGGTTCAACCGGTTTCAGTTTCAAAGATTTTAGCGAAACACTGCTTCCGAAAAGTCCCATTTGAGAAGTTTGCCGAGATTTTTTTACTAAAGAATTAAATTTAACGATTTCATCCAGATTTTCTAAGGCCATTTTTCTTTCTATCCCCAATGAATCAAGAGTGCCGCACTTAATCAGGCTTTCTAAAGATTTTTTATTTAAATCCTTATGCTGGACTCTGCTTAAAAACGATGCCAAGTTTTCAAATGGCCCGGATCTTTGCCGTTCTTCAATAATCGCCCGCACTATATTTTCACCGACATTTTTAATAGCCGCTAATCCGAACCGGATATTGCCGTTTTCCGGAGCAAAAGACAGATCGCTCTTATTAATATCAGGCGGCAAAATGTTTATATTCATTTTTTGGGTTTCACCAATCAAAAAAGCAATTCTGTCAATATCGCCAGAATCGGCATTAAGGACGCCAGTCATCAGCTCTACCGGATAATGAACTTTAAGATAGGCGGTTTGATAGCCGATTAGGGCGTAACAAACAGCATGTGAATTATGAACAAAAATGTCATTGGCGATAAAGTTATGGTTTGTTTCCATTGAAAGGTCAAACGTTTCTTCTATTCCGTCAAATTCAATTGAAACGATTTCGTCCCAGTAAATATCGGATTTCGCGTGCTTGATAATCTCAGGATTTTTTAGAGCGCTCCCTATAAATCCAATCGTTTCTCTTAGATAGCCGATTTTTTGGTCGTCATTTGAGAATAAACGTTCCGCAATGCCGATAGTTTTAGCAAATCCGGAAAAAGTAAGACCCGCAGTCGTAACTCCGGCATGGATGAGCGGTCTCGCTAATATTGTTGGGATAATATCCTTGCTGCCGCGGGCCGACCAAGCGGGGAGGGAACCATTAATAATCGGATGGCTAGTTTTTATTGATTCGGCAGTTGTTCTTTTTTCTCCGACTAAGTGTTTTGAAAAATTTTCAACGAATTTTTTGATGTTATCGAAGCGACTAATGGTAACAGTGTAGCCAATTTTTATGCCGCCGCGGTACTTAAATTTCTTTTTATGGATTGTTGATAAAATTCCAAAACGAAGCAGGAGCCTCTGAAGGCCGTTGGCGATCTTTTGTGAAGAAGTGGCGTAGAAAATTTGGGGATCGCCGCGTTGTATATTAATACAGCCGTCGCCTTGGAACATTTTAGCAATAAGGACGGTGAGGTCGTCATTTGCAAGACTATACATAAAAGTGGGCAAGAATTTCTCCGTAGCTTTTTTGTATCGCAGGCCGGTGGCGTTCACCCATTCCACAGCTTCCGACGGTTGGCGAAGATTTTTTCTTTTTGAATAGACTGAAATTGCCGGCTTGGAATTGTTTGTTTTAGCAACGGTATTTTTAAATTGTTCCAGATATTTTATGTAATCTTGAACTTCCTCATTAGATTTAGAATAAAAATAAAATCCGTTTGGATGGCAGAAATTGCCTTCTGCCAGCAGATAGCCTAGTGTTGCTAATTTATGTTTTGGCAAATGAAGCGGTTTTTCCGGCTCTGGCAGGCGGCGGGGGACTGCGATTCTATCGCCTGGCTTTAATTTTTCTAACAATTGCCAGCCGCGAATGCCGTAAAACGGATGGTTCTCAGTGCTTCGGATTTGCCGGCCGCTTCGCGTGCGCACCTTAAATACTGGTTTTTTACCGTTAGGAATTACCGCAAGCACTGTTTGGATAGAAATTTTTAGATCGCTTTCGTCATTGAAGGTACCTGTTTTCTTGAGTAATTTTGGATTGTTGACGAGATCGCCTATTTTTACCGGAAGTCCAGTTTCAGCGTCAATAATTTCAGTTTCTCCAGTTAAGCAACGGTTAAATCCGTAACGGGCGAATGGCGGGAATAGTTCCCAAATAGTATTGGCAG
>ERZ1292623.365-Hain-H51-01um-R1-365-length-49372-cov-8_pt1 | contig 34397 bp, 44 predicted proteins | sample MGYA00564398_ERZ1292623 | MGnify/ENA primary metagenome ERZ1292623 (study PRJEB36523, sample SAMEA6512633) | groundwater metagenome | collected 2019-01-07 | study: AquaDiva: Metagenomics assemblies of 32 groundwater samples
TACGTGTGTAGCTCAATTGGTAGAGTAGCGGTCTCCAAAACCGTTGGTTGGGGGTTCAAGTCCCTCCACACGTGCCAAGAGATATCATTTATTTTTTGAATTATTTAAAATAAAAATTTTATGAAAGAAAAAATCTTAACATTTTTTACCGATCTACAAAAAGAAATGGCTAAAGTATCATGGCCTGAAAAAAAAGAATTACAAGAGTCAACTGTTGTAGTTCTTGTGGTCTGTTTAATTCTCGCAGTTTTTGTTTATGTGATTGATACTTTAGTGAGTCAAGCTATAAAAGGGATTTTTTAAAAATGACTACTACAGAAAAAAAATGGTTTGCAGTTAGCACCGTTACAGGACATGAGTCAAAAGTAAAAGCATATCTCGAAAACGAAATTGCTTTAGCTCATTTAGAAAATAAAATTTTTACAATTTTCATCCCAACCGAAAAAGTTTTTGAGATGAAAGAGAAAAAGAAAAAAACTAAAATAAAAAATCTTTTTCCGGGCTATTTATATATCGAAGCTGAGCTTGACGAAAAAACCAAATTTTTTATTTTAAGCGCTCCATCTGTACGCGGATTTGTTGGCTCGCATGGCAAACCAATTCCGCTTCAGCCAGATGAAGTTAAACGCATTATTGGTAAAATTGTTGTTGAAGGTGAAGAGGGGGACGGAATGGTTGAAAGAATTGAAGTTCCTTTTCAACTTGGTGAGGCTGTCAGAATTAAAACTGGTCCGTTTAATTCCTTCTCTGGTTTTGTGCAAGAAATAATTGAAGAGAAAATGAAAGTCAAAGTTATGGTAAGTATTTTTGGACGAAAAACTCCAGTCGAACTTGATTTTTCTCAAGTCGAAATTGAAAAATAATTTTTAGTAAAAGGATTTTATTATGGCAAAAAAAGTAACTGGTTTTATTAAATTACAAATTCCCGCTGGTCAAGCAAACCCAGCGCCACCTGTTGGTCCGGCTCTCGGTCAAAAAGGTGTTAACATTATGGAGTTCTGCAAACAATTTAACGCACGCACACAAGCAAGTGCAGGACTTATTATTCCTGTTATCATAACTGTTTTTTCGGACAAGTCTTTTACATTTATTACGAAGACGCCACCGGCGGCAGTGTTGGTTAAAAAAGCCGCGAAGCTTGAAAAAGGTTCAGCGCAACCAAATAGAAATAAAGTTGGAAAAATTTCAAAAGCACAAGTAAAAGAAATTGCAATTTTAAAAATGCCTGACTTTAATACTACTAATGTTGAATCAGCAATTAGTATGGTTGAAGGAACTGCAAAAAGTTTAGGAATTAACGTAGAGTAATCTACAATTTTTTTTTCACGTGGGAGTTCTTTTAATTTCAAAAACGATTGCACCACAAAATAAAAATAAAAATGAAACAAAGTAAAAGATTTCGCGCAGTTCAAAAAGAAGTTGATGCAAAAAAATTATTTTCAGTTAAAGATGCTGTTGCGTTAGTTAAAAAACTTGCAACCGCAAAATTTTCCGAGTCAGTTGATATTGCAATCAGGCTTGGCATCGATCCAAAAAAAGCTGATCAAGCAATTCGCGGTTCGGTTACACTTCCTCACGGAATTGGAAAAGCAGTTCGAGTACTTGTTCTTGCAAAATCTCCAAAAGATTCCGAAGCACTTTCTGCTGGAGCTGATTTCGCTGGATTACAAGAATACATTGAAAAACTTCAAAGTGGTTGGTCGGAAATTGATGTCATAATTGCAACACCCGATGTTATGATTGAAGTTGGAAAAATTGGTAAAATTCTCGGACCTCGAGGATTAATGCCAAATCCAAAATCTGGCACAGTTACAAATGATGTCGCAAAAGCAGTTCAAGAAGTTAAAGCTGGAAAAATTGAATTTAGAGTTGACAAAGCAGGAGTCGTCCACTCAATTATTGGAAAAGCAAATTTTGATGAGCAAAAACTTGTTGAAAATATCAGCGCGTTTTTAGCCACAGTTGTACGATTAAGACCATCTACTGCAAAAGGACAATATGTTCGTTCGATTACCATTTCAAGCACAATGGGACCGGGAGTTCATATCGATTTATCAGTAGCTCAATTATAAAATAAAAGTTTCGTTATTCACGCACTCGTAACGAATGAAATAAAAAACTGAGCGATGCCCTCTATTATAGTGGGGCTTCTCATTGCTCGAAAAAAAAAGGAAAACGAGAAATAAAATGAATAAAACAGAAAAAGCAGAAATCATTTCTTCGATAGCTGAAAAGGTTAAGCGTGCTCAAGGAATGTTTTTGACAGACTTCACCGGTGTGAATGTTGAAGAGTTGACAAAACTCCGAAACTCATTCAGACAAAATGGTGTTGAGTATTTAGTTGTTAAAAATACTTATTTGAAAAAAGCGCTCGAATCTGTTGGTGGATATGAAGGTGTTTATCCTTCATTGAAAAAACCAACTGGCGTCGCATTTAGTTTTGATGATCCTGTTGCACCAGCTCGTGTAATTCATAAATTTCATGAGACGAACAAAGATTTATTAAAATGTAAAGTTTGTATTGTCGCAAACGAAATTTACGATGGAAACAAATTAACCGAATTTGCAAAAATGCCAACTCGAGGTGAAATAATCTCAAGCGTACTTGGAAGTTTACAGGCACCAGCATCAAATTTAGTTGGAGTACTTAACGCGGTTGCTAGAGATCTTGTAGCAGTTATCGATGCAATCGAAAAGAAAAAAGCAGCATAATTTTTATAACAATAATTAATTTAAGGAGATGTATATGTCAGTAGTCGCAGAATTAGTAGAAAAAATTGAAAAACTCACTCTTTTAGAAGCAGTCGAGTTAAAAAAAGCTCTCGAAGAAAAATTTGGAGTAACAGCCGCCGCACCAATGATGATGGCAGGTCCCGCAGCATCAGCCGCTCCAGTAGCAGAAGCACAAACTGAATTTACAGTTTTGCTTAAAGAAAGTGGCGCACAAAAAATCAATGTGATTAAAGTTGTTCGCGAAGTTACCGGATTAGGTCTTAAAGAAGCAAAAGATTTAGTTGATGGTGCACCAAAACCAGTTAAAGAAGGAATTGCAAAAGCTGATGCCGACAAAATCAAAAAACAACTTGAGGATGCAGGCGCAACAGTTGTATTGCAGTAAACTGTTTTGATAATATTGTTTAATAATTTTAAACAATAAAATTAAACTCTGGGCTGATAAATTTTATCAGCTCAGATTTCTTTAAAAAAAAATTTGTGTTGAAATTATTTTTCACACAATTTAAATGGTTAATAGCCAAAGGAGTTTATTTTGAAAACCAACGGACCCCGTTTTGACGAGAATTCTGGTCGGTACACATTTTCAAAAATCGAATCTAATGTTGAGTTACCAGATTTACTCAATGTCCAAATCGATTCGTTTAAAAATTTTTTACAAGAAGATGTTCCACCTCATAAAAGAAAAAGTAAAGGTTTGCAACAAATATTTTTGGCAAACTTTCCAATTTCCGATGCAAGAGGAAATTATTTACTTGAGTTTGCTAAATATGAAATTGACAAACCAAAATATTCTTTAGAGGAATGTCAGGAACGCGGATTAACTTATTCCGTATCAATTAAAGCTACACTTCGTCTTTCAGAAAAAGCTGAAGATAGCGACGAATATGTTGATACTATCGAAGGAAAAGTTTATCTCGGCAGTCTTCCTTATATGACAAACCGAGGAACATTTATTATCAATGGCGCTGAAAGAGTAATTGTTAGCCAATTGCACCGTTCGCCCGGGGTATTTTTTGGGATGTCAACTCACGCAAATACAACTCCACTTTATTCTGCTCGTATAATTCCTTTCCGTGGTTCATGGGTTGAATTTACAACAGACATCAACAATGTTATGTTCGCATACATTGATAGAAAAAAGAAATTTCCAGCAACAACTTTATTGCGCGCTTTAGGATATTCAACCGATGATGATATTTTAAAATTATTCGAATTAATTGAGGAAGTAAAAGTTGCCGATATTAAATTGAATGATTATTTAAATCGTAAACTCGCAAGCGATGTTGTTGATAGAAAAACTGGCGAAATTATTTTAGGAAAAGATTCCATCTTAACCGAAGAATTTGTCAAAGCAATTAAAAAATCTGAAGTTAAAAAACTTAGATTTTTAAAAGATGATGATGGCGGAACAAGTTCAATTATTGCAAACACTTTGGCAAAAGATACAGTGCGAAGTGAAGAAGATGCACTTGAAGCTATTTACAAACAACTTCGTTCCAGTAGCGCACCAGATTTGGAAACAGCAAAAAATTTAATTGACAAATTATTTTTTAATGCAAAGCGATACGATTTAGGCGATGTTGGAAGATTAAGATTAAATTCAAGACTTAAAATAAATACACCACTTACTACAACTACACTTACTCGCGAAGATATTGTTTTAATTATTAAACGATTGATTGACATCCAACAAGGCAAAGCTCCAGTTGATGATATTGATCATCTTGGTAATAGAAGAATTAAAACTGTTGGCGAACAAGTTGCGACGCAATACAATGTTGGTTTAGCAAGAATGTGCAGAATGTCTCGCGAAAGAATGAACATTCGCGATCAAACAAAAATTACTCCACAAGATTTAGTCAGCGCTCGAACTATTACAAGTGTCATCAATACTTTTTTTGGAACAAATCAACTTTCGCAATATATGGATCAAACAAATCCACTTGCAGAGTTGACAAATAAAAGAAGAATGTCTGCGCTCGGACCTGGCGGATTAACTCGCGAACGAGCTGGCTTTGAAGTTCGAGATGTTCATTACACTCACTACGGTCGTTTATGTCCGATTGAAACTCCAGAAGGTCCAAACATCGGACTCATTTCATCTTTGGCAATGCACGCACGCATAAATGATTTTGGCTTTATCGAAACTCCTTATAGAAAAGTTAAAAAAGGAAAAGTTACCGATGAAATTGATTATTTAAATGCGGAAGAAGAAGATGTTTTTACGATTGCTCAAGCAAATGTTCCTTTAGAAAATAATAAAACTTTTGCAACCGATCGTGTTACTGCACGAAAGCAAGGTGATTTTGTTATCAACCATCCCGATGAAATTGAATACATGGATGTTGCGCCAACACAAATTGTAAGTGCCGCCGCGGCATTAATTCCATTTTTGGAACACGATGATGCGAACCGCGCTTTGATGGGTTCAAACATGCAACGACAAGCTGTTCCACTTTTACGACCACAAGCACCAATTGTTGGTACAGGAATGGAAGAAAAAATTGCTCGCGATTCTCGTACATGTATTGTTGCTGAAAGAAGTGGAATTGTTGAAAGCGTAACTGGCGAATCTTTAATTGTTCAATACGATATTGAAGATACCAGCGCCGAAGCATTAACAAGTTTTACTGACAAACGAAGAGTTGAATATAAATACACAAAATTTTTAAGAACCAACCAAGATACTTCTATAAATCAAAAACCAATCGTAAAAGATGGCCAACGATTTAAAAAAGGACAAATTCTTGCAGATGGTTGCTCGACTGATCAAGGTGAACTTGCGCTTGGAAGAAATGTTATTGTTGCTTTCATGCCATGGAGAGGATATAATTTTGAAGATGCTATTATCATCAACGAAAAATTAGTTGCAAAAGATGCTTACACATCAATTCATATTGAAGAATTTGAATTGCAAGTTCGTGATACAAAACGAGGCGAAGAAGAATTAACTCGCGAAATTCCGAATGTAAGTGAAGAAGCAACAAAAGATTTAGATGAGTATGGAATTATTCGTGTTGGTGCTGAAGTAAAAGAAGGCGACATCTTAATTGGAAAAATTACTCCAAAAGGTGAAACCGATCCAACACCAGAAGAAAAATTATTAAAAGCAATTTTTGGCGATAAGGCTGGCGATGTAAAAGATGCTTCCTTAAAAGCTCCTCCAGGAATGAAGGGAATTGTAATTGATACAAAATTATTCACTCGTAAAAAACGAGATGCTGATTCTAAAAAAACTGATAAAATTCTTCTTGATGAAATTGAAAAAAATCATAAAAAGAATTTAAAAGATCATTATGCAAAACTTAGTCACAAACTTGATTTACTTCTTGATGGAGAAAAATCTGTTGGCGTTCGCGACACAAGAGGCAATATGGAAATTCGTTCTGGCGCAACATTTAAAAATGGAATGTTTAGCGAATTTACAAAACTCGAAAAATTAAACTACGACGAAAATTGGACTGAAGATACAAGAAAAAATAATTTAGTTACAAAAATATTTGAAAATTATTTTTCATCTCTTTCGCAAATCGAAGAAACTTACAAAAATGATGTAAACAAAGTAAATGTCGGCGATGATCTTCAACCAGGAATTGTTCAACTCGCAAAAGTTTATATCGCAAAAAAACGAAAACTTTCTGTCGGCGATAAAATGGCTGGACGACACGGTAACAAAGGTGTTGTCTCGGCAATTGTTTCGCAGGAAGATATGCCATTTTTGCCAGATGGCCGACCAGTTGATATTATTTTAAATCCACTTGGCGTTCCATCGCGTATGAATCTTGGACAGTTATTTGAAACTGCGCTTGGTTGGGCTGGTTGGAAACTTGGAAATAAATATTCAACACCAATTTTTGATGGTGCATCGTGGGAGAATATTGAAACTGAACTTGAAAAAGCAAAACTCCAAACAAATTCAAAAAGCGTTTTATATGATGGAGTAACTGGTGAAGCTTTCGATCAAGAAGTTACAGTTGGTTGTATTTATATTTTAAAACTTTATCATTTAGTTGATGATAAAATTCACTCTCGTTCAATTGGACCATATTCTTTAATTACTCAACAACCACTTGGCGGAAAAGCGCAATTTGGTGGACAGAGATTTGGAGAAATGGAAGTTTGGGCTTTACAAGCTTACGGTGCGGCAAATGTATTGCAGGAAATGTTAACCGTAAAATCCGATGATGTGTTTGGTCGCGCAAAAGTTTACGAAGCGATTGTAAAAGGAGAAAATATGCCTCCGCCAAATGTACCGGAATCGTTTAATGTTCTTGTTCGTGAATTGCAAGGATTAGGATTAGAAATAAAATTAGATTAACAAAATGATTTTAAAAAGTATTGTTAAAAAAAATTGGAGCAGATTATGCCATTAGCAAATCATGATACATCGATAAAAAAAGTATTTACAAAAATCTCAATTGGAGTTGCATCTCCCGATTCGATTCTTTCTCGTTCGCATGGTGAGATTACAAAACCAGAAACAATAAATTACAGATCTTACAGACCTGAAAAAGATGGATTGTTTTGTGAAAAAATTTTCGGACCAATTCGAGATTGGGAATGTCATTGCGGAAAATATAAACGCATTCGATACAAAGGAGTAATTTGCGATCGTTGTGGAGTTGAGGTAACACAAAAATCTGTTCGACGCGAAAGAATGGGACACATTGCTCTTGCAGTTCCCGTTGTTCACATTTGGTATTTTAAATCTTTGCCAAGTAAAATTGCTGGGCTTCTTGGTTTTTCAAATAAAGATTTAGAAAAAATTATTTATTACGAATCGTATGTTGTTATTAATCCCGGTACAACTGGTTTACAAAAACAAGATCTCGTAACCGAAGATCAATATTTTGAAATACTTTCAACATTGCCAGAAAAAAATGATTCTTTAGAAAATGATGATCCGAAAAAATTTGTTGCAAAAATTGGTGGCGAAGCAGTAAAAGAATTATTAAAACAAACTGATGTCGAAGCTCTTTCGCTCGAACTTCGCGTTCGACTTAAAATGGAAACATCGGTTGTTAAAAAAGCAGATTTGCTAAAACGACTTCGCGTTACAGAAGCCTTCCGCGAAAAACCGGGCGCACTAATTTCTTCTCGTCCAGATTGGATGGTTTTAGATGTTGTTCCAGTTATTCCGCCCGAACTTCGTCCATTAGTTCCACTTGAAGGTGGTCGATTTGCAACTTCAGATTTAAATGATTTGTACAGAAGAGTAATTATTCGCAACAATCGTTTAAAAAGATTAATTGATATTAAAGCGCCAGAAGTTATTTTGCGAAACGAAAAAAGAATGTTGCAAGAATCAGTTGATTCTCTTTTTGATAATTCGCGACGATCAAATATTGTGAAGAGCGATAATAATAGAGCGTTGAAATCTCTTTCCGATATGCTTAAAGGAAAACAAGGTCGCTTCCGTCAAAATCTTTTAGGAAAGCGTGTCGATTATTCTGGTCGTTCGGTAGTCGTTGTCGGACCAAATCTTCAACTTCATCAATGCGGATTGCCAAAAGATATGGCGGTGGAATTATTCAAACCATTTATCATTCGCAAATTATTAGAGCGTGGACTTGCAAAAACAGTTAAGAGTGCAAAAAAACGAGTTGAGAAAAAAGATGCAGAAATTTGGGAAATTTTAGAAAATTTAATTGAAGGACATCCAGTACTTTTAAATCGTGCGCCGACTTTGCACAGACTTGGTATTCAAGCGTTTCAACCAGTGTTGGTTGAAGGAAAAGCAATTCGTGTTCATCCGATGGTTTGTACAGCATTCAACGCAGATTTTGATGGTGACCAAATGGCTGTCCATGTTCCACTTTCGCCAAATGCAATTCTTGAAGCAAGAATTTTAATGCTTTCAAGTCATAATATTCTTTCCCCGTCAAGTGGTTCGCCAATTATGACGCCGTCGCAAGATCAAGTTCTCGGATGTTATTATTTGACAAAATCAAAACTTAAAGATTTAGGAGAAGGAAAAATTTTCTCAAGTCCAAGTGAAGTTATGATTGCGTTCAATGAAAATAAAATCGGACTACATGCAAAAATAAAAGTTCGCATAAACGGAAAAATAATTGATACAACAACTGGAAGAGTTATTTTTAATCAAATTGTTCCATCTGAAATTGGTTTTGTAAATGAACTTTTAAATAAAAAACGACTCATTCCAATTATCGCAAATGTTTTTAGCAAATGCGGAAATTTAATTACATCAGAATTTCTCGATAAAGTAAAAGAACTCGGTTTTGAATATGCAACAAAAGGTGGATTGTCGGTTAGCGTAACTGATGTTGCAATTCCACAAGAAAAACATGAATTAATTAAACACTCTCAAAAAGAAGTTGATTCTGTTGAACAACAATATCAACATGGATTTATTACAAACGGAGAGCGATACAATAAAGTAATTGATATTTGGACACGCACAACTCAGCGCGTTGCTGAAAAATTATTTGATTCATTGCAACATTCCAAAGAAGGATTTAATTCTCTTTACATGATGATTGATTCTGGCGCGCGTGGTTCGAAAGAACAAATTCGTCAGTTAGCTGGTATGCGCGGACTTATGGCGAAACCACAAAAATCACTTTCTGGCGCAACAGGAGAATTAATTGAAAATCCAATTCTTTCAAATTTCCGTGAAGGTTTAACAATTCTTGAATATTTTATTTCAACACACGGAGCACGAAAAGGTTTAGCTGATACAGCTTTGAAAACTGCTGACGCTGGTTACTTAACTCGTCGTTTAGTTGATGTTGCACAAGATGCAGTTATTTCGATGGTCGATTGCGGAGCAATTCGTGGAGTTGTTACTGGCGCACTAAAAGAGGGAGAAGATATTAAAGAACCTCTATCAGAAAGAATTATTGGACGCGTTGCAGTTAGAAATATTGTTGATCCATTCACACATAAAGTAATTGTTAAAAGTGGAGAATTAATAAATGAGAAAAAAGCAAACGCAATTGGAGAAACATCAATTGAAACTGTTGAAATTAGAAGCGTACTAAACTGCGAAGCAAAGCGCGGAGTTTGTTCAAAATGTTATGGAAGAAATTTAAGTACTGGAAATGTTGTCGAAGTCGGAGAACCAGTCGGAATTGTTGCCGCTCAATCAATTGGAGAACCGGGAACACAATTAACACTCAGAACATTTCACACTGGTGGTACTGCAAGTTTGATTGCATCGCAATCTCAAATCGTTGCAAAGTTCGAAGGAAGAATTCAATACGAAGGAATTAAAACTCTTACAATGAATTTAGAAGAAGGAAAGCGTTTTCTTGCTTTAGGCAGAAGTGGAATAATTAATATTTTAGATGATGATAATAAATTGCTTGCAAAATATAATGTTCCTTATGGTGCATTAATTATTGCAGATGATAAAGCAAAAGTAAAACGCGGAGAAATAATTTACGAATGGGATCCATACAACGCTACAATTATTTCTGAGTTTGCAGGAAAAATTGAATACCGAGATTTAAAAGAAGGTGTTTCTTTCCGCGAAGAACCAGATGAACAAACTGGTCACATTCAAAAAGTTGTTATCGATTCACGCGATAAATCTTTAAGCCCATCGATTGCAATTTTAAATCCTAAAACAGGAAAAACTGGTACTTATCTTTTACCAACTCACTCGCATATTTTAGTTGATAACGATCAAGCAATAACAGCGGGAACAGTTCTTGTAAAAATTCCACGCGATATTGGAAAGACTCGAGATATTACTGGTGGTCTTCCACGCGTTACAGAACTTTTCGAAGCTCGTTCACCGCAAGACTCAGCAGTAGTAACTGAAATTGATGGAGTTGTACATTTCGGCGCACAAAAAAGAGGATCGCGCGAAATTATCGTTTCGTCATCTGATGGAAGTGCATCGAAAACTTATATGGTTCCACTTGGCAAACATGTTCTTGCGCAAGAAGGCGATCATGTTTTTAGTGGTGAAAGAATTACAGATGGCGCAGTTGATCCACACGATATTTTAAAAATTAAAGGAACCGCCGCAGTTCAAGAATATCTTGTAAATGAAATTCAAGAAGTTTACAGAATTCAAGGTGTAAAAATTAATGATAAACATATCGAAGTCATCGTAAGACAAATGATGCAAAAAGTTAAAATCACTGACTCGGGCGATACATATTTACTTGATGGAGATTTTGTTGACCGCTGGATTGTTGAAGAGGAAAATAAAAAAATCGAAGGATTTGTTTTTGTAACTTCTAAAGGAGATTCAAAATTAAAAAATGGAACAATATTAGAAAAGAAAAAATTAAAAGAAATAAATTCTGAATTAAAAAAGAAAGAGAAAAAAATTGCTGAGTTCCGTGAAGTTGATCCAGCGCTTTCGGCGCCAGTGCTTCTGGGAATTACTTCGGCATCTCTTTCAACCGAAAGTTTTATTTCTGCCGCATCGTTTCAAGAAACAACAAAAGTTTTGGCTGAATCTTCAATCGCGGGCAAAACAGATTACCTTCTTGGTTTGAAAGAAAATGTTATTATGGGACATTTAATTCCGGCAGGAACAGGATTGAAATCTTTTAAAAATATTTTAATTGAATCATCTGCTCCAGTTCGAACAATTCAAATAAATGAAAAAATAGAATTAGTAGAAGAAGAAAAAACTGATGTTGTAATTATTAAAAAAATTAAAAGAAAAGAAAAGGCAAAATAAAAATATCTTGGGTAGTTTTGTTGACACATGAGAAATAATTCTGTATATTTGCAAGCTAAAATTTTTAATGAAAAGGAAAAAATTAATTGCCAACAATTAATCAATTAGTAAGATTAGGAAGAAAACCTGTAACTTATAAAAGTAAGTCTCGCGCTTTAAATTCAAATCCATTAAAGCGAGGAGTTTGCACAAGAGTTTACACGACTACGCCAAAAAAACCAAACTCAGCGTTGCGTAAAGTAGCGCGCGTAAGGTTGACAAATCAAACTGAGGTCTCGGCATATATTCCTGGTGAAGGACATAATTTGCAAGAGCACTCAATTGTTTTGATTCGTGGTGGAAGAGTAAAAGATTTACCAGGCGTTCGATATCATATTGTTCGTGGTGCTTTGGATACTGCGGGAGTTGGAGAACGAAAACAATCCCGTTCAAAATATGGCGCAAAACGACCTAAATAAAATTTAATTTGACATGAGAAAAAAAACAGCGTCCAGAAAAAATAAATTTACAACTGATCCTAAATACAGCGATATGTTAGTAAATCGTTTTATAAATAATGTAATGAAAAGTGGCAAAAAAGGACTTGCAACTCGAATTGTTTATGACGCTTTTGAAGTAATTGGTGAAAAAAGTAAAAACAGTCCTTTAGATGTTTTTAAAAAAGCAGTAGCAAACCTCTCTCCCGTGCTCGAAGTTCGTGCGCGAAGAGTTGGAGGAGCGACCTATCAGGTTCCTACAGAAGTTCGTTCTGAAAGACGAACCGCTCTTGCTCTTCGTTGGTTGATTTCATACGCCAGCGACCGATCAGATAAATCTATGGCGCTAAAACTTGCATCAGAAATTCTCGCCGCTTCAAATGGCGAAGGTGGAGCCATCAAAAAGAAAGATGATGTCCACAAAATGGCTGAAGCAAATAAAGCGTTTGCGCATTTTAAGTGGTAACACTTTTTATTGCGATTATATTTTAAAAAAACCACAATTTTTTTTGTGGAGTAGTATCTAAATTTTAGAAGATTTTAAAAATTATGCCAAGACAATATTCATTAGAGAAGACTCGTAACATCGGTATCATGGCGCATATCGATGCTGGTAAAACTACGACCACTGAACGCATTTTATTCTACACAGGCGTGTTGCATAAAATGGGCGAAGTTCATGATGGCGCGGCTACAATGGATTGGATGGAACAAGAAAAAGAACGAGGCATTACAATTACTTCTGCCGCAACAACTTGTTTTTGGAATGATCATCGTATTAATATTATTGACACACCGGGACATGTGGATTTTACAGTTGAAGTTGAAAGATCATTGCGTGTGCTTGATGGAGCGGTTGCATTATTTTGTTCAGTTGGCGGCGTTGAACCACAATCTGAAACCGTTTGGCGACAAGCTGATAAATATGGAGTTCCAAGAATTGCGTTTGTAAATAAAATGGATAGAACTGGTGCTGATTTTTTAAGTGCAGTTCACATGATGAAAGAACGACTTGGCGCGAATGCAGTTCCCGTTCAATTGCCAGTTGGCGAAGGAGATTTGTTTACTGGTATTATTGATCTTACAACAATGAAAGCCAGAATTTTTCATGAAGACTCAAATGGAATGACTTGGGATGATTTAGAAATTCCAAACGATTTAAAAGCGAAAGCGGCTGAGTATCGAACAAAAATGCTTGAAGCAGTTTCTGATGAAGATGATACCTTGCTTGAAAAATATCTTGAAGGAAAAGAAATTACCGCTGATGAAATTCGTGTTGTTTTGCGTCGTGCATGTTTAAAGTCAAGCATTATTCCAGTTTTATGTGGATCATCTTTTAAAAATAAAGGTGTTCAAATGTTATTGGATGCAGTAATTGATTATATGCCTGCGCCAATCGATGTTGCAAATGGCGAAATTAATGGTCATCATTTAAATTTAACAGATAAAATTGTACGAAAAATTAGTGACAACGAAAAATTTACAGCGCTTGCTTTTAAAGTTATGACAGATCCTTTTGTTGGTCGATTAACTTTTTTTAGAGTTTATTCTGGCACAGTAAAAGCTGGATCATATATTTTTAATTCGAACAGCGAGAAAAAAGAAAGAATTAGTCGCGTGTTGCGTATGCATGCAAATTCTCGCGAAGATGTCGATGAGGGATTCACAGGGGATATTCTTGCCGCAATTGGTTTTAAAAATACACGAACTGGTGATACACTTTGCAATGAAGATGATCCGATTATTTTAGAAAAAATGGTTTTCCCTGAACCAGTTATTCATCAAGCTATCGAACCAAAAACAAAAGTTGATCAGGAAAAAATGGGCGAAGCACTTCAAAAACTTGCTGAGGAAGATCCAACATTTCGTGTTTCTTCAAACGAAGAAACTGGTCAAACCTTAATTGGTGGAATGGGCGAATTGCATTTAGAAATTTTAGTTGACAGAATGAAACGCGAATTTAAAGTTGAAGCAAATGTTGGTAAGCCACAAGTTGCTTACAAAGAAACAATTCGCAAAAAAGTTATCGCAGAAGGAAAATTTATTCGTCAATCTGGTGGTAAAGGTCAGTTCGGTCATGTTTGGATTGAACTCGAACCAAACGAAAAAGGAAAAGGTTACGAATTTGAAGATGCAATTGTTGGCGGAACGGTTCCAAGAGAATTTATCAAACCAACAAATGAAGGAATTAAAGAGGCTTTGAAAAATGGAATTTTGGCTGGTTACCCAATTGAAGATGTAAAAGTAAAATTATTTGATGGCTCTTTTCACGCAGTTGATTCGTCCGAAATGGCATTTAAAATTGCTGGCTCGATGGCATTTCAAGCCGCGGCGAAAAAAGCAAATCCAGTTATTTTAGAACCAATTATGGGTGTTGAAGTTGTTACTCCCGAAGAATATTTAGGAGATGTGATGGGAGATTTAAATTCTCGTCGTGGAAAAATTGAAGGAATTTCTTCGCGTAAAGATGCGCAAGTTGTAAAAGCGCATGTTCCGCTTTCAGAAATGTTTGGTTACGCAACACAAATGAGATCATTAACACAAGGTCGCGCGCATTACACAATGCAATTTGCACATTATGATGAAACACCAAAATCAATTACAGAACAAATTATAGAAAAAGTAAAAGGCAAAGAAGCTGCAAAAGCTTAATAAATTAACAATCACTAATTGTAAGGAATAATACAATGGCAAAAGAAAAATTCGATCGCAGTAAACCTCACTTAAATGTGGGAACTATTGGTCATGTCGATCATGGTAAAACATCCTTGACGGCAGCAATTACAATGGTCTTGGCAAAAAAAGGCCTTTCGGAAGTACGCACTTTCGATTCAATCGATAATGCGCCCGAAGAAAAAGCTCGTGGTATAACGATCGCGACTGCGCATGTTGAGTACTCAACTGAAAAACGACATTATGCACATGTCGATTGCCCAGGTCACGCTGATTATGTTAAAAATATGATCACAGGTGCGGCTCAAATGGATGGCGCAATTCTCGTAGTTGCGGCAACAGATGGTCCAATGCCTCAAACAAGAGAACATATTCTTTTAGCTCGCCAAGTTGGTGTGCCAAAAATTGTTGTGTTCATGAATAAAGTTGACATTGCAGACCCTGAACTTTTAGAACTTGTTGAAATGGAACTTCGTGAATTATTAACTTCATACGGTTTCCCTGGCGATGATATTCCAATTATTCGTGGATCAGCAACAAAAGCACTTGAAGCGGCTTCAAATCCAGCATCAAGTAGTGATGATCCAGCTTTTAAATCAATTATGGAATTGATGGATGCTGTTGATAGTTACATTCCAATTCCACCACGCGAAATTGATAAACCATTCCTTATGCCGATTGAAGATGTTTTCTCAATCACAGGTCGTGGAACAGTAGGAACAGGTAGAGTCGAACGCGGAAGTGCAAAAGTTGGAGACGAAGTTGAATTAATCGGACTTGGTCAACATAAAAAAACAATTATAACTGGCGCTGAAATGTTTCGTAAAGAACTCGATTCAGTTCAAGCTGGTGACAATGCTGGTCTTTTATTACGCGGTGTTGAAAAAACTGACCTTGAAAGAGGAATGGTTTTAGCGAAACCCGGATCTATCACACCACATAAAAAATTCAAAGCACAGGTTTATGTTTTGAAAAAAGAAGAAGGTGGACGACACACTCCATTTATGAATGGTTATCGCCCACAATTTTATTTCAGAACAACTGATGTTACAGGAATTGTTGCAATGCCAACTGGTGTTGAAATGATTATGCCTGGAGACAATGTAGATAACATGGATATAGAACTCATTTCACCGATAGCAATGGATGAAGGATTGCGATTTGCAGTTCGTGAAGGTGGAAGAACTGTTGGTGCAGGAGTTGTTACAAAAATAATTGAGTAATTTACTCACAATTTATAAAGTGTGGTTTAAATAAAATAAATCACACTTTAATTTAGGAGAATGCTGTGGCTGGACAAAATATTCGCATAAAATTAAAATCGTACGATCATAACTTGATCGACAAATCTGCAGAGAAAATAATTAAAACTGTGCGGTCGACTGGTGCTGTTGTTCGTGGACCAATTCCACTTCCAACGCAGCGAAGTTTGTTTGTAGTTAATAGATCTCCGCATGTCGATAAAAAATCGCGTGAGCAATTTGAAATTCGCGCACATAAAAGATTAATCGATATTTTATCATCTGGTTCAAAAACAGTTGATGCATTAATGAAGCTCGACTTACCAGCCGGTGTTTTTGTAGAAATTAAAGTTTAAATAAGCATCAAATCAAAAAAAATATGAATGATGCACAAGGAGTAATAAAGTGAACGGAATTCTTGGAAAAAAAATTGGCATGACAAGTATCTATGACGAAAATGGAGCCGCGGTTCCATGCACAGTCATCGAAGCTGGTCCATGTTTTGTAACTCAAATCAGAACAATCGCTCTAGACGGATACGATGCTATTTGTCTTGGTTACGACGAATTGCCTGAAAGAAAAATTACAAAACCAATCAAAGGTCATTTTGCAAAATCAAATACGAAACCAATGCGATTAGTTCGTGAGTTTCGCGATGCCGCAAATGGAAGCGTAAGTGTCGGCGGAGAAATTAAAGTTAACATTTTTTCAATAGGCGATAAAGTCGATGTCTCTTCAAAATCTAAGGGACGCGGTTTTCAAGGTGTTGTTAAAAGACATCACTTCAGTGGTGTTGGAATGACAACTCACGGTCAATCAGATCGTGTTCGTGCGCCAGGATCGATTGGTGGATCATCTTTTCCATCACGCGTTTTCAAAGGTCAACGAATGGCTGGAAGAATGGGTTTTGATAATGTAACTGTAAGAAATTTAACTGTTGTTCAAATTATACCAGAACAAAATTTAATTCTCGTCAAAGGATCAATCCCAGGCGCGAAAAATACTTATGTTAAAATTACTAAGTAAGCGAGAAGACGAAAATGAAATTAGAAATTTTAAAAAAAGATGGAACAAAAAGTGGTGAGACAATAGATCTCTTGCCAGAAATTTTTGCTATCGAGCCAAATGCACATGTGTTGTATCAAGCAGTTAGGTCGTACATGGCAAACCAACGACAAGGTACGCACAAAGTTAAAACTCGAAGCGAAGTTCGTGGTGGCGGAAAAAAACCATTTGGACAAAAGAAAACTGGAAATGCTCGTCAAGGAACAAATCGTTCGCCATTGATGCCTGGTGGTGGATCTATTTTTGGACCAAAACCGCATGACTATATTATTGCGATTCCAAATAAAGTTAAAAAGCTTGCTCGAAAATCGGCTTTATCTTCGAAAGCAAAAGATGGAAAAATTATTATTGTTGAAGATTTTACTTTTGAAGCACCAAAAACAAAAGATATGATTTCTGTTTTAAAAGCGCTCAACATCAATAATAAAAAAACACTTTTTCTTTTGCCAAAAAATGATAAGATGGTTTTAAAATCTGGGCAAAATATTCAAACATTAAATATACTTGAAGCACAAAAAGCATCAACTTATGAAATTATGAATAGCGCTGTTTTGTTGTTGCAAAAAAGTTCGGTTGAAGTTATTCATAAAACATTTGTGAATTAAGAGAGAAAAATATGAGCAACATACTTGTTAAACCGTTGATTACAGAAAAGATGACAGAGCTTGCAACTGATCGTCAATATGCTTTTAAAGTTATTGTTACAGCAAATAAAATTTCAATTAAAGAAGCAGTTGAAAAAAAATTCAATGTGAAAGTTTCAAGTGTTAGAACAATTAATATGCGTGGAAAACAAAAAACACAAAACACACGAGGCGGATTACGAAAAGGAAAACGAGCATCGTGGAAAAAAGCAATTATTACACTTGCTAAAGATAATACAATTGATTTTTTTCAAACCGTATAAGTGAGTAAAAGATGGCATTAAGAAAATTAAAACCAAATACACCAGCGACAAGATATTATTCGATTTCTACTTTTGAAGAAATCACAAGCACGACGCCTGAAAAATCTTTGCTTCGTGCATTGCCAAAATCAGGTGGACGAAATAGTCTTGGTCGTGTAACTTCGCGCCATCGCGGAGGTGGACACAAAAGACAATATCGAATAATCGATTTCAAAAGAGACAAGCGAGAAATTGAAGCACGAGTTGATTCGATTCAATACGATCCGAATCGTTCTTCGAGAATTGCGCTTGTAATTTATTCTGACGGAGAGAAAAGATATATTTTATCTCCAGAAGGATTAAAAGTAAATCAAAAAATTTATGCTGGCGAAAAAGCTGAAATAATTGTTGGCAACGCTTTACCACTTCGATTGATTCCTGTGAATACACAAATTCACAATATTGAATTGAAAGAGGGTAAAGGAGGACAGATTGCTCGTGGTGGTGGAAATTTTGCAACAGTTTTAGCCAAAGAAGGAGAATATGTTTTATTAAAACTTCCTTCAGGTGAAACAAGAAATGTTCATAATAAATGTTACGCAACAATTGGTGCGCTCGGTAATGCCGATCATCAAAATATAAGTTTAGGTAAAGCAGGTCGTTCGCGTTGGCTTGGAATCAGACCACATAATCGTGGAGTTTCAATGAATCCAGTTGATCATCCAATGGGTGGAGGAGAAGGTAAAACATCAGGTGGTGGTCATCCAGTTAGTCCGTGGGGTCAAAAAGCAAAAGGATTAAAAACAAGACGACGCAATTTGCAATCAAGTAAATATATTGTTAAACGCCGTAAGTAAAGGATAATAAAAATCAAATGAGTCGCTCGCTAAAAAAAGGTCCATATATTGATTCTCGATTGTCAAAAAAAGTCGAGGTAGCAAGTAAATCTGCAAAAAGACAAGTAATTAAAACTTGGTCTCGTGCTTGTACAATTCCGCCTGAATTTGTGGGATATACATTCGCAGTGCACAACGGAAATAAATTTATTCCCGTTTATGTTCAAGAGTCGATGGTAGGTCACAAATTGGGAGAGTTTGCTCCGACAAGAGTTTTTCGTGCGCATCCCGGAGTAAAATCTGAAAAAACAACTTCCCCAAGTTAAGGTCAGGAGAAAAAATGGAAGCAAGAGCAATTAATAGACATATAGGAACTTCGCCACGCAAGATGCGATTGGTGATTGATTTAATTCGAGGAAAATCTGTAACTGAGGCTTTGAATGTATTGCATTATTTACCAAAGCACGCATCGAAAACTGCAGAAAAAGTTTTACGATCGGCGATTTCGAATTTTCAGAATATGGATCAAGAAGCAAAGATTGATGCAGAATTACTTTATGTAAAAGAGTGTTTTGTAAATGGTGGTCCATCTACAAAAAGAATGTTGCCAGCACCAATGGGGCGCGCGTATCAAATTTTAAAACGCTCAAATCATTTGACAATTGTTATTTCAGAAAAACCGAAGAAAATTTCTTCGGTTACTAAAAAAACAAAAAAAACAAAAGTAGGAGTTTAGTTTGGGACAAAAAACACATCCAGTAGGATTTAGACTCGGCATAATAAAAGGCTGGGACTCTAATTGGTTTGATGAAAAAGATGCTTCAACAAAAATTATGGAAGATGAAACTCTTCGAAATTATGTTCGCAATCGATTTAAAAAAGGTGGCGTTTCAAAAGTTTTAATCGAACGAACTGCAAAAAATATTCGAGTAATTATTTTAACATCGCGACCTGGAATTATTATTGGAAAAAGTGGAAAAGAAATTGGTCAACTTGAAGAAGAATTAAAAAAAGTTACAAGCAAAGAGGTCAAAGTCGTAATTAACGAAATCAAACGCCCAGAGCTTGAAGCGCAACTTGTTGCTGAAACAATTGCTGGTCAACTTGAAGGAAGAGTTTCTTTTCGTCGCGCAATGAAGCAATCAATTACTGCGGCAATGAGAATGGGAGCAGAAGGAATTAGAGTTAAATGTGGTGGACGACTTGGTGGCGCGGATATCGCACGAACTGAACAATATAAAGAAGGAAGAATTCCACTGCACACTTTAAGAGCTGATATTGATTATGCATCAGTAGCCGCAAAAACAATTTACGGACTTATTGGAGTGAAGGTTTGGATTTGCAAAGGCGAAATTCTTGATAGAAAACAACCTGCGCACAAATAAATTTTAGGAAAATCAAATTATGTTAATGCCGAAAAGAGTTAAATTTAGAAAGATGCAAAAAGGACGCCGTGGCGGAGTTGCCACAAGAGGCGCAACTATTGCATTTGGAGATTTTGGTTTAAAAACACTCGAAGCCGCGTGGATTACTGCACGACAAATTGAAGCAACTCGTGTTGCAATTACTCGTATGATGAAACGAGAAGGAAAAGTTTGGATTAGACTTTTCCCAGATAAACCAATCACAAAAAAACCAGCAGAAACTCGTATGGGAAGTGGAAAAGGCGTTCCTGAATATTGGGTAGCAGTTGTAAAGCCGGGAAAAATAATGTTTGAAGTAGGCGGAATTTCACTTGAAGCGGCTAAAGAAGCATTTGCAATTGCCGCGGCAAAACTTCCGGTTAAAACAAAAGTTGTAACTCGAGTTGATTACAAAGCTCATTAATTTGAAAGAAAAAGAAAATGAAAATTGAAGAAATTATAGCGTTAACCGATGCAGACATCGTAAAAAGAATTCAAGAAGAAAGAGATGCTTTTTCGGGATTGGAATTTCAAAAATCAACTGGGCAGGTTTTAAACAATTCTCAATTCGGAAAAATCAAACGCACAATTGCGAAAATGAAAACCATTTTGCGTCAAAGAGAATTAGCAACTAAAAACGCAAAATAATTGAGAGAGGATTTTTTATTAATTATGGAAAAAAGAGATACAGTAAGAAAAGTTAAAGTTGGAAAAGTAGTCAGCGATAAAATGACAAAATCAATTGTTGTTGCTGTGGAAAGAAAAATTCCGCATCCACTTTACAAAAAATATTTTAAACGCACATCAACTTTTATGGCTCACGATGAAAAAGAAGTTGCTGGAATTGGTGACACAGTAAAAATTACAGAGACTCGTCCGTTAAGTAAAATGAAAAGATGGCGTCTTGTTGAAATTATTTCAAAAGTAAAATAAAAAAACGAGCAGAGTAAACTATGATTCAGGAAGAAACAAATTTAGTAGTTGCAGATAATTCTGGTGCAAAAAAAGTTCGTTGCATTCGCGTTTTAGGCGGAAGCGACAGACGATATGCATCGCTTGGTGATTTGGTAGTTGTGTCCGTTAAGGCGGCAATTCCAAATGCTGGCGTAAAAAAAGGCGAAGTCTCACGAGCAGTTGTTGTTAGAACTTCAAAAGAAGTTGGAAGAAAAGATGGCTCGTATATTCGTTTTGATGATAACGCAGTTGTTCTTTTAAATCAACAAGGCGAACCAAGAGGAACCCGTATTTTTGGACCAGTTGCAAGAGAACTTCGCGAAAGACAATATATGAAAATTGTTTCGTTAGCTCCGGAGGTTGTTTAAATGAAAAATTTAGAAATCAGAAAAAATGATGTTGTGATTGTTATTGCCGGAAATTCCAGAGGAAAAGAAGGAAAAATTTTAAAAGTCATCAACGAAAAAAGCAGAGTAATTGTTGAAGGCGTAAATATTTTAAAAAAACATACTCGACCATCGCAAACAAATCCTCAAGGTGGCGTAGTTGAAAGAGAAGCATCAATTCATATTTCAAATGTAATGTTGAAATGCCCGAAGACAGGAAAGCAAACTCGAGTTGGTCATAAAATGTCGAAAGACGCTGTAAGTGGAAAAAAGAAAATGTTGCGTATCTCCAGAAAAAGTGGAGAAATTATTTAAACTATTGGTGTGCGAATAACATATCATAATAATTAAAAAAGAATATGGCAAAGAAAGAAAAAGTAAAGCAAGAAGAAGTAAAAAAAGTTAGCGCGCAAGTTGAAGGTATTGCTCCTCGTCTAATTCAAAAATATAAAGACGAAGTTATTAAATCTTTAATGACCGAATTTAAATATAAAAATATTATGCAAGTTCCTAAATTGGAAAAGATTGCAATTAATATTGGAGTAGGTCGTGCAACGCAAGATCAAAAATTGCTCGAAACCGCCGTTAGCGAAATAGAACTTATTACCGGTCAAAAAGCACTTATCACAAAATCTAAAAAATCGATTTCGAATTTTAAGTTGCGTGAGAATCAACCAATTGGTGCAAAAATTACTTTACGCGGGAAAAAAATGTTTGAATTTTTCGATAGACTTGTTTCGGTTGCAATGCCGCAGATTAGAGACTTCCGAGGAATTTCAGATCGTTCGTTTGACGGAAATGGAAATTACACACTAGGAATTAAAGAACAAATTATTTTCAGAGAAATTGATGCAGATAAAGTTACAAATCTTACAGGAATGGATGTAACTTTTGTTACATCGGCAAAAACAGATAATGAAGCAATGGCACTATTAAAAGCTTTTGGTGTTCCTTTTATTAAACGCTAAGGAAAAATAACGAATGGCAAAAACAAGTTCAAAAGCAAGACAAACAAGGCGTGTAAAATTAGTTGCAAAATTTGCAGCGCTTCGTAAAGAGTTGAAAGAAAAAGGAGACATCGAAGCAATAAGAAGTCTTCCACGCGATTCAAATCCTGTTCGATTACATAATCGTTGCAATATTAGTGGACGCTCAAGAGGTTATTACAGAAGATTCGGTTTGTCGAGAATTGCTTTACGACAAATGGGATTAGAGGGAAAAATTCCCGGTTTAGTCAAATCAAGTTGGTAAGGAGTTTATAAAAATGTCTCATTCAGATCCAATAGCAGATTATTTAACAAGATTACGAAACGCGCTTGGTGCAAAGCACAGGCAAGTTGAAATTCCATCATCAAATTTAAAAGTAGCAATTTCGCAACTTTTATTTGATCAAAAATTTATTGAAAAATTTGAAGTAGTTAAAGATAACAAACAAAATATTTTACGAATAAATTTAAAATATACAAATGGTCAGCCGGTAATTATGGGAGCAAAAAGAGTTAGCTCGCCAGGATTAAGACGATACACTCCATCTGATAAAATGCCAAGAGTCCAAGGTGGATTTGGAATTGCAGTTATCTCAACATCAAAAGGTGTGATGACTGAAAAACAAGCACGTGCAACAAAAGTTGGCGGCGAAGTACTTTGTTATATTTGGTAAGAAAGAAAGAAATTAATTATGTCAAGAGTAGGTAAAAAACCAATTACAATTCCGCAAGGCGTAACAGCGCAATTTGCAAATGGAATAATGAAAGTTAAAGGACCGAAAGGCGAACTTGTAACACTTGTTCACTCTGCAATTTCGGTTTCAGTTGATGCGAAGGAAATTTTAGTTTCTCGCACAAATAATGATGGCAGGTCGCGCGCATTGCATGGAACGACTCGTGCAAACATTGCAAATACAATTTTAGGTGTTACTGAAGGATTTTCAAAAAAATTAGAACTTGTTGGTGTTGGTTATCGAGCAGAGTTGAAAGGAAAAGTAATTCAACTTGCGCTTGGTTATTCGCATCCAATTGTTTTTAGAGCACCAGAAGGAATTAAAATTGAAGTACCAATTCAAACAAATATAATTATTAGCGGAAATGATAAACAACTTGTCGGACTTGTTGCGGCAAAAATTAGATCGTTCCGTGAACCTGAACCTTACAAAGGTAAAGGGGTAAAATATAGTGATGAATTCATTCGACGAAAAGCTGGAAAAACTGCAGCTTCGGGCGCAAAATAATTTTAAAGTAAAGAGAAAAATATAATGATTAATAAAAATAATAAATTAAGACGCGAAAAAATTCAATTTGCAATTCGCAAAAAATTATCTGGCACAAGTCAAAAGCCACGACTTAATGTTTTCAGAAGTTTAAATCATATTTATGGTCAAATTATTGACGATGTAAAATCAGTAACTCTTGTTAGCTGTTCTTCAAAATCAAAAGAGTTACAAGAAGAGTTATCAAAAGCAAAATCGAAAACAGAAAAAAGTACAATCGTTGGAAAATTAATTGCAAAATTAGCAATCGAAAAAAATATTTCAACAGTAGTTTTTGATAGAGGTGGTTTTCTTTATCATGGTAGAGTAAAAGCGCTTGCCGAAGGTGCACGCGAAGGTGGTTTAAAATTTTAATGAAATCGTTGTCGGGTCGTCTAATGGCAGGACAACGCCCTTTGAAGGCGTCTGTAGAGGTTCGACTCCTCTCCCGACAGCTTGTTTTTAATTTTTAAGGTAAAAATAAATGGCAAAATTTAAAGTAGGCGAATTAGATTTAAAAGATAAACTTGTTCAAGTCAACCGAACCGCAAAAGTTGTTAAAGGTGGTCGCAGATTTGGCTTTAGCGCAATTGTTGTTGTTGGCGATTCAAACGGTCATGTTGGAATTGGACTTGGCAAAGCAAGCGAAGTAGCAAATGCTATTGCAAAAGGAACCGAGGATGCAAAGAAAAATTTAGTTACAATTAAAATTACTAACGGAACAATTCCGCACGAAATAATTGGAAAATTTGGTGCAGGAAAAGTTATGTTGAAACCAGCGTCGCCTGGAACAGGATTAATTGCTGGCGGAGGATGTCGCGCAGTTCTTGAACTTGCAGGAGTAAAAGATATTTTGACAAAGCAACTCGGATCTTCAAATCCGCATAATATTGTGAAAGCAACCTTGAAAGCGCTCCTTTCATTGCGAGATGCCCAAGCAGTTGCAAATCATCGTGGTATTAGCGTAAAAGAATTATTCAATTAATTTAAAAGTGATTTAGGAAAATAAAATGTCAGCAAAAAAGAAAATTAAAATAACGCAAACCAAAAGTATGATTCATACAAAAAAAGATCACAAAGCGACAATTATTGCTTTGGGTTTGGGACGACCAAATTATTCGGTTGAACAAAATGATACACCACAAATTCGTGGAATGATAAATAAAGTTGGCTATCTACTCAAAGTTGAAGAAATTAACGATTAATATTTTTAGAGAAAATTTATGACAGGTTTAAATAATTTACAATACGCAAAAGGCTCACGACGAAAAGTTAAAAGAATTGGTCGTGGTCAAGGTTCAGGACATGGCGGAACTGCAACACGCGGACATAAAGGTTACAAAGCGCGATCTGGTTCGGGAGTGAAAACAAACTTCGAAGGTGGACAGATGCCACTTGTTCGTCGTTTACCAAAAGTTGGTTTCACAAGTCCTTTTAAAGTTGAATATGTTGCAGTGAATGTTTCGACACTTGAGAAATTTTTCTCAACTGGAAAACTTTCAAACCCAGTTACACCAGCGACACTTTTTACATCAGGAGTTTTATCGAAGAAAAGTGCATTGGTAAAAATTCTTGGTGATGGAGAATTAAAAACAAAAATTGAAATTACAGCGCACAAATTTAGTAAAACCGCAGTAGAAAAAATTACTGCTCTTGGTGGCTCAACAACTGTTTCGCAAAAATAATTACACTCGAACAAAATGAGTAAATTAAACGACAGCATTAGAAATATTTTTAAAATCGAAGAACTTCGAACAAGAATTCTTTTCACATTGGCTTTATTAATTATTGTGAGAATTGGTTCGCATGTAACTTTGCCGGGAGTTGATGCCGCAGTACTGGCTTCTGCAATGCGTAATCAAGAATCAAATACACTTTTTGGATTGTACGATTTATTTGTTGGTGGCGCGTTTTCAAATGCGGCAGTTTTTGCACTTGGAATTATGCCGTACATCAGCGCATCTATTGTAATCCAACTTCTTGGCGCAGTTGTTCCATTTTTTCAAAAACTTCAAGCCGAAGGTGAAAACGGAAGAAAAAAAATAAATCAGTACACTCGTTATGGAACTGTATTTGTTTCGATTTTGCAAGCTTGGGGAGTTAGTGTAAGATTGGGAAGTTTAAATGCAAATGGTGTTCCAATTGTTCCAGCAGAAGTAATTGGATTTAATTTTACACTTAGCACAATTATAGTTTTAACCGCTGGTACAATGTTTATGATGTGGTTGGGTGAACAAATTACCGAACGAGGAATCGGAAATGGAATTTCGTTAATAATTTTTATTGGTATTATTGCACGATTTCCTTTTGCAGTATTTGATGAGTTTCAATTAATTCAATCGGGCTCAAGAAATTTAATTGTTGAATTATTTATTTGGGCTGTGATGATTGCAGTTACCGCTGGTGTAATTTTAGTTACGCAAGCTACTCGAAGAATTCCTGTTCAATATGCAAAACGAGTTGTTGGAAGAAAAGTTTATGGCGGAGTTACACAATATATTCCGCTTCGTGTGAACACTGCAGGCGTTATGCCAATTATTTTTGCACAATCGCTGATGTTTATTCCGAGTACAGTTTTAACATTTTTCCCAGAAAGCGAATTTGCTGAAACAATTGCAAGCTATTTAAATCATACATCATACACATATTCGTTTTTTTACGGATTGATGATTGTGTTCTTTACATATTTTTATACAGCGATTGCATTTAATCCAAAAGATGTTTCTGAAAATATGCAAAAGCAAGGTGGCTTCGTTCCGGGTATTCGCCCAGGTAAACACACTGCCGATTTTATCGATAACATTTTGACAAAAATAACTTTGCCTGGTTCAATATTTTTAGCACTGATTGCAATTATGCCAACCTTTGCTTTAAAGTTTGGAGTTACTTCAAGTTTTGCATCTTTTTTTGGCGGAACAAGTTTGTTAATTATGGTTGGAGTTGCGCTTGATACACTTCAACAAATTGAAACCTATCTTTTAAATCGTCATTACGATGGATTTATGAAGAGTGGAAAAATTAAAGGACGCATTGGTCGATAAAGACTAATTGCGTTTTGAAATGTTTGAAACAAAAAGTGAAAAAGAAATCGAACTGATGAGAAAAAGTTCGAGGATTGTGGCGGAAGTTTTAAAAGTAATTGGCTCAAATATTAGAGCAGGTGTTTCGACAAAAGAGTTAGATGAAATCGCAGAAGATTTCATCAGAAGTAAAGGAGCCGAACCAGCATTTAAAGGTTACGGACATGATGCGAGGAATTTATTTCCTTCATCGATTTGTGCAAGTGTTGAAGATGAAGTTGTGCATGGAATACCGAGTGTGAGAAAATTGCAAGAAGGAGAAATAATTTCGATTGATGTTGGAGTTAAGTTGAATGGATTTTTTGGTGATGGTGCGGAAACTTTTGCTGTTGGAAACATTTCCAGCGAAAAAGAAAAATTAATGGACGCAACAAAAGAATCTTTAGATTTAGCTTTGAAGGTTGCAGTAGCAGGAAACACAGTCGGTGATATTGGATTTGCGATACAAAGTTATATTGAGTCAAAAGGATTTTCGGTTGTAAGAGATTTAGTTGGTCATGGTGTTGGAAAAGAATTGCACGAAGAGCCATCGATACCAAATTATGGCAGAGCAAGACAAGGATTGACTTTGAAAAAAGGAATGACGATTGCAATCGAACCAATGATTAACGCAGGAAGTTATAAAGTTAAAACTGATAAAGATGGTTGGACAGTAAGAACACAGGACGGAAAACCATCGGCACATTTTGAACACACAGTTGTTGTTCGAAACGATAGAGCAGAAATTTTAACTATAATTTAATTTTTAATGGCAAAACAAGAAGCAATAAAAATGGATGGCGTGATAACCGATACTTTGTCAAATGCAACGTTTCGGGTTAAACTGGATAATGGAGTTGAAATTTTGGCTCACATATCTGGTAAGATGAGAATGCACTACATCAAAATTCTTATTGGCGATAAAGTAACAGTCGAGCTTTCGCCGTACGACTTAACAAAAGGTCGTATTTCATATCGATATAAATGAGACAGGATTAAAGAATTATGAAAGTTAGATCATCGGTAAAAAAAATTTGTGAGAATTGCAAACTAATTCGTCGCAAAAGAGTTGTTCGTGTGATTTGTAAAAATCCAAAACACAAACAACGACAAGGTTAATCTTTTTTAAGAAAAGGAATATTTAAGCATGGCACGAATTGCTGGTGTTGATTTACCAAAAAATAAACGAGTTGTAATTGGCTTGACATATATTTTCGGAATTGGACCAAAGTCCGCGAGCGATATACTTCGTAAAGCAGAAATTGATGTTAACAAAAAAGTTAGCCAATTAAACGACGATGAAGTTTCGAAAATAAGAAATGTAATTCAAGCAGAATACAAAACCGAAGGTGCGTTAAGAGCAGAAACTCAGCTTAACATAAAACGATTAATGGATATTGGTTCGTATCGAGGACTTCGTCACAGAAAAGGATTACCAGTTCGCGGTCAACGAACAAGAACAAATTCTCGAACACGAAAAGGTAAACGCAAAACAGTCGCAGGTAAAAAGAAAGCATTAGATAAGAAATAATTTTTGGAGGAATAGTGTCTAAACAAGAACAAACAGCAACAGCAGTTGCGAAGAAAAAAAGAAAAACACATGTTGATGTAAATGGCAAAGCATATATTCAAGCCTCTTTCAACAATGTGATTGTAACAATTACAGACTTGTATGGAAATACAATTGCATGGTCAAGCGCAGGTAAAAATGGATTTAAAGGTTCAAGAAAAAATACTCCATTTGCCGCGCAAGTAACATCGGAAGCCGCCGCAAAAGTAGCATACGATTTAGGTCTTCGAAAAGTTGAAGTTGAAGTTAAAGGTCCAGGCTCGGGAAGAGAAGCGGCAATTAGAGCTTTGCAAACCACAGGACTTGAAGTAAGCGTAATTAAAGATAAAACACCAATACCACACAATGGTTGCAGACCGCCTAAACAGCGTCGCGTGTAACAAGATAGAGAGAAAGGAAAGATTTAATGGCAAGATATACTGATGCAAGTTGTAAATTATGTCGTCGTGAAAAGCAAAAACTTTTTTTGAAAGGGACAAAATGTTACACAGAAAAATGTCCGATTGAAAAAAGAAACTACGCGCCCGGTCAACATGGGAAGTCGCGTCGTCAAAAACTTTCAGAGTACGGAATTCAATTAAGAGAGAAACAAAAAATTCGTCGCTCGTATGGATTATTGGAATCGCAATTCAGAAATTCTTTTGTGAAAGCACAAAGACAAACTGGAAAAACAGGCGAAAATCTTTTAAAGATTTTTGAACGAAGACTTGACAATGTAGTTTATCGATTAGGATTTGCACCATCACGAAAATCAGCTCGTCAACTTGTGTTGCACGGACATTTTTTAGTGAACAATAAAAAAGTAAATATTCCATCAATACAATTAACAAGTGGCGACACAATTCAAGTACAAGAAAAAAGTCGCAAACTTGATTTGATTCACAATTCAATGAAGAGAGTAAGCGATTCATCGATGCTCTCTTGGTTAAACATCGACAAAGCAGCTCTTGTTGGAACATTTTTAAATGTACCTGAAAGAAGTGAAATACCACTTCCAGTTAACGAACAGCTTGTTGTTGAGTTGTACTCTAAATAAGTTTTTTAAAATTTTTATAGGAAAAAGACAATGACTACAATTAATTTACAAATGCCAAGCGGAGTTTCACTTGATGAATCATCAAGTAGCTCAACTCGTGGCAAATTTATTATTCAACCTCTTGAAAAAGGTTTTGGCGTAACAATCGGAAATGCATTTCGAAGAATTCTTCTCTCATCAGTTCCGGGTTTTGCAATTACATCATTTAAAATTGATGGAATTCTCCACGAATTTTCTACCGTAAAAGGAATCGTTGAAGATGTTGCAGATATGGTTTTGAATTTAAAAGAAGTTCGACTCAAAGCAACAAATAAAAAAATCGGAAAAGTTACTGTTCATCTTAAAGGACAAAAAACTTTTACTGCCGCTGATATTCAAAATGCAAGTGCAGAACTTGAAATTTTAAATCCAGATTTGCATATCGCAAATTTAACAAAAGATGTAAACTTGACAATCGAACTTCGAATTGGTCGTGGAAAAGGATATGTAACATCGGAAGAAAATAAAACTACCGATCAGGAAATTGGCGTAATTCCAATCGACTCAATTTTTACACCAGTTACAAATGTAAAATATATTATCGAACAAACTCGCGTTGGACAACAAACCGATTACGAAAAATTAATTTTAGAAATTGAAACTGATGGTTCAATCTCTCCAACAGATTCGTTGACGCATGCGGCAAAAATTCTTCGAGATCATATTCAATATTTTTTAATTTTTGGCGGAGTATCTGATTCTGAATCGGATGATATGGATAAGAATGAAGAATTTTTAAGAGTAAAAAAACTTCTTCAAACAAAAGTTGAAGAATTAGAGTTAAGCGTTCGATCGCATAATTGTTTGAAAGCAGCTTCAATTAATACAATTGCAGATTTGGTTTCAAAACAAGAGTCGGAACTTTTACAATTCAGAAATTTTGGAAGAAAATCTTTAACTGAGCTCGGACAAATTGTTGAGCAAAGCAATTTAACATTCGGAATGGATGTTGATAAATACTTAAAAGAAACCGAATAAGTTTTTAGGAAAAAATTATGATACATAATAGAGCAGGAAGAAAATTTAATAGAACACGAAGCCATAGAAAAGCTATGTTTAGCAATCTTTCAACTTCGTTATTAAAACATAAAAAAATTCAAACAACACTTGCCAAAGCAAAAGAAATGAGAATGGTTGTTGAAAAAGTAATCACTCGTGCAAAGCGAGCTGTTGCAGAAGAGACTGTAAGTGGAAAATTAAATATTCACGCACGAAGAGAAGTTGCTCGCTTCATTCACGATCGCGAAGTTGTTAAAACTCTTTTCACCGAAATTGCACCAAAAGTTGCAAACCGTCCCGGTGGATATACTCGCGTTGTTAAACTTGGTCAACGATTAGGCGATGGCGCACAGATTGCGATTTTAGAACTTGTTGATTTTAATGTCGGACAAGTTGAACAAAAAGTTGCACCAAAGGTTGATAGAAAAAAACGAATAAATCAAAAAACGCAAAAAACAAAAGAGAGTAAAAAAGATAAAGTCGCAGAAGCAACAACAGCGGCATAATTTTTTTATCAATTTAATATTTTATTTAGATAAGGTTGAAGTATGAAAATTAGCTCAATTGATTTTGTTATCGGAGTTGCAAATTTAAAACAACTCCCAAAAGAAAATTATCCAGAAATTATTTTTCTTGGCAGATCGAATGTTGGAAAATCCTCTTTGCTGAATAAACTTTGCAATCGTAAATCTCTTGCAAGAGTAAGTTCGACTCCCGGAAAAACTCGCGAATTAAATTATTACCTCATCAACAAAGAGTTTTATATTGTTGATTTACCGGGTTACGGTTATGCTCGCGCCGCCGACCATGTAAAAGCTGGTTGGTCATCTTTGATTGAAGATTTTTTTAAGATGCGAAAACAAATTGCAGTCGCGATTCAAATTGTTGACTCACGACTTGGTCCAACTGATCTTGATAATACGATGATGGGCTGGCTGGATTATTACGATGTGCCATTTATTTTGGCGATGACTAAAGCCGATAAAATGCCTGTTAGCAAATTAGCAATTCAGAAAAAGAAAATGGAAGACGATTTAAAAAAATATTCAATGCTTTCATCGGTATTGACATTTTCATCTTTGACTGGCGCAGGTCGTTTTGAACTTTTAAAAGCAATTGATTCACATATTGGTAAAAAAAATATTTCAACAAAAAAACATTCGGCAGTAGCTTAAATAAACTTAAAATTTTTTAGCGAAACATTTGTGAAATATTTATACGAATGTTTCGCTTTTTTATTTATATTTATTTTATAATCAATACATCAATTTATTAACAACTAAATTTTACTAAAATGAAAAAAAGACTTTTTACTCCAGGACCAACTCCAGTGCCAGAGCATATAATGCTAAAAATGGCGGAGCCAATTATTCATCATCGCAATCCCGAATTTCAGGAAATCTTAACTCGTGTTAACGAAAATTTAAAATATCTTTTTCAAACCACCCAACCAGTTTTAACTTTAACTTGTTCGGGCACAGGCGGAATGGAAGCAATATTTTTAAACTTATTTTCTCCCGGCGAAAAAATAATTGTTGTCAATGGTGGAAAATTTGGAGAACGCTGGGTAAAACTTCCGCGAGTTTTTGGAATCGAAACAATTGAAATTAAAAATCCTTGGGGCACAGCGCCAAGCGAAGAAGAAATCGTAAATGCATTAAAACAAAATCCCGATGCAAAAGGCGTTTGTTTTATTCATAGCGAAACCTCAACCGGAACAGCAACCGACATAAAATTACTTTCAAAAGTTGTGAGAGAAAATTCAAACGCAATGGTTGTAGTTGACGGCATCACTGCAATTGGCGCGCACGAATTTAGATTTGACGAATGGGGAATTGACGCGTGCGTAACTGGTTCGCAAAAAGGATTAATGATTCCGCCCGGTTTGGCATTTGTTGCGTTGAGCAAAAGAGCAATCGAAGCAACGAAAAATTCTAAAACTCCAAAATTTTATTTTGATTTGAAAAAAGCTTTAAAATCTTTTGAAGGAAACGACACGCCATTTACACCTGCAGTTTCGCTTGTAATTGGTGTTGATATTGCGCTTCAAGAAATTAGAAATGAAGGAATTGAAAATGTTTGGGCGCGACACGAACTTTTAGCAAACACGATTCGCGCCGGAGTTACCGCGATTGGATTGAAATTATTTTCAAATTCTCCATCGTTTGCAGTTACACCAATTTGGTTACCGGAAAGTGTTGAATGGAAAAAATTTAATAAAATTTTAAAAGGAAAATATGGAATCACTGTTGCCGGTGGGCAAGATGATTTTAAAGATAAAATTTTCCGTGTTTCGCATTTAGGATTTTATGATGAGCTCGACATGATTACAGTAATTGGTGCAATTGAATTATCATTAACAGAATCTGGTTATGAATTTGAAACCGGAAGTGGAACAAAAGCAGTTCAAAACATTTTAAGTCAGAAAAAATAATATGAAAAAAATTTTAATTACCGATGCAATCGAACAAAGCTGTGTTGATATTTTAAACCGTGCAGGTTTTCAAGTCGACACAAAATTTGGAATCAAACAAGATGAAATTATAAAAATTGTTGGAGAATACGACGGATTAATTGTCCGAAGCGGAACAACCGTAACAAAAGAAATAATTTCAAGCGCAAATAAAATGAAAGTTATTGGTCGCGCCGGAGTTGGAGTTGACAATATTGATGTTGAAGCGGCAACCAAAAAAGGAATTATTGTAATGAACGCCGCGGCGGGAAATACAATTTCAACTGCCGAACACACAATGTCGTTGCTATTAAGTTTAGCAAGATTAATTCCTCAAGCAAATAAAAGTTTGCAAAGTGGTAAATGGGAAAGAAAAAAATTTCTTGGCACCGAACTTTTAAATAAAACAATCGGCATAATTGGACTTGGAAGAATCGGCAGAGAAGTTGCTACTCGTTGCCAATCATTTGGAATGCATATTATTGGCTACGACCCAGTGATGAATTTAGATGTCGCAAAAAAAATAAATATCGAATTAGTTTCGCTTGATGAAATTTATAATCGCGCAGATTTTATTTCCGTTCATGTTCCAATTAATGATGAAACTAAAAATCTTTTAAATGATGAAACTTTTGCAAAATGCAAAAATGGTGTGCGAGTAATAAATTGCGCGCGTGGCGGAATCATCAATGAAGAAGCCCTTTTGCGAGCATTGGATAATAATAAAGTTGCTGGTGCCGCACTTGATGTTTTTGTAATTGAACCTCCCGGAGAAAACCCACTTTTAAATCATCCGAAAGTTGTAGCAACTCCGCATCTCGGCGCGTCGACAGAAGAAGCGCAGGAAAAAGTTGCAATCCAAATTGCTGAACAAATGGTTGACGCATTAAATGATATTGCAATTAATGGCGCAGTAAATGCCGATGCACTTCAATTAGGAATTACAAAACAGATAAAACCGTTTTTAAATTTAGCTGAAAAAATTGGAACTCTTCACTCGCAACTTTTAAATGGAAGTATTAAAGAAATTATTGTAGAAGTTAAAGGAGAAAATTTACACAAATTTTCCTCGCTTTTAACAACTGGAGTTTTAAAAGGAATTTTAAGTCGTTTAATGAGCGAACAAATAAATTATGTAAATGCAAAATTTGTTTCCGATTCGCAAGGATTAAAAGTTTCAACTTTGGTAAATGATGCAAACGAAATTTACAATAATTTAATTTCTGTAGTTTTGAAAACTGATAAAGATTCACTTTTAATTTCTGGTACAGTTTTTGGAAATGAAAATTTACGAATTGTAGAAGTTGATGGATTTTTAGTTGAATTCAATCCGAGCGGAGATGTGTTACTTTATAAAAATATTGATAAACCCGGAATGCTTGCAAAAGTTGGTGGCATACTTGCTTCGCAACAAATTAATATTGCAGGCCTATCGCTTGGCAGAATTGGAATTGGTAAGACTGCGTTAACAATTGTAAATGTTGACTCACAAATTCCAAACGAAGCGCTTGCAGAAATTAAAAAAGTTGATGGCGTAACTGAAGCTCGTGCAGTTAAAATATAGAACGCAAACAACTATAAAATCTTATTTAATCAAACCAATCAGCGTCATCAGCGTTCCAATAATTTAAAAAATAGAACGCAGAAAACGCAGATGATTATGATAAAAGCAGATA
>ERZ1292623.665-Hain-H51-01um-R1-665-length-35627-cov-9_pt1 | contig 34396 bp, 39 predicted proteins | sample MGYA00564398_ERZ1292623 | MGnify/ENA primary metagenome ERZ1292623 (study PRJEB36523, sample SAMEA6512633) | groundwater metagenome | collected 2019-01-07 | study: AquaDiva: Metagenomics assemblies of 32 groundwater samples
TTTGCCAGAGACGCCTGATCTTCCAAACGTTTAAATGTTTTTTCCAGAGTATCCAAATTTCTGGAATACTCTTTCTTTTTTGCTTCTACTAATTTTGTTTGTTTATCGTCAAGGGGTGTTGTTGTTGCCACTGTTGGTACGCCTTTGACTTCCACAACAGAACGGCAGTCGCCTTGAGCCATACAATAACCAGTTCCGCCCGCTTTGTCTAAACACCATTTGCCGTTTTTGTTTAAGCAGGTAGTTATGGCATCTTCTGTTTTTACCGGGCAAGCTGTTCCTTCCGGCGTTTTAGTGCCATCAGGACACAATTTATAGGTTGGGGTGGAAATAACGGGTGATACAACAACAGGAGTTTGAGAAGGGGGTGTTGAAACTGGGACAGAACTTGGAGCTGGTGTTGTGGTGGTTTGGGTTGTAGTGGAGGTGGAATTGTTTGTTACAGCAACCAAAGTTGTGGCCGAAACCGACGCGCTTTGTGGTGAAAGATTGCCGGCGGTGTCTTGAGCGGCAACTGTATAACTATAACTTGTGCCGGGAGAAAGATCGTTAGTAGTAACGTTATAATAACCACCATAGCCAGTAGAAAACAAAAAAGCGACAGGTTCAGTATATCCATTTCTATAAACCCAGTACCTGGAAACCCCAACATTGTCGGTAGATTCCAACCAGGAAATCTGGATAGAATAGGTAGATATTGGCGTAACTGACACATTAGTTGGCACAGATGGCGGGGTGGTGTCACTGCTTGTTGTGCCACTAAGCGTAGTTGCAGAAACCGACGCGCTTTGTGGTGAAAGATTTCCCGCGATGTCTTGAGCGACCACTGTATAAGTATATGTTGTGCCGGGAAAAAGATCGTTATTAGTAGCGTTATAATAACCACTGTAGCCAGTAGAAAACAAAAGACCGACAGGTTCAGTATATCCATTTCTATAAATCCAGTACCTGGAAACCCCAACATTGTCGGTAGATTCCAACCAGAAAATCTGAATAGTAGAAGAAGATAATGGCGTAGCCGAAACATTGGTCGGCACCGATGGCGGAGTAGTATCGCCGCTCGTTGTTGTTGTCTGCGCCCATCCGGGAAGCGCGGAAACAAAACTAGCCAGACCGGCCACCAACACTGCCAAGCCGACCGCCAGACGCTGCCTAGACGAAAATTTTTCCATACGCAAAAATAATTAATTAACAAATTTTCACTATAATATAATTAAGTATATCACACTTCCACCCCCCCTAATGATTCTTACAAAAAACTGTGGATAACTAAAAATCTCCCGTGCGGGAGATTTTTAAATTTTTAATTTCTAATTTTATAATTTTTAATATTATTGCAACTGCGCCTCAACTTCGGAAGCAAAATCACAACCGGGTTTTGTCAGCCCCTCACCCAATTCAAATCGTTCCATTCTGCTGATAGCAACATTGGCTCCCAATAATTTCTGAATCGTTTTTTCTTCATCCTTTATAAACGGCTGTTCCAACAGACAAATCTCGCTATAAAATTTGTCCAGCTTGCCGATCAAGATTTTTTCTATGGCGGCTTCCGGCTTGCCTTGCTGTTTTAATTGTTCGGTATAAATTTCTTTTTCTTTGGCTGCCATTTCGGCCGGAACCTGATCGCGGCTGATGTATTTTGGATTAGACGCGGCCGCGTGCATGGCAATATCGCCGGCCAAACCTGCGTCAGTGGAATTTTTGAGTAATACCAAAACCGAAATCTTGCCACCCAAATGAGAATAAGCGCCAAAAGCATCGGCGTCGGTTTTTTCCACCACCTCAAATCGGCGCAAAGCAATTTTTTCCCCTATTTTTGCGGTGAGATTATTTATTTTTTCTGCAACAACCGGAGACATTGCCGCTTCCATTGAAACCGGTTTATTCTGTAATAAATAATCAGTTAACTCATTAACCAATTTCTTGAAGTCTTCATTTTGCGCCACAAAATCCGTTTCGGAATTTACCTCAACTACCACGGCTATGTTGCCGCTTACTTTTACTTGAGTGGCGCCTTCGGCCGCGACTTTATCAGAACGTTTGGCGGCCTTAATAATGCCTTTTTTACGAAGTATTTCTCCGGCCTTTTCCAGATCCCCCTCCGCTTCGTCTAAAGCTTTCTTACAATCCATCATTCCCGCTCCGGTAAGGGATCTTAATTTTGCAACGTCTGATGCTGTAATAGTCATATAATTTTTTATATTGATTCATCTTTCTTGAGCGCTCGTCTTTCTATCTTTACCGCGTCACGCTTTACGGGTTCGGCTTGGGCGCGTTCCAGTTTTTTCTGTTCAAATTCTTTTCGGCCTTCATTTACCGCAGAGGCTATCATATCTACGATTAATTTTATAGAGTTGACGGCGTCATCATTGGCCGGAATAGCGTAGTTAACTTTTTCCGGATTAACATTGGTGTCGCAAACGGCGACAGTTGGCACTTCGGTTCTTTCGGCTTCGGCCAAAGCGGTTTTTTCGGTGCGCATATCGGCAATGTACAAAGCGTCCGGCATTTTGTCCAAAGTTGTCAGGCCGATTAAATATTTATCCAGTTTTTCCAATTGTTTTTTCATTGTTACTTGTTCTTTTTTGGTATATTTTTCAATTTCACCGGTGGCAAACATTTCTTTTAAATTATGATATTTTTTTAACCGGCGTTTCACTTCGTCAAAATTTGTTAACAATCCGCCGATCCAGCGCTCTACCAAATATGGCATCTCACAGCTAATGGCGGCCGCTTTGGTAACTTCTCGCGCCTGGCGCTTGGTGCCCACAAATAAAATAACTTGACCTTTGGCGGCCAAATTTTTGACATAATTTAGAGCTTTCTCAAGCTGGACTTGAGTTTTTTCTAAATCAACGATATGCACGCCGTTGCGCACGCCAAAGATGTATTGTTCCATCTTGGGGTGCCAGCGAGACTTTTGATGGCCAAAGTGAACTCCGGCCTTCAACATTTCCAACAATGTTGGCATTTTACTCATATTTTCCTTATTATTGCCTCCTAGCCTTGCCCCGGAATGGTCCGTAGGGAGGAAAAAATTGGCTAGCGAGAGATTAAATTAATATGTGTGCAGTATATAGGAAGGACGGGAATTAGTCAAGACTGTTGACAATGCTCGGTAATAATGATATACTGTTGATACCAAATTTAACACTCTTACTTTGAATATATGCAGAAAAAAATTCATCCGGAATATAATAATGATACAGCCGTTACATGCGCTTGCGGCAATAAATTTATTACCGGCAGCACCATGAAGACTATTCGTGTGGAACTTTGCAACAAGTGCCATCCTTTTTATACCGGCAAACAGAAATTTGTGGACACCGCCCGCCGCATAGAAAAATTCCAGGAACGCGCGGACAAAAAAACTTCCGCTTCCGCCGCCCGCAAAGGCAAGAAAGTAAAGAAAGCGGCCGTAGCTGTAAAGAAAACAGCGAAAAAAGCTGCGGCCAAGAAATCAGATAAATAACTACCAATAATTTAAAAAACAGACTATACTATATTATTGTTAGGTCTGTTTTTTATTAATATGGCTGTATGAACAACAAATACAAAGAACTACAATCTAAATTTGCCAAACTGGAAGCCGATTTACAGAATCCGGCCTTGCTTGGCGGTTCCAAAAAAGTAAAAGAGGTTGCCCAAGAATATAATGAACTAAAACCGGCCATGGAAAAAATAAGAGAACTGACTGTAATAGAAAATAGTATTGCGGAAACGGAACTGATTATAAAAGGCAATGATGAAGAAATGAAAGAAATGGCAAACACCGAAATTAATGATTTAGAAATTAAGAAATTAAATTTGGAAAAAGAGCTGGACGAAATGACCCGCCCCCAAGACCCGTTTGATAAAAAAAATGTGATTGTGGAAATACGCGCCGGCGTGGGCGGAGACGAATCCGCTCTTTTTGCCGCGGACTTGTACCGCATGTACAGCCGCTACGCCGAAAACAAAGGCTGGAAAGTAAACACGCTGGATGCAAACAAAATCGGCATCGGCGGTTTTAAAGAAATTATATTCTCCATAAAAGGAAAAAATGTTTACAAAGATTTAAAATACGAAATGGGCGTGCACCGCGTGCAAAGAGTGCCAGACACGGAAAAAGCCGGCCGCATTCATACTTCCACCGCCACTGTGGCCGTAATGCCGGAGATAGAAGAAACCGAATTTAAAATCGACCCGAAAGACTTGCGCATAGACACCATGACAGCCGGCGGACACGGCGGACAAAGCGTGAACACCACCTACTCGGCGGTGCGCATTGTGTATCTTCCCACCGGCATGATTGTGCAATGCCAGGACGAACGCTCCCAAACCGCCAACCGCGAAAAAGCGATGGCCGTCTTGCGCGCCCGTTTGTTTGCCATAGAACAAGAAAGAAAAATGAAAGAACTAACCGAAAAACGGCGCGCCCAAATTGGCAGCGGCGACCGCAGTGAAAAAATCCGCACCTATAATTTCCCCCAAGACCGCATTACCGATCACCGCATTCACCAAAGCTGGAACAGTATTCCCCGGATTCTGGACGGCGAACTGGAGCCGATTATTTTGGCTGTGCGCGCGGCCGATTATGCCGGGCTGGATTATGTTGCCGACGAAAGTGAAGAATAGTATGCTGGATTTTGATTTACTAAAGGCGCGTGCTATAAAAAAGCCAAAAGAATTTTTATACTCTCATCCTGAATATCGTTTATCAATTTGGCAACAACTTCGCTTAAAATATTTTGTCTTCCTGCGCAAAAAAGGCTACTCCGTCGCGGCTATTACCAAGCATAAAGAATTTTACGGCTTGGATTTTTTTGTAAATAAAAATGTTTTAATCCCCCGCCCGGATACGGAATTGATGGTAACAAAAGCGATTGAGGAAATTAGGAAATTAGGAAATAAAGAAATTATTCTAATTGATGTGGGTACAGGCAGTGGCTGTGTTCCTATTTCTGTTTTAAAAAATTTACCGACGCCAATGCCAACCTATGCTGTGGATATTTCCGACCAAGCTTTAAATGTAGCCAAGAATAATGCAAAAATACATGATGTAAAAATACAATTTTTTCATGGCAATTTACTTGAGCCAATCATCAAAAAAATCATAAATCATAAATCTAAAATCATAATTACAGCGAACCTCCCCTACCTCACCGAAAAACAATTCCAATCCGAACCGTCAATTCAACGCGAACCCAAAACCGCGCTGGTGGCAGACAAAAACGGACTAGCTTTGTACGAAAAATTATTACAGCAAATTAAACTACTCCCTACTACTTACTCCCTACTCCTTCTACTGGAAATAGACCCATCCCAAACCGAAGAAATCTCAAAACTCATAAAACAATATCTGCCTCAATCAAAAATAGAAATAAAAAAAGACCTTGGCGGTCTTGATAGGTTAGTAAAAATAACAAGCTAATTTGTCACCAAAATATTAGTTGTCTTTGGCACCATTTCTACCCAGGTATTGCCCGGCGCCAACAAAACTTCTTTTTTGTTTTTATCATAAAATCGGGTACGGGCGGTAAGAGAAGTTTTTTTCCAGGTTCCGTAAATAACAGCGCCTTTTTTTAAAATTATAGCCTCGCCGCTTCCAATGGTGCTAATTTCCACCCGCCCTTTTTCATCGCCATTTATTTCTTTTACGCCGGTAATTTGCACCAAAATATTTCGCGCCCGAACTTCGGAGCCGTCCTTGTCTTTTTCCGGCGCGCCATTTAATTTACGCGTATAATTCAAATTTTTGGCGTCGTATGTCCAAACGACTTTATAACTTTCACTAAAAGGAATGGTTAACACGCTTTTTTTGCCGATAGTTTGCCCAATCAATTTTGTATATTTCCAAGCTTTGTCCGCGGTAAATAGCGAACTGGTATTCCCATATCGGTCCACAATTTCTGCCCAATTTTCACTGCCGGTATAAAGATTGTGCGGCGCTGACCGGTCTTGGCTTCTGTGGTAATACTGGCCCCAGAAAAATTCATTGGCGTCAAAAATGCGTCTGACTTTAATTAAATTTAATGCTTCCGGTGAACCGCCCGAATGCATATATAATCCCCTGCCGTATTCTTGCAGCCAATCCAAAAAGTAGGCTCGGGCGCTACGCACCGGACCAACTTCCGCCACCACTTGTTTGCTATCAAAAATAGCCAGATAACGGGTGAGGCCGCCTTCCACCGGCGCTTCATAAACAATTTTTGCCTTAGCCAGACCGGATACCGGACGCGCATCCGGATGATTGTCTACCATTACACCCACCACTTGCGAAACTGAGTCAGCTTTTTTATTTACCGCTTTCCCGTCTAGCGAATTTATATATTTAACCGCCGTAGTTAGAAAATCTTTATTGCTTGTGGCCTGTAATAGCTCTTTTGCAGGATAATAATAAAAAAATACGCAGCCAATCCCGACTATGGAAATTAGCGCCAAAAAAATGATGGGAGGAATTGGCCATGGTTTGCGCTTCATATATGTATGTAGTATACCAAACAACTAAAAACACTCCAATTTCTTGAAGTGTTTATTTGATTGATTTTATTTCTTTTCTTCCTTCTTCTCTTCGGTCTTGGCGCCAGCTTCCGGCTTAACGGCTCCTTCAACAACAGCGCCCTCTGCGGCCTCTTCTTCTTTCTTCTTGCCGGCAGTTTCAATCTTGCTCAAATCAACCGGCGCGGCGGTTTGTTCCATAGCCTTAATTTCCTCTTCGGTTAAAGCGGCGGTGGCTTTGGCGATCAAATCTTCGGCATGAGGATTGGTAATAGTAATTCCGGCCGGAACGATTAAATCTTTAATTTTGATGACATCATCAAAAGTTTTTAAAACAGTCAAATCCACATTAATATGAGAAACCAGATCTTTGGGCAAACATTTTACTTCCACGGCCATAATGTTGCGCATCAAAGTGCCGCCCTGTTCTTTAATTACTGGCGCTTCGCCCACAAAACGCAATTCAACGGTAGCGGTCATGGTTTTATTCATATCAATACGGCGCAAATCAACATGGACAATGCGGTCGGAAACTGGATCGTACTGGATATCCTGAATCAAAACTTTGCCGTCGGCTTTATCTCCCAAAAGCAAATCAATCAAGCTGGCCTCGCCGGCTTCGTCGTATAGCTTGGCAAACTCATCGTAATTTAAAGATACTGAAGTAGCTGGCGCGCCCATACCATAAACTACACCCGGGATTAGAGTTTTGGTTCTCATTTCGGCTCCTTTGGCGGTTCGTCCTCTGGCTGATAATTTGAATGGCATACTACTAATTAAATTTTTTTAAAAAATCCGGACTGTTTATAAGCTTGTGCGCCTCGATTGTTTCATCAACGGTTAGGGGCGACATTTTGTATAATTTCTGCACGTCTTTTAAACTTAGGTCAGTCACCATTCCTACCGTACTGGTACCTTTAGGCATGATCATTACCATGGCCATAAAGTGGCTTTGGCAATGCGCGCAGGTGAAATGGACAAATCTGGCGTCACTTTTATTGATGAACAACTTGGCTGCATCAGATTTGTAATCACGTCCGCAAACCGGGCAATGGCTAATCAATTTTAAAGTTTTTTTCCAGGAATCTACTTTGCTGTTGTTTGGCAACATATATTTTTTGTATGGACTAATATTAGCATAATTTTGATAAAAATGTCAAGGGATAAAAAAAGAAGCCCCGCGCGGCCGATTAACGGCGCGGGGGCCAATGAAAAAGTTACTTTTTACGCAGTTTGAGAGTCTCGCTAAGAGACCTGATATTTTCCTTTGAAACAATGAGTTTACCTTGATAATTTTCGCCCTCGGCCTGGCAACGTTTGCCAATCAGAGCGTGGAGAGTTGGTGGTTCATATGGGTGCTCGCCCTCGACTACAATTCTCCGGAACTGGCCCGGCCCAGTTTCTATAAAGTACTGAGGTTGTTCTTTTTTCCCATCAGCGCCTTTAGCCAGCTTACGAATGATTCGGCCGGTTAATTTTTCCATGGTTTTTCTCCCTATTCTTTAAATTGCGGACAACCCAGCTGCTTCCTCGGCCAATGCCATCCGGGCATACCTGTCCCTGTAGAAAACGGCATATTCAAAAGTCTGTAAAGTGTCTCCCCATCTTTTTTGGGCGCCACAAGCAGACAGTCACTATTATCGTAGACTTCTATGACCACCGCGCTGGTGTGCTTCCGTTTACCCTTCACTTCGAAAAAACAACACACCATGTCACCAACAAAAGGTTTCCGAAAGTTCATCTCATCTGTAGTCATGATTTTCCTCCTGATTATCAGTCTACAGTAAAGTGGTGAGTTGGTCAACCGTCTTCTACCTTTTGTGCAGACAAAAGGTAGAACCCAAAGCTGGCGAGCGGTGGAAACTCTCGGATAATTTAGGACTCGTTTTCGGTTAATTTTCAAAACTCGCCAGATTTTTATGCCGATGGCAGTTCGAGACAAACGTCCATCGCTCGGCGAGTTTTTCCTACGCTTTTTGCTCGCTCAAAAAGCGTTAAAAAGTTCTAATACTTCTTCACCATCATACTCTCCAAAATTCCAACGAGTAACAAATTTATAACCAAAGAAGAACCGCCATAACTGACAAAAGGCAAAGTTACGCCGGTAATGGGCAAAAGTCCAAGATTCGCGCCCACATTAGTAAATAATTGCGCGAAAAACAAAATTAAAATACCCGTGGCGGTGGCGGCCACAAAATCGTCGTCGGATTTTTGAATTATTAACAACAAACGCCAAAATACCAGCGCGAATAAAATCAACATCGCCACTACTCCGGCCAAACCCAGCTCTTCGCCAATAACCGAAAAAACAAAGTCAGTCTGCGCTTCCGGCAAAAAGCGCAGCTGGCTTTGCGAACCAAATCCCAAGCCGCGGCCGAATAATTTTCCGGCGCCAACCGCAATAATAGATTGATTTATATTATAGCCACTATACAGCGGATCCCGGCCGGGATTAATAAAGTTGGTCAGACGATCTTTTTGATAAGGTTTTAAGAAAAAAAACCAGCTGGTAACTGCCAAAACTATTATGCCGGTCGTAAGTAAAACTAAAAAAAGCCGGCGCGCGCCCACTGCCCACACCATGCCAAACCAAATGGCGCCCAAGAGCACGGCCGAACCCAAATCCGGCTGCAACATGGTGAGAACTAAAAATAAAAAAGCGACAATGCCCGTACCAAAGAAAAATAAAGGCCGGTCAAAGCGGCGGCCAAAACGGGAAATTATATACGCCATCATTAAAATCAAACCGACTTTGGCCATTTCCACCGGCTGAAAAGAATGTCCGGCTAAAGAAAACCAGCCTTTGGTGCCGCGGAAAGTTTGTCCAAAAATCAAAACCAAGCTCAACAACAACAAAGAAAACAAATACCACCACTTGGCCAAATAACGCCAAAAGGTATACTGGCTGGTAGCGGCCACAAATAAAAATACCAAACCAATGCTTAGCGCCAGTAATTGTTTTTTGAAATAAAATAAAGCCGAACCGCGCGATAAATCAACGCTATAAACCGTGGCCAATCCCATCAGAACAAGCAAAAAAACGGCCGTAAAAAGCGGCCAGTCAAAACTGCGCGGGGATAATTTTTGGAGATTTAGCATATTATTTCTAAATTCCTCCGGTGGGAGAAGACATTAGAAAGACCGAGTCATCGTAAATATTAATAATGGGATAAAGCGCGATTTCGGTTATGCTTAAGCCCGCGGCAAAATTACGAAGGTCAATATTTTTTGTTTCCAAAGAATTTATAAAATCCAAATGCAGGGGAAGAATACCAACCATCTGTCCGTTTTGCAACAGCGCCACATAAAAATCGGTATTTACATAACTGTACGGGCTGGCATTGGTAAGTTTAAATTGCAAAGCATCCGTGTTCTGCCCTTCCTGCGCCAATGATTTTAGAAAAACAAAATCACTCACTTGAAAGTTTAGCCTTTCAGCCTGCCAACTGCCAGTGTCGGAAATTTGGTGCGCCGAAATACGTTCGTATTTTATATTTTCCAAAACAATTATGGGCGCGCCGTCGGCTCCGTCTTTGATTCCCAAATGAGCTACCGGCCGGCTAGTTCCGGGCAGCAAGAAAGTTTTTTGGGACGGTGTTTTGGCGCCGTTAATAACAAAATAATAATCAAACTTGGCCAGAAATCTGTTATTGGGATTTATTAGTTCCGCCACGGCATCGTATTTATTTTCCCGGCTGGAAAAAATCTGCGTATTCACAGCCTGAATCGGCTGGGCGCTATAACGCGGATGAATGCCCGTATAATTTATGGAAGCGGACAAACTGGCTTGCACGCGCTGAGAATCCTGCCAGCCCAACAAATAACTCCCCCATTTCCAAAGACCAAAAATTAAAAAAATAACGTCTATGCTAACGAGGCTGATAACTAAAATTCTATAAAGCAGGGCTTTGTGTTTTACATACCAAAAACTCCATTTTAATTCTTGGGAAGTAAATTCTTTGGTGGGGTCTGTATATTTTGTAAAATCGTTTTTACCGGCAGAAACAACAGGCGCGCTTGGCGGTGGCGTTAGCATTTTACTGCCGTTGTGGTTGTTTGGATTAAAAATGTTGAGCATAACATTTATATTATATCACAAAAAACCCCTTTACGCTTTTGGTTACAAAAGGTAGAAGAAAAATGATTATAAAAAAAGTGTGCTATCCTTATTTTTCCCCTTGCATAATTCCCAATAAAATGATAAAATATCCTTGTTCGGAGGGTTTTAAATTACTTAAATTCGCCGCGTTTCAAAAGACGGTACGCGGCATGATTTCGTTAAAATCATATGCATATAAGCTGGCTAGGGCAGACCTGTATCAAACTGCAAACCAAAAATTTAGATAAAGACGTCGTCATAATATTGGACGCCTACAAACCAAAAACCGGAGAATTTCCGCGCAGTTTCAGCCCCAATGTGGCGCTGTTTTCGGATGGACAAGAAAACGCAGCCACGCTTTCCCAAGACCCTTTTGTAGTAAGTTCTTTGGGCGAAATAGAGGTGAAAAACGTAATGATATACGCCGTACCTGGACCGGAAGGAAGCGTGATTTACAAACTAAACGGCGAAAGCCTGACCTTGGTTCATTTGGGCCGACTGAAAAAAACACTGGATAATGCCGAGATGGAAAAAATCTTAAGCCCGGATATTTTATTTATTCCGGTGGGCGGCGGATCAAATTACTTAAACGCCAAAGAGGCGGCCGCTTTGGCCACAGCGCTGGAACCGCGCATAATAATTCCCATGGCCTACCATTGCGATACTGATCCGGACGCGGCGCCGGTAACGGCTTTTATAAAAGAACTGGGCATAAAACCGGAAGCCACGGAGAAAAAAGTTATCATCAAGAAAAAAGATTTACCGCAAGAAGAAACAAAACTTATTGTTTTAGAAAAAGAATAATATGCTCGAGCCTTACCAAGAAAACCGAGCCGCAAAAATGTGGCTTTGGATTGGCGTGAGTATTATCACCGCCATAATTCTAGTACTATGGGGCTGGGCCACCAGCATTAGCCTATCCTCGTTTAGCTGGGACAAAACTCCAGAGAAAAAACTGGTGGAAAAAAGCCAGAGCGATTGGGATACATTATTTAATAACGAACAGGCGCGGATAAAAAACGAACAGATGAAATCACAAATTAAAAATATACTTAATACGATTGTCGCCGAAGTAAATTCAACCAGCACAACCACATCCACAATAAATATTACCACTAGCACTTCAACCATAAATTCAAGCACATAATAATATGCAAGAAAAAATAGAATTACCCGGTCAAGAAATCGGTTTAATCACGCCGGCATCGCTGGTAGAAGAAATGCAAACCTCGTATTTGGAATACGCCATGAGCGTAATTGTGGCTCGCGCCCTGCCCGATGTCCGAGACGGCCTAAAACCGGTACACCGACGCGTGCTTTACGCCATGTGGAACATTGGTTTGCGCCATACGGCAAAATTCCGCAAATCGGCTCACGTCATCGGTGAGGTGATGGCCAAATACCACCCGCACGGCGATGCTTCTATTTACGATGCCATGGTGCGTATGGCCCAGGATTTTTCCATGCGTTATCCGCTGGTGCACGGCCAGGGTAACTTTGGCTCTATGGACGGCGACAATGCCGCGGCCATGCGCTACACTGAAGCCAAACTCACGGCCGTAGCCGAAGAAATGCTGTTTGATATAGAAAAAGACACGGTCAATTTTATTCCCAACTACGACGGCTCGCACGAAGAGCCAACGGTTTTACCATCCAAACTGCCAAACTTGCTCCTAAACGGCACTATGGGTATTGCCGTGGGTATGGCCACTTCTATTCCTCCGCACAATCTGTCGGAGCTCTGCGACGGCTTAAACAAACTTATTGAAGAGCCGGACACCAGCGTGGAAGAATTGGCCGAGGTCATAAAGGGTCCGGATTTCCCTACCGGCGGCATTATTTATAATAAAAAAGATATTTTAGCCGCTTACTCCACCGGCAAAGGCGGAATTGTGATGCGCGCCAAAGCGGAAATCCAGGAAGGAAAATCGGATCAGTTTAAAATTGTCATTACCGAAGTTCCCTACAACACCAACAAAGCCACCCTGCTGGAAAAAATTGCCGACTTGGTGCAGGAGAAAAAAATAGAGGGCATTAAAGACTTGCGCGACGAATCTAATAAAGACGGCGTGCGCATTGTCGCTGATTTAAAAAAAGACGCCTATCCAAAAAAAGTTCTCAACAAATTATTCCAAATGACCGAACTGCAAACGACCTTTCACGTCAACATGCTAGCCTTAATAGACGGCATTCAACCGCGGGTGCTAACAATCAAAAACATTTTGGAAGAATTTATTAAACACCGCCAAGTAATTATCCGGCGCCGCACCGAATTTGATTTGAATAAAGCGAAAGAACGAGCTCACATTTTAGAGGGTTTGAGCGTGGCGCTGGACAAAATAGACATGGTAATCAAAACTATCCGCGCTTCCAAAGACAAAGACGAGGCCAAAATAAATTTAATGTCCAAATTTAAATTCACGGATAAACAAGCCGTGGCTATTTTGGAAATGAAACTGCAACAACTGGCCAACTTGGAACGGCAAAAAATTGAAGACGAATTAAAAGAGAAAAAAGCGCTGATAAAAGAATTGGAATCTATTTTGGCTTCCAAATCAAGGGTCATGAAAATTATTAAAGACGAAACTTACTCCATAAAAGAAAAGTACGGCCAGGACAGACGCACGCAAATTGTGGCCGGCGGCATCAAGGAATTTACAGTAGAAGATTTGGTGCCAAACGAACCGACTATCATTATGATTACTACCGACGGCTACATAAAAAGACTGCCCCCCGACACCTTCCATCAGCAATCGCGCGGCGGCAAAGGCGTTATCGGCGTTACCACCAAAGACGAAGACAGCGTGGAAAATCTGCTTACCACCAATACCCACGACAATATTTTATTCTTCACCAATCGCGGCCGCGTTTTCCAGCTGATGGCCTACGACATCCCCCAAGGCAGCCGCACGGCCAAAGGCCAGGCGCTGGTAAACTTTTTACAATTGGCGCCCAACGAAAAAGTTACCGCGCTTCTGGGTATGAGCGACCTAAACAAAATCAAATATCTGGTTATGGTCACCATGCGCGGCAATATCAAAAAAACCGCCGTGGAAGATTTTGCCAACGTGCGCCGCAGCGGTCTTATTTCCATCAAATTAAAACCAGATGATAATTTGGAATGGGTTAAACCCAGCAATGGCACCGATGAAATTATGATTGCCACCAAACAAGGCCAGGCCATTCGCTTCAAAGAAAAAGATGTCCGCGAAATGGGACGCACGGCCGGCGGAGTGCGCGGCATCCGCCTCAAAGGAACGGACGAAGTAATCGGCATGGATATTGTGGACCCGAAAAACAAAAGCCTGGCATTTTTAACCGTAGGCGAAAACGGCGTGGGCAAACGCACTGAACTGGATGAATACAAAGTGCAGGGCCGCGGCGGCAGTGGTGTCAAAACAGCCGAAATTACCGCCAAGACTGGCAATCTTACTTTTGCCAAAGTGGTTGACGCGGTGGAATTAAAAGAAAAAGACTTGTTAATTATGTCGGCCAAAGGCCAGGTTATCCGCCTTCCGTTTGGATCTATCAATTCCTCCGGCCGGGCCACCCAAGGCGTGCGCCTGATGCGGTTTAAAGAAGAAGGCGATAAGGTTTCCAGTGTGACTTTGTTGTAAAAAATAAAACTAAAACAAAAAACCACCTCGAGATGCGGGGTGGTTTTTTGTTGGGTATTACCAAGTGTGATAGAGAGGATTTGAACCCCTACTGCTGGTACCACAAACCAGCGTGCTGACTGTTACACTACTATCACTCACCGTGCTCCCGACCGGAGTCGAACCGGTATCTTCAGCATAGGAGACCGTTAGTCTATCCTTTAACCTACGGGAGCCCAGTGCCCTCGGTTGGAATTGAACCAACTCCATCTGGCTTTTCAGACCAGCACTCTACCGATGAGTTACGAGGGCGTTATCTGCCCTCGTGTAATGTATTATTTACTAACGAAGACAGGAAAAAACATAAATTCACCACATCTAAAATGGCATCTGTGATTAAAATTATGACTTTTCCTGTTTATACAAAACATAGTGACAATATTATAGTTCTTACCCGAAGAAAGTCGGTAAAAATTTCCTAGTTACTCCTAGTAGCCCTAAATTAAAAACTCCTGGGCGGACGCGCCTCTCCACCATCGGATTGTACTTCTCAAATTGAAAAGCAGGGAACCCGGCAGACTGCGCTTTCTGACCTTCAGGGTTTTTAGTCTAGACAGAAGCGGCGTTCCCTCTGGGGCGCCGATGGTATCCCCCATTAAACCAGAGAGGGTGTCTAGCGATAAGGATACCAGGCTTCTTAAATCTAAGATATCACAATCTAAAAAAATTGTCAATCGAGTTTTTCATGAATTGGTTCGTGGTGAAATGCTATCACATTTCACTTTTGGCGGCAATAATTTATTTAACTACACCTTTAACCATGTCGAAGACCTTGCTTAGGATATCGATTTCAATAGTTTCTTCTTTGTCCGGATGATTTGCAATACTTTCTCTAGGTGAAGTATAAATTTTGTTAATAACCCCAGTCATAAATTCAACTTTTTTAGTTTTATCCTCACTTTCATCAAATTCATCTGCTAATAACTGGCGGTAAGCCTCTAACGAGAGAGAAACGGCTGCTTTAAAGGCGTATTCCTCCAATAATTGTTTTTCTTTATTAAATTGACCGTGAAAGAAAAAAGCCGCATAAATAAAGGGGAAAGATAAAGTAAATTTTAAAAAGAAATTTGGAGTAAGTGCTGGATTACTTTTTAATTCTAAAAAAACAAACAGGGCTACAAAAAACAGAATAATTATATCGGCAATTAACCACCTAAACAATTTTTTTATAGACCCTTCCAGTACCGATTTTCGGTCATTAAAAGTGTGCGAAAGAGAAGCGCCGGCGGCAATTCCTAATTGATTTTTTATTTCTTCCGCCAAAGCTTTATTTGTCTCTATTAATTTGTTAGTTGCTTCTTTTAAATCCTCGACCTCGCCTTTAATTTGCTGAACACTACTTTGGGTTTCATCAATATTCAAAACAGTATTTTTTGCATGCTCTGCTTGGCTGGATACTTCAGCTAAATTTTTATTTACTTCGGCTATTGCAGAATTAATTTTACCTACCACTTGCTGTGACTCTGTAAAAAATTCATTCAGCTTAATCTTTTTTTGTTCTGCGTCTTTTATTATTTCAGTAATCTTCTTACCACCCCAAATTGCTTTAGACATATAAAAAATGATAATTCCATATTAATTTTTTAAAAACTAGCGAGCAGGAACCTAATTATTAGTTAGGTGTTGACTTGCGATGTTCTTTTACAAGAACACGCTTGCCACCGGGTAAAACACGAAAGTGTCGGCGAACCTCCACGATCTTTTTACCTTTTTTTGTTTTAACCATAGTACTTTGACTTAGCAGGTTAATAACCGGAGAGGCTTCGACTACATCCCCACCTCAACACAAATAAATATGCTGAGGAGGAGTGTCGAGCCCTGACTGATTAACCGCTGAGTCATGCCCCCGACTAAATCTGCTCGCTATTTTTCAATAAACTGTGGATAACTTATACTTTACACTTTCGGGAAACTTTCGGGTATGATATAATTGTACTACCATACAAAAATAAGTCAATATACATGACTAATAAATTATCCACAATATGGCTACCCTAACAAAAAAACAAAAAGACATTTTGGATTTTATTGCCACCTACACCGACAAACGTGGCGTATCCCCCACTATCGAAGAAATTGGTCAACATTTTAAGCGCGCAATTGGAACCATACATGAACATATTGAAGAATTGATAAAAAAGGGGCTTGTCAAAAAAAATAATTATATACGCGGTATTGAAATAATTAAAAACAACGAAACAGTTTTAATACCCTTAAAGGGTTTTATTGCTGCCGGCGTGCCAATTGAAGTTATTGAAGAATACGAAACCATTACCGTACCAAAAAGCTTACTTGCCAAATCCGGCGATCATTTTGCCTTGCGGGTAAAAGGAAATAGCATGATTCAGGACGGTATTTTTGATGGCGATAATGTTGTTATTAGAAAACAAAATACAGCCGATAATGGCGAAACTATTGTTGCCCTAATAAATGGAAACGAAGCAACCTTGAAAAGAATTTATAAAGTATCGGGCGGATTCCGGCTTCAGCCTGCAAACCCGACCATCCCCGCTATTATTGTTAAACAAATAATCGTGCAAGGTAAGGTAATTTCTGTAATGCGAAATTATGAAACGAGGCGCATTTTAAACGAACCATTAAATTTGCTCACTTTTAATGAAGAACTAAAACAGCTCATCATTAAAACACAGGGCGATATTAAAAACAATTTTAAACCCAACAATGAATTTGAAATTTGGCAAAAAACAGAAGAAGGACCGGACCAAGATAAATTTTGCCTTGAAACTACTTATACTTTTCTAAATGAACTACTTTTACTTTGGGTTTGTAAAGATAAACAATTAATGAATTTTGATGCAATAGAAAATAAGCAAAAATTAACTGCGCTTAAAAAAGATGCCCAAGAAATATATTCGCATATTTTTATAAATAATATTTTTGATTGGTATAGCCCTAGTAATATTCTACTGCTGGAAATTACCAATATTTTTAACAAATACGATTTCTCAAAAATTGACAGGGATGTGCTTGGAAAAATGTACGAACAATTCATCACAAAAGAAGAGAGAAAAAGACTGGGACAATTTTATACTCCAGAACCAATAATTGATTACATCCTAGACCAGACGGGATATATAAACAATATTGAAGACAAAAAAATTATTGACATATCGTGCGGTTCCGGCGGTTTTACGACACGAGCGGCCAATCGCCTAATTAACAAACTAAAACAAGAAACAGACAAAGAAGCGGTAATAAACAAAGTAATCAACAACATCTACGGTTTAGACATCAATCCATTTGCTTGTTACTTGGCTGAAACCAATATTTTATTACAACTATTGGATATTATTATTGAAACCAAGCAAAATAATCCAAAATATAAAGTGCCAAAAATTAATATATTTCAAACAAATACCATAGAAACACCCACGTTGTTAAGTGGCGATGAACAAAATATAAGAGAAATCAAAAATAAGGCCGGCAAATTTAGCAACGGGTTTGATTTTGTAGTTGGTAACCCACCATATTTAGAAGCAAAAAAAATGGATAAAAAAACAAAAGGACTGTGCGCCGTCACTTGCCCCAATATAGCAAGTGGCGCTTTTGACCTCTTTGTTTGCTTTATTGACAAAGGTCTGCGTTTATTAAAAAATGGTGGAAAATTCGGATATATATTTCCAAACAAATTTTTGATAGCAAACTACGCAAAAAAAATACGCGAGAAACTGCTAAATAACTACTCAATCAAAGAAATTATTGACGTGTCCGAATGTGAAGTGTTTGAAAACGTATCGGTATACCCTATAATTTTCATTGCCGAAAATAAAAAACCGCAAAATAACATAATTAAAACTGCGGAAAAAATAAATAATACGAACGAATTGAAAAACAAAAATTTTATCACAAACGAAATTAAACAGGTTATATATAAAAGAGATGATTTTGTATTTTTTATTCTACCAAGCGATAAGGGACAAACCGCTCTACTCATGAAACTTCTTGGTGATAAATACAAAACTCTTGATAATTACCTTACTTTAAAATGGACAATATCTTTTCATGCTTCCGGTTTGAGAGAAAAATTTTTGTTCCCCGAAAAGCCACAGTCAGAATTTGCAAAAAAATTAATTGGCGGTAAATCATTTGCCGGTAATGATGATATAAACAGGTATAACTTAAAATGGGGTGGCTGGTGGATTGATTATAATGAAGAATTAGCCCGCAAACATAAAAATCAACTCCCGCCAAAAAGTTTGTTTGAACAAGAAAAATTAATCATCTGCCAAAATGCATTACGCTTGCGCGCTACATATGATGATAAAGAATACTACTGCAAAGATACTTTTTTTGTTGCGCGCCTAAACGAAGATTTAAAAAAAGACTATAATATTAAATTTTTTCTTGCATTACTCAATTCGAAATTACTACATTACTATTATGGCAATATATATAAAGGAACCCATATTGCTGGCGGCTATCTTCATTATTTGATTGGCTATCTCTATAGCCTGCCAATTGCTGCGCCTACAAAAAAACAACAATCGGAAATTGTTGCTTTAGTAGAAAAAATACTTTCTACAAAAGAAGATAAAAAATATGTATTGCTTGATGAAAAGATTGACGAAGCAATTTACAATCTTTACAATTTAGATGAGCGAGAAATTAAAATGGTTGAATCTTTTATTTAAAACTTGTCAGAAAATTTTGAACATACTCTTTAAAAGATATGATATTTGCCGCTACTGGCATATTCCCCTTATCCTTTCTCTTCCCATCTCTTATAACAAATATCGCATCTATTTTATGCTTTAAATCGGAATTGCCTAATAGTTGAGCCCATCCTTCGGTTAGTTCCAAAACCTCGGCAAAAACACAAAACTTAATACCGCCCAATAAATTAGTTGACTTTGTAATTTCGTCCTTAATAACGCGCGATTCTCCAATCAACTCTTTCATTCTGATCATATCGATATACTCTTTGCATTCAATTATCATCAGCGGCTTATCATCTGCTTTTCTAAAAATTACACAATCGCCGCCAATAGTTAAAACTTTGTCTTTGCCGTTTAATTTAATCATTTTTGCGGATAATCCACTTTTATCATTTGCGGTAACTTTCTTACAATAAAACATGTCAATAAGCCCTGCCTCAGCAATAACTTGCTTAATCAAAATTTCAACAAAAAATTCATCCTTAAAACCCACAAGAGCTGATACTTGTCTTTCTTTTAATTTGTATTTTTGGGCCCAATTGTAAAAATCGTTGAAATTTAAACTACAAAAAATTTCTATTGTTTCCTTGCTATTTTTACCAACTATCTTTTTTGCAACGTATTTATCAAAAATAGCTTTTGCGCTTACTTTTGTTTTTATTTTATCTTTGGGCATATCATTTGATAAGGATAATGGACTTCCTAATTATAAGAGTAACATAGACGTACGAAAGTGTCTATACCCGCCTGAATGAAGTTGGAGAAAGATATGTTTGCCTAAACCAACCAAATAAGCTAAAATTTAGAGGTATGCCCTATCAAGATATTATCCCGGCCAATCCAAACATAAACGACTTGCTGACGCAAATACGAAAGTATTACCGCAAAGAAGATATAGATATGGTGCGGTTGGCTTATGATTTTGCCGCCAAAGCGCACGCCGGACAAACCCGCAAATCCGGAGAGCCTTACATTATTCATCCGGTCGCCACCGCGATGATTTTGGCGCACATGCGCATTGATCCAAATATTATCGTGGCTGCTTTGCTCCACGATGTGCCGGAAGACACGTCGGTTACTTTAGGAGAGATAGAAAAAAATTTCGGACCGGATATCGCTTCCATAATAAAAGGCATTACCAAATTGGGCAAGCTTAAATATCGCGGTGTGGAACGCTACATAGAAAATCTGCGAAAAATGTTCGTAGCCATGGCCGAAGATATTCGCGTTATGATCATAAAATTTGCGGATCGCGTGCACAATCTGGCCACCATTGACGCCCTGCCTCCAAAAAAACGCTACCGCATTGCCTTGGAAAGCTTGGAAATTTACGCGCCCATAGCCAATCGCCTGGGTATCGGAGAATTTAAAAGTCTTTTGGAAGACCTTTCTTTTCCGCATATTTACCCAAAAGAATACGAAAAAACTAAGTCCTTACGCGACACTTTGATTTCCCAGCGCGAAGCCTACTTGCATAATGTAATGGAGATTATAAAAAATGAATTAAAAAATTCGGGAATAAAAGTGTTAAATGTCCATGGCCGGGAAAAAGCTTTATATAGTTTGTACCAAAAAATTATCCGCAAAGGCGGCTGGGAACATACCGATAAAATCCACGATGTGGTGGCCATCCGAATTATCGTGGAAGACCTGGCCGACTGTTATGCGGCGCTGGGCATAATTCATAAATTATGGCGCCCGCTAAAAGGAGGTATCAAAGACTACATTTCCCAACCCAAGCCAAACGGCTACAAATCCCTGCACACCACTGTTTTCTGCATTGACGGGCAAATTGTTGAATTCCAGATACGCGACAAAACAATGCACAATGAAGCGGAATACGGTATTGCCGCTCACTGGCACTATGATGAACGAGGGGCGCGCCTGCCCGCTAAAGATATTTTCTGGGCCAAAGAACTGGCGAATATTCAAAAAAATGTTTTGGAAAAATTGTCCGATTTAAACGAACTTAAAATTGATTTCTTTAAAAATCGTATTTTTGTATTTACTCCACAAGGAGATGTTATAGATTTGCCTGAAGACGCCACCCCTATTGATTTCGCTTACAATATTCATACGGACATCGGCAATCATTGCAACGGCGCCAAAGTCAACGATCAGCTGGTCAGTTTGGATACGCCGCTCAAAAGCGGCGACGTGGTGGAAATTTTTACCGATAAAAACCGCAAGGGCCCCAGTCCGGATTGGATAAAAAATGTAAAAACTCATTTAGCCAAATCCCACATCAAAGAAAAATTAAAAACCGAAAAAAATACCTGGTTAAAAAATATTTTGCCAAAAAAATAACCCGCACTTAGCGAGTTATTTTTTTAATCAAACTGGCTAATTCTTCTTGGGAGTAATAATCAATGATGATTGTGCCTCTTTTTCCTTTTTGGGTGATGGTTGCTTTTGTGCTCAAAGCCGCGCGCAACTGATCTTCTAAATAATTTAAGTTGGGATCGCGATGGCTTTTATGTGGGTTTTGTTTGCCTACCGCGCGCTCCAACTCTCGAACAGTGATGCGCTGACCCAACATGGAAGAAAGCATATCTAGTTGTTTGGTAGAATCTTCCAAACTCAACAAGGCGCGGGCTTGCCCCATATTAATTCTCTTATCAACCAAAGCGGTTTTGACTTCTTCCGGCAAACTTAAAAGCCGAATAGTATTGGCCACGGCCGGCCGGCTTTTGCCGACTTTGTCGGCGACTTCTTGCTGGGTTAAACTAAATTCTTCCATTAATCTTTGGTAGGCAAACGCTTCTTCAATCGGATTTAAGTTTTCTCTTTGAATATTCTCAATCAGCGCCACTTCTAATTTTTGTTGATCGGCAAATTTTTTAATGAGGGCCGGTACCGTCGTTAATCCAGCCATTTGCGCGGCCCGCCAGCGCCGTTCACCGGCCACCAATTCGTAGCCGCCATCGGCGCGTTCGGTTACCAGTAACGGCTGTAAAATGCCATGTTCTTTTATAGAAGACGCCAAATCTTCCAGTTCGGGCGCGCTAAAATTCTTACGCGGCTGATGCGTGTTTGGAGCTATAGAACTAACCGGAATATGCCAAACTCTGTCTTGTCCAGCTTGATCGCCCATTGGTTCATTTTTTTGTTTGGAGCCGCCCGAAATTAAAGCGCTCAATCCCCTTCCTAAGGCCATACTATTTAAAATAAATTTTTAATTTCTAAATTATTCAAACCGTTCCAACACTTCCCGGCCCAGTCTTTCATAGGCTTTAGCTCCTTTGCCGCTGGGGTCATAGTGAAAAATACTTTGTCCAAAGCTGGGCGCTTCGGCCAAACGAACAGTGCGGGGAATCACGGAACGAAAAATATTATCCGGAAAAAATTTATACAGCTCATTCATTACTTCTTCGGACAAACTATTTCTGGAATCGTACATAGTAAGCACGGCTCCCAAAACTTTTAACTCCGGTTTTAAATTTGATCTTACCAGTTCTATAGTTTTAAGTAGCTGGCCTAGACCTTCCAGCGCGTAATATTCGGCTTGCACCGGAATTAAAATATAATCCGCGGCAATTAATCCATTTAAAGTTAAAATTCCCAGCGAAGGCGGGCAATCTATAATAATATAATCGTAAGCATGCGCCACTTCAGATAAAATTTCGGCCAATTTTGTTTCCCGCCCTTCTACGTTTACCAATTCCACATTCGCCCCCGCCAAATCCGGTGTGGCCGGAGCGACACGCAGTCCGGCATGACCGGTGTTATGCACAACATCATGCAAACGCGCCTGTCCGGACAGGCTATGATAAAGGCCTTTTTCTAATGCTTGGTATTTTATGCCCAAGCCGGATGTGGCATTGCCTTGCGGATCCAAATCTACCAGCAACACAAACTTGCCGGTGTCGGCCAGCGCCGCAGCCAGATTTACAGCGGTCGTGGTTTTACCCACTCCGCCTTTTTGATTTACTACTGAAATTATTTGTGGCATATTTATCTAAGATTAAGACTATTATAACACAAAAATATGAAAACAAAAAATCATCCCGACTAAGTCGGGATGATTTTCGCTTTGTGCCGCGAGAGAGAATCGAACTCTCATGGATTGCTCCGCACGATTTTGAGTCGTGTGCGTCTACCAATTCCGCCATCGCGGCATGAAAAAAGTATATTGCAAAATGGCTAATTTGTCAATCTTGCTACCTACGGCCTTAACCTGCCAATAGTTCTGGGGAAAGGAATGCACTCGCGAATATGTTCCACGCCCGTAATCCAACGCACAGCGCGCTCCAGGCCAATGCCAAATCCGGAGTGCGGCACACTGCCATATTGGCGTAAATCCAAATACCATTGGTATTCTTCCGGATTAAGCCCTTCGGCTTTTATTCTGGCCAGCAACAATTCATAATCATCCTCGCGCTGACTACCGCCGATAAGTTCGCCCGCGCCTTCCGTGGCAATTAAATCATCATTCAAAACCAAATCAGCATTTTCCGGATCGCGTTTCATATAAAACGGCTTGATACTCTTTGGCCATTTGGCGATAAACACTGGCACTTCGGAATCTTTCGTGAGCAAACCTTCGTCGTCGTTGCCCAAATCTTCGCCGTGTTTTATATCCGAACCCAGTTCGTTTAATTTAACAATTGCCTGATCGTAAGTATAACGCGTAAACGGCGCGTCCGCTTTTTGGAGCGGCGCAAGATTGCGTTCCAAAATCGCAAGTTCTTCCAAACAATTTTTTAGACAATAACGGATAATATAACGCACCAGGCCTTCCTGAATTTGTAAATTTTCTTCATGTTCCACAAAAGCCGCTTCCGCGTCCATCATCCAAAACTCGGTAAGGTGACGTTTGGTTTTGCTTTTCTCGGCGCGAAACACCGGACCAAAATCATAACAGCGCCCCACCGAAGCAATGGCCGCTTCTATGTATAGCTGGCCTGATTGAGAAAGATAAGCGGTGCCCAAATCAAAATAGGGCACCGGAAAAAGCGTGCTGGTGCCTTCGCAGGTGTTGGGAGTGAAAACCGGAGAATCGGTTCTAATAAAATTTTCCTGATGCAAATATTCGTTGATGGAAGTAATAATGGCGTCGCGCACGCGCAAAATCGCCCACTGTTTCTTGCTTCTCAACCACAAGTGGCGGTTCTCCATAAGAAAATCCGGCCCGTGTTCTTTGTGGGCAATCGGATAATCCTGCGTCAGCTGGATAATTTTAAAATCTTTTACTTGTAATTCGTAAACATTGGCTTTTTTTGGATGTTTCATCACTTTGCCACGCACCACCACCGAGGATTCCTGGGTTGCCTTCTCTACCATTTCCCAAACCTCGGCGCTTAACTGGTCTTTTACAGCCACAGCCTGTACCCAACCAGTGCCATCGCGCAACTCCAAAAAAGCAATCGGCCCGGAAGACCGCTTGTTATATAGCCAGCCTTTAATTTCCACTTCTGGCCCCGAAGAGGCCCCTTCGGGGCCGACTAAAGATGCTAAATTTTTGATAAAAATTGACATGGAATAAAATTAACACGAATTAACAAATCTAGCAAGCTTCTGCCCGGAATGAGCTTGCGCGTGCTGACAAGCAAACTCATACATATTTTGCTGATCTAAATTATTTACTACCGGCCAACTGCCTTCCAGCCAAACACGGTATTTTTCTTCCGGCGCGCTAAAGCCCAGGCAGTGCCAAAGCTTATAAATAAAGCCGGTAGCCAAATTTAAAGAATTGATTTTAACTGACGAGTCTACAAATTCCAAAAAATTTACCAGTAAATCAAAAATGCTTTCGTCCTTCTCCTGTGCCAAAATATTGGTGTCGGTAATTTTAACAACGTAGTTGGCTATAAAAATCTTGTCAAAATCAGAATAAATATTTTTAAAAATTTTAATCGGCTGCGCTTTTGTTAAGTGGTCTATTTCTTTGCCTTTAGCAATATCTATTTCCACCAAAGACAAGATTTCCAAATTGGCAGAATTTTTGCTGGTAATTTTTTTAATGCCCTTGGCCAAAACTTCCACTTTCCCCTGCTCGCGGGTATAAAGCGAAATCATCTGATCGAATTCACGCCAATTTTTTCTTCCTAAAACAATAGCCAGCATATTTTAAATAAAAGAAGATACCAATAAAATTATAGTGGCTAAAATAATACCCGCAATCGTCAGCCAAGAAATAATATTTCCGATTAGCCCATTCACATGTTCGCCCATAATCTTTTTATTGTTAACTATTTTCATTACAAAAATTAAAATAAACGGCAACAAAATACCATTGATGTCCTGCGAAAAAATCATGATTTTTAACATGGATACCGACGGCAGTAAAACCAAAACTGCTGGTAAAATAATGGAAAACAAAATGATGCTATAAAAAATTTTTCCCGTTTGCCAATTGGTATTAAACCCGTACTCCCAGCCAAAAGCCTCACACAAGGCATAGGCTGTCGCCACCGGCAAAATAAAAGCACCCAACATTGAAGCGCTAAACAACCCAAAGGCAAATAAAATCTCAGCGAAATGACCGGCCAAGGGCGCCAAACTTAAGGCTACGTCTTTGACATCGGAAACTTTTATTCCATATTTATATAAAGTGGCCGCCGTGCTGATAATTATAAAAAAACTGACAATATTAGTGATAAATGCGCCCGCAAAAACTTCCGCTTTCTCTATTTTATAATGTTTTAAATCCAGACCCTTATCCACCACATAAGATTGAATAAAAAATTGCCCCCAAGGGGTAATGGTAGTGCCAATTAGAGCGATCATGGTAAGTAAAAATGGGCCGGTAAATTCCATGGTCGGAATAACCAAGCTGTGTAAGGCGGCACCAAAATCGGGACGAATAATAAAACCATTTATGATATAAACAAGGTAAAAAGCAGAAAAAAGAAGGAATACTTTTTGCGCGGTTTTAAATGATCCTTTGTATAATACCAGCCACACCACGAGGGCAGAGAGTGGCACGGACCAATATTTACTAATGTTAAATATTTCAAAAGAAGAGGCGATGCCGGCAAATTCGGCGGTGATTGTGCCCAAATTCGCGATCAACATGGTAAGCATGGCAAAAGCTGTCCATCTTAAACCAAAATTTTCTCTTATCACCCCTCCCAACCCCTGCCTGGTAACCAAGCCGATGCGTACGCCCATTTCTTGAGTAATGGCTAAAGAAAAAGTGAGCAAAAACAGCACCCATAACATTTTGAAGCCAAATTGCGCGCCCACAATTGAGTAAGTGGCGATGCCGCCGGCATCATTATCGGCATTGGCCGCTATTATTCCGGGCCCAATAACGCTAAAAAAGAAAATCAGCTTGGGCCAGAAGTGTTTTGATTTTTGGGGCATTGGCATACTTATGCGTGAGGCACAAAATGACGCATAACGTCATCGACCGTAATTACCCCTAATAATTTTTTATCTTTATCCAATACCGCGATTGAGGTTAAATTATATTTAGTCATTAATGATGCTACTTCCAATATATTTTGACCAACAGTCGCGGTTGATTTTTTTTCTTTATCCATCAATTCAACCATGGTCTGCTCATAGCCGGAAATAAGCAATCTTCGGAGTGAGACATCTCCTTTAAAACCTCCTTGTTCGTCTATAATATAAACAAGATAACTCCCTCGATGAAGCTGATACGTTTTTTTTATCTGTTCAATAACTTCTTTTACGGTTGCAGTGGGAAGGAGAGAAACATACTCGGTTGTCATTAATCCGCCAGCCGTATCTTCATCATATTCCAAAATATTCTTAACTTTCTGCGTGCTGTCCGAGGGTAGAATTTGCATTATTTCCTTTGATTTGCGATCCGGCAACATCTGAATTAAGTCTACTAGTTCATCGATGGACATTTTTTGCATAACGCTGGCCGCTCTTTCCGGACCCAAACTTTCTACCAAAATTCTTTGCAATTCCGGTTCCAATTCTTCCAAAACACGCGCGGCCGTTTTTTTATCCAAGGACTGCAACAACTCGCTACCTTGATTAAGGTTAAGCTTTTCAATTATATTGGCAATATCGGCCGGATGCAACTTTACCAACTCTTTGGTTCCCATTGATAATTGCAGTTTATCGCCCAACAAACGCACATTCTTCCACTCCAATAATTCCGGTTGTAAAAAATTAAACAAATTTAATCCCTTTAATCCCAAACGCCTCAACAACCCCAGCTTGCCAATATCTAGCGCCACCAAACACATCACGCCCTTTATCATTCCGAATTGTAAATCATTTACTCTTACCACTCTGACACCGGCCAAATCGACTATTTGCCTGTCGAGTACTGTTCCTCTAAGAAAAATGAATTCTTGGTCTTGGAGCATTTCACTCACGCTTTCCAAAAAACTTTTTTTTAGGGTCAGATAATTTTTACCAAAAATTTCTACCTGATTGGCGCTGATAAATTTTTTATCTTTGCCCGTTAAAATTACCCCGACAATGGACGGGTAATCGCTGTCAAAATTTGTTTTTATTAAAACATCACCCACTCTCCCTACGATTCGATCGGCCTGATCTCTTACTTTGGCTCCTAAAATATCGCTAAAAAATAACATATCATTTTTTTCCCAAATGGCTTTGTAAAATTACCATCGCCGCTTTTTCATCACGGCTTACCCCAGCGCCCATTCTATCGCCGGCCTGCGAAGAAAAAATTTCCGTTATAAACTCAACGGGGGTATTAATTTCTTTTTTTAATTCATCAATAAATTTTCTCACTCGCTGCGTATTTTTATTTTCGGTTCCATCCAACCCCAGAGGCAGCCCCACCACAATTTTATCTATTTTTTCTTTGATTACTATGCTGATTAATTCCAGCAAATTTGATACTTTGCCAAACGGCAAAATCACATCAATTTCGCTTGAAGCCCGGGCCAAACCGATATTTTTTGTGCCGTAATCAATAGCCAGAATATTCATACAACTTTATGACTTTTCACTTTAAACTTTCACTAGGCCTTCTGGTGGCCACAATATTACCACTCTTAGTAATGATGATAGTGTGCTCATAATGAGCTGACAAAGAACCGTCGGCCATAAGAATTGTCCAGCCATCATCGGCGGTTCTTACTTTCCATCCGCCCAAAGAAACCATTGGTTCAATGGCCACTACCATACCGGGTTTTAAAACAATATAATCCAAATTTCTATCATAAAAATTTGGTATTCTGGGATCTTCGTGCACCGCGTGACCCACACCGTGCCCCACCAAATCTCGGACTATGCCGTATTTTCCCTGAGATTTAATATAATCTTCTATGGCCCGGCCAATATCGGCCACGGTGTTGCCTGGTTTTATGACTTCTATGCCTCTTTCCAAAGATTCTTGCGTAACCCGCAAAAGCTCTCTGGTTTTGGGGGCTATCTTCCCAATCGGCACGGTAAGAGCGGTATCTGTATAGAATCCTTCAACATCTTTTGGGCCTGTAAACGGCCATTCCATGCCAATATCAATAGTAAAAATGTCGCCATTTTTTAAAATCGCTTCTTTTCTGGCAATGCCATGCACCAACTCTTCGTTAACGGAAGCGCAGATGGTGCTGGGAAAAGGCTTGTCCGATACCCTGGTTTTATATCCTTTAAACGCCGGCCTGCCCCCGACTTCGATAATCATTTTTTCCGCGGCCTGATCTATATCCCAAGTAGAAATTCCCGGCCGGCACATTTTTGCCAAATCATCTAAAATACGACCCATAATTTGGCCGCCTTGTTTTATTTTTTTAATTTCTTCCGGAGTTTTGATTAACATAAAATACTCTCAATATCTTTTTCCACGTCTTCTATAGTCTGATTGCCGTCTATTTTTACCAACACGCCCAAATCTTTATAAAAATTTATAATCGGAGCCAAAACTTTATTTCCCTGTTTAGCAATTCTATCCTTTATTATCTTGGGATCATCGTCTTGTCTATTTTCTAAGCCGCGACGCTTGATTAATCTTTCCCAAGAATCTTTGTCACTCAAAGTGATTTCTAAAGCCAAAACTTCACCGGTTAAATTTTTTGCTTTAAAAAAATTTTGAAAACCCCGCGCTTGTTCCAAATTACGAATGGCCCCATCCAACACCACACCTCTGCCCTCGGCAAGATTTTTTTCAATCTCGCCAAAAACCAACCGGTAAATAAGCTGATCGGAAACCAGATTTCCGGATTTCATTTGTGCCACAGCTTCTTTTTCCAGAGAATTTAAGTCCGTATCTCTTGCCAAAGCACGCAATAAATCACCTGTAGAAATATGGCTATAATTATACTTGAAGGCTACTTTTTTGGCTTGCGTACCCTTGCCGGAGCCGGGCGGACCAATCATGATAATTATTTTTTTCATACAATAATTCAAACGAAAAAAGGCTCTTCAGCCCTTTTATGTTACCACTTGGTTAAACTTTTTTCAATCCAACTTCGGCTAGAGAGCTACGCCGGGACAAACCTAATTAAACCGTATCATAAGCGTGCATTGTCAGCTGGGCGTCTACCTGTTTGGCTGTTTCAATGGCCACCGAAACCACGATTAACAAGCTGGCTCCGCCGATCGCCAAACTCTGGGTACCCATAAAATATTGAACTAGAAGCGGCAAAATAGCAATTACTCCCAAAAATGAAGCGCCGGTAAAATTAATTCTGTTCATGGTTTGACCAAGATATTTTTCGGTCTCTGTCCCGGGACGAATACCGGGGATAAATCCGCCCTGCTTTTGCAAATTTTCGGCCATCTTTTGCGGATGAAAAATAACAGCGGTATAAAAATAAGTAAACCCAAATACCAGCAAAAAATATAAAATTCCATAAAATAACTGATTTTGAAATAAGGTGATAGTGTTTGTTGCTAAATTAGCAATCCACGCCGTTTTTGCTTGCGCAAAAAACTGCGCGATTAATGATGGAAATAAAATTAAAGAAATGGCAAAAATGATTGGTATCACGCCAGCCATGCTTACCCGTAACGGCAAATGCGTGCTACTGCCGCCCTGCATACGATTGCCCTGTACTTGTTTGGCATAGGTTATCGGAATATTTCTCTGGCCTTGATTGATAAATACCACCCCGACCACTGTTAGCACCGCTACCACCGCGAATAAAACAAATGTATAAAAATCCGCCGCGCTATAATTGAACAAAAGAGTGCGTAAAGCTCCAGGCAAACCGGCCGCAATGCCGGCAAATATTAAAAGGGAGATGCCGTTGCCGACTTTCTTTTCGGAAATAAGTTCTCCGATCCACATTAAAAACATAGTGCCGGCCGTAATTGTCATCATAATAGCCACCAAACGAAAAAACGATAAGTCGGTAATAATCGGCAGAGCGGAGCGGTTTAATATTTTTATCATGGCGTAAGATTGCAAAAAAGCTAACGGCACGGTAAGCAATCTGGTATAAGTGTTTATTCTTTGCTGTCCGGATTCACCTTCTTTTGATAGCTCTTCCAATTTAGGCACAATCATGGCCAACAACTGAAATATAATAGAAGAAGTGATATACGGACCAACGCCCAACATAACAATAGAAAAATTACTCATGGTGCCGCCGGAAAAAATATCTAACAAACCAAAAATCTGGTTTCCGGCAAGAAACTGGCGTAAATTCTCTAAATTAACTCCCGGAATAGGGATGTGGGCTACCAACCTAAACACCACCAGCATTCCCAAAACATAAAGAATTTTATTTCTAATGTCTTTGATCTTCCAAATTTGCTGTAATTTTTCCCACATAACGGCTTTATTTAACTTTTCCGCCTACAGCTTTGATTTTGGCAGCGGCGCCGGTAGTACAAGCGACTCCTTCCACTACCAATTTTTTGGTAATGTCTCCGGTAGACAAAATTTTCGCGGCTTTTGCGCGTACGCTAACTAATTTTTTTTCTTTTAAAGAAGCCAAAGTCACATTCTCGCCGTCTTGAAAACTTTTTTCCAAATCAGACAAATAAACTTCCGTTGGCTTGGTATTTAAACTGGTAAAACCACGCAATTTTGGAGTTGATTGCAATTGAAATTTAAAACCCAGGCGCGCAGTGCCTCGGCTGCCTCCGGATCTGGCTGTTTGACCCTTGCCGCCTCTGGTGGAATAGGCGCCATGTCCGGACGCATTGCCCCTGCCCAAAATTTTGCGTCCGCGTTTGGATCCTTTAGCCGGTTGAATTGTGTGTACGTGTAAAGACATAATATTCGATGTGAAATTTCTAATTTCTAATTTCTAATTCTTTTATTACCGGAGCCTGTTTTACTTCAACTTCTCTTCTAGGATCTTTTTTAAACATCTGTAAAGCATTAAATGTGGCCTTTACGATAGTTACTTTATTTTTTGTTTTGCCTAAAATTTTAGAAGATACATTCGCTACTCCGGCTAATTCCAACATAGCGCGCACGGCTCCGCCGGCGATAATACCGGATCCTTGCGGCGCCGGTTTTAAAAATATAGTGGCGGCCTTAAATTTATAAGTTATGGCATGAGGAATAGTTTCGTTAACAATCGGGATGGTGATCATATTTTTCTTGGCCTGATGAACTGCTTTTTCTACGCCTAATTGTACATCTTTTCCTTTGGCAAGTCCAAAACCAACCCGGCCCTTATGATCGCCTAAAATAACACAGGCGCGAAAACTCATGTGTTTGCCACCTTTGGTTACTCTGGTAACACGGTTCAAATCTAAAATATACTGATCAAATTCAGGCTTTTCCCGTGGTTTGTCGCCTCTTCTGCCCATTGGTTTACTCATATACTATAAATAACTTAGTTGCTTTAAAAGATTAAACCGCCCTCACGGGCGCCATCGGCCAACGCCTTTACTCGGCCATGATACTTATAACCGCCGCGATCAAATTTTACCTTGCTAATGCCTTTGGCTTTTGCTTTTTCAGCCAATAATTTCCCCAGCAAATAACTTACCGCTACTTTGCGGGTTTTATCATCGGATTTTTTTCCTTTTATTTCTTTGGCATCAGCATAACACAAAGTTTTCCCGACGTTGTCATCAATGAGTTGTGCTACCATGCCTTTTAGACTGCGAAAAACAGACAGCCTTGGCTCTGCGGCTGTGCCAACCAAAACTTTTCGCACCCGAACGTGCCGGACCTGGCGTAATTTACTTTTGTTTTTATTAAATAATCTTTTCATATGCCATTAGCTAATTAAGCGGCAACGCCCTTTGCGGCTGTCTTGCCGGCCTTGCGGCGCACGACTTCATCAATGTATTTAATGCCTTTTCCTTTATACGGTTCCGGTTTTTTTACTTTTCTGATCTGCGCGGCCATTTCACCAACCAGTTGTTTGTCGGCGCCTTCAACGGTAATAATATTTTTTTCTACGGAAAATTTAACTCCCGTTACCGGCTTAATCTCTACCGGATGAGAAAAGCCAACTTCCAACATTAAATTAACTCCTTTCATGGTTGCTTTATAACCAACGCCATTTATTTCCAACTGTTTTTTGAACCCTTCGGTAACACCCTTCACCATATTTAACACCAAACTGGAAAAAGTACCCCACAAAGAGCGATCCTGTTTATTGTTCTCGTTGGCTACCGAAGTAGAGATCTCGTTTTGTTCAAAAACAACAGTAACACGGGGGTGCAGATTCAATCTTAATTCACCCTTTGGTCCTTTAACGAAAACCTGGTTTTTTTCTACTCCGGCAGTTACGCCCGAAGGAATTGTTATCTTTTTTTTGCCAATGCGAGACATATTATTTTTTATTAATAGACTTCACAGATTAATTCACCGCCGACTTGCTGTTTTCTGGCTTCATCATTAGTAAGCAAACCTTTGGGAGTTGATAAAATTGCCACGCCAAATCCGCTTAAAACAAAATCAATATCATCTTTTTTTACGTATTTTCTGTGTCCCGGCTTACTTAATCTCTTGATGTTGGTTATCGCCGGAGTACCGTTACGAAATTGCAAGGTCAATAAAATATAAGGATGAATATCTTTTCCCGAAGAGGTCCCTTTGGGACTTACTTCCGCTTTGGCTAAATATCCATGCTTAACCAAAATATTGGCAATGCCAAATTTTATCTTGGAATAAGGAAGAGTCACTTCTTTCTTATTTATCAAGGAGGCATTGCGTATACGGGTTAACATGTCAGCGATAGGATCCGTCATCATATATATTTAACTTATTAGCTTGTAACTTATTAAGTATTAAATTAATTTACCAGCTTGATTTGCGTACTCCCGGAATTTTGCCCTGATTGGCTAACTCGCGAAAACAAATGCGACACAATCCAAACTCACCCATGTAGCTGCGATTGCGGCCACACTTCCAGCAACGTCTGACGATTCTGGTGGTGAACTTTGGTTTTCTGTTTGATTTTGCGATTTGTGATTGAGTAGCCATAACCTAAATTATTTAACAAAGGGAAAACCCATATGAGTTAGCAAAGCTTTACCTTCCGCTTTATTTTTTGCATTAGTATTTATAGTAATTTGTAAACCATGAACTTTTTCTATGTCTTCAGCTTTAATTTCCGGAAAAGATATATTTTCTTTAAAACCAATGGTATAATTTCCATTTTTATCAAAACTTTTTTCGGACAATCCTCTAAAGTCGTGGACGCGGGGCAAGGTGATTGATACTAGCTTATCTAAAAATTGGTACATTCTGGCGCCGCGCAAAGTTACTGCCACGCCAATTTCCATGCCTTCACGAAGTTTAAAATTGGAAATTGATTTTTTAGCTTTGGTGCGCATTGGCTTTTGGCCGGTAATTCTGCTCAGCGTGTTCTCCACGTTATCTATGTAGCGGGGCTCTTTTACAAAACGGCCGATACCAGCGTTAAGAACTACCTTTTTTATCTTTGGTACTTGCATTATGTTCTTATAACCCAATTCTTTTTGCAAAGCTGGGACTACTTCTTTTTTGTATTTTTCGTATAAGTTAACTTTCATACTATTCAATTATTTCTTTACACTTTCGACAAACTCTTTTCTTGTCTTTACCATCTATTTTATAACCAACTCTGGTCTCCAGGCTGCATTTAGGACAAACAAGAGCTACTTTGCTGATGTGTAAAGGACCGGCTAGTTCTATTACTTGACCCTTCTCGCCTTGCTTTTTGGACTTCAAGCTTTTCTTCATAATATTGACGCCTTCCACTACTACTTTTTCTTCTTTTGGAAAAGCCTGAATAACCTTGCCGGTTTTGCCGGAGTCTTTGCCGCTCATTACTTTTACTTTGTCGTTAATCTTGATTTTCATAATTTACAAATTACAACACCTCGGGGGCTAAAGAAATAATTTTTTGAAATCCTTTGGCGCGGAGCTCTCTGGCTACCGGACCCAAAATGCGGGTACCCTTTGGTTCTTTTGTTTTTCTGTCTATAATTACAGCGGCGTTATCATCAAAACGGATATAAGTGCCATCCGGCCGGCGAGTTTCTTTGTGCTGTCTGACAATAACCACGTGTACTACTTCACCCTTTTTTACCAAACCGTGCGGCGCCGCTTCTTTGACAGCGCAAGTAACAACATCGCCAATACGGCCATATCTTTTCTTGTAGCCGCCCAAAACACGAATGCATTGTAATTT
>ERZ1292623.708-Hain-H51-01um-R1-708-length-34335-cov-11_pt1 | contig 34335 bp, 29 predicted proteins | sample MGYA00564398_ERZ1292623 | MGnify/ENA primary metagenome ERZ1292623 (study PRJEB36523, sample SAMEA6512633) | groundwater metagenome | collected 2019-01-07 | study: AquaDiva: Metagenomics assemblies of 32 groundwater samples
TTATTCATACCCTGCGGCTCTGATTCTGAAATGGTTTTCTTTTCATTGGGAAAATATAAAAATTAGAAAGCGGCGAGCAATATAAATTTTTTATCTTCACTCGAGCCCGCTGCGTAATGCCTTTTCAGGAACCTCGTGAGCCGAGCCATCAAGAGAAGATAATCTTTGTAGCGAAGCGAACGAGGAGCGAGGGTTTTTCTTAAAAACAGTAGTTAAGCTTTATATTAAAGTTGTACGAGACCGAGCGTTTCCTGAAAGGCATTGAGCAGGAAAGGGCGAGAAGGAATTTATATTGCTCGCGCAAGCTTTCGAATACCTATTTTTCCCGTTTCAGCTTCAAAATCTGCTCTCTGATCATCAAAGCCGTTTCAAAATCCAGCTGCTTGACGGCTTTAGCCATAGTTTTTTCGAGGCGCTTAACGGCTTCTTGAATATCATACCAAGCTGTATCGCCAGCCGGCGAAGTAAGTTCTTCATAAATTTTTTCCTGTTTTCTCTTTATCGGCAAGTCGTAATCCTTGATAGCTTTTTTGATTGATTGAGGGGTAATTCCATTTTCCTTATTGTATTCTTCCTGGGTTTTTCTCCGACGCAGAGTTTCATCAATTGCCGCTTTCATCGAGCGCGTAGTTTTGTCGGCGTACAAAATTATGTGGCCGTTTATATGCCTTGCCGCCCGTCCCATTGTCTGGATCAGAGTTGTCGCGTTTCTTAAAAATCCTTCTTTATCGGCATCGAAAATCGCGATCAAAGAGACCTCGGGCAGGTCTAAGCCCTCTCTTAATAAATTCACTCCGACAATCGCGTCGTATTGGCCGGTTCTCAAGCCTTTAATGATCTCAAGCCGGTCAAGTGTTTTTATTTCCGAGTGAATATAATTGACTTTGATTCCTTTATCGGCCAGGAATTCAGCCATATCTTCGGCCATTCTTTTGGTCAAAGTAGTGATAAGGATTCTTTCCCCTTTCTCTATTCTTTTATTTATTTGTTCCATCAGGTGGTCAACTTGACCTTTGGTTTCTCTGATTTCGATTGTCGGGTCCAAGAGGCCAGTTGGCCGAACGAGCTGTTCTACAAGTCCCGCGCGGCCGGATTTTTTCAGTTCGTGTTTGGAAGGCGTGGCCGAAACGTAAACAACCTGGCCGATCCGATCTTCGAATTCTTTAAAATGGAGAGGGCGGTTATCCAGGGCAGAGGGTAGCCGGAAGCCATATTTAATCAACGTCTTTTTTCTGGCTTTGTCTCCTTGGTGCATTCCTTTAAGCTGGGGGATGGAGATATGGGATTCGTCTATTATGGTTAGGAAGTCTCCTTTTGTTTGAAAAAAATTCAAAAGCGTGAAAGGCGGCTGGCCCGGACGTCTAAAATCCAAATGGCGCGAATAGTTTTCAATCCCGTGGCAGTAGCCGGTTTCCTTCATCATCCGCAGATCATAAAGAGTCCTTTGGCTGAGCCTTTCGGCTTCAAGGACCCTTCCTTCTTTTTTAAGCTTTTCAGTTGTTTTCTGGAGCTCCACTTTTATATTCTGGAGGGCTATTTCGATTTTCTGGTCTGGAGCGATCCAGTATTTGGCCGGGAAGACTTTGACTTCAAGAAGCCTCTGATAATTCGGTTTTTCAAACTCCACATCATCCGGATGATTTACCTTAGCTTCGTAGATCTTAAAAATCCTATTCTTGCTGAAAACTATTTTGTAAATTGTGCTTCCGTCGGTTGAAAACACTTCGAGCTCGTCTTTTGTATTCCTGAATTTTCCCCTTTTAAGCTCATAGTCTTTTCCATATTGGAGCCTGGCTATTGCTTTTACTGCTTCGGTCATCGAAATTTTTTGCCCTTCAAAAAAACCAAGACTTAGATTTTTATAGTCTTCAGGCGACCCTAAGTTGTAAATGCACGAAACCGAGGCAACGATAATGACATCGTCACGGGATAAGAGTGATTGGGTAGCGGCATGGCGGAGCCGATCAATTTCTTCATTGATCTTTGAATCCTTTTCTATGTAGGTATTGGTGTGGGGGATATAAGCCTCTGGTTGGTAATAATCATAGTAGCTGACGAAATAATGGACTGAATTTTCCGGGAAAAAATCTTTAAGTTCCTGATAAAGTTGGGCGGCTAAGGTTTTGTTATGGGAAATGACAATGGTCGGTTTTTTGATCTGGCTGATAACGTTGGCCATCGTAAAAGTTTTTCCGCTTCCGGTTACGCCAAGCAGGGTCATATGTTTATGGCCCTTTTTGAGTCTGGAAATAAGTTTTTCGATAGCTTGGGGCTGGTCTCCGGTAGGTTTGTAATTTGAATGAAGGCGGAACATACTGTATCTTTAATTAATGATTTCGCATCTTCGGGGCAGAGTTGCCGAATTGGGCAGAAACCACGTTACTCTTGATGTAAACGGCGTTGGATACCGTGTGCATATGCCTGACAAAGCGTTAAAAATTTTAGCAGAAACAAAGGGCGAGGTCAATATTCATACCAAGCTTTTTTACAGCCAGCACGAAGGCATTTTTGAATTTTTTGGTTTTTTAAAAAGAGAAGATCTTGATTTTTTTGATCTGCTTAACTCCGTTTCAGGCATCGGGCCCAAGAAAGCATTGAATATAATGGCGAATATAGAGGCTGATGATTTAATTATGGCCGTAGTCAAGGGCGATCCGGTTTATTTGAATAAAATAACCAGTCTAGGAGAAAAGACTTCGCAAAGGCTTGTGGTAGAACTTAAAGATAAGATTAAAAAAGCCGAGGTATCAAAGTATTCAAAAATCGATCTTTCCAAGGAAGGCGAGGCAATTGATGCTCTTGTCAGCCTTGGCTACTCGCAGAAACAGGCCCAAGAAGCGTTAAAGCAGGTTTCCAAGAAATCTGTAAATTTGGAGGAAAAGGTAAGAGGGGCCTTGAAAATTTTGAACAAAAATTGATGTTCAAGGAGACATTTCTGGAAAAAGTTTTTGATTTTGGAAGAAAAATCATACCCCGTCCGGTTTTTGAATTTTTCCAGCCCTGGTATCACGGGTTATTGGCTTTGTCGGGAGCAGTTATCTTCGGTTGGCCGTCGCGGAAAATAAAGGTAATCGGAATAACCGGAACAAAAGGTAAATCCACGACTGTTTATCTGACGACTGAATTTTTAGAGGAGGCGGGTTCGACTGGTTCACCGCAAGCCGGGTACAAAGTAGCGGCCATCGGTTCTTTGGGCTACAAAATAGGGGATAGAGTTTGGCCGAATAATTTAAAAATGACTATGCCCGGCCGGTGGAAAATTCAAAAGTTTTTGGCTGAAGCGGTAAAACAGGGATGCCAATTCGCGATTTTGGAAATTACCTCGGAGGGAATAAAGCAAAAAAGGCATTTAGGCGTAAAATTCGATGCCGCGGTTTTCACCAATCTTGAAAAGGAACATATTGAAAGCCATGGTTCTTTCGAAAAATACTATTTTGAGAAGCAGAGGCTTTTTAAAAGAACAAAAAAACTTCATATCCTGAATGCTGATTCTGAATATGTCGATTTGTTTTCTGGATTTCCTGCCCAAAAGAAAATTTTTTACCCCGTTAGAGGTAAAGACGCGCTGCGGGCCCTCGCGGCCTCTAACGGGGCAGGCAGCTTTATTTTTCCATTTACAACTCATCTTGTTGGCGAATTTAATAAATATAATATTCTTGCCGCCGCTTCAGTGGCGAGAGCCTACGGCATAAATGATGAAACAATTCAGAAAGCTCTGGATAAAATAAAAAGTATTCCGGGCCGGCTCGAGTTTATTGAAGCCCGGCAGGATTTTGAAGTTGTGGTTGATTACGCCCATACCCCGGGGTCGCTGGAGGCGGTTTATAAAACACTTAAGCCAGAAGCGAAGAAGCTTATTTGTGTGCTTGGCGCCGCCGGAGGAGGAAGGGATAAATGGAAAAGGCCGGTTTTCGGGCAGATCGCCGCTAAATTTTGCGATGAGATGATTTTAACCAATGAGGACCCGTATGATGAGAATCCCACCCAGATTTTATTGGAAATAAAATCTGGAATTCCAAATGACAAATTCCAAATGACAAAAGAAGTCATCGACAGAAAAGAAGCAATAAGAGGCGCCTTAACATTGGCTCAAAAAAATGATATAGTGGTAATTACTGGAAAAGGTTCTGAAACCTCGATGGCCGTGGCTAAAGGCAAGAAAATTCCGTGGTCTGATAAAGATATAGTTTTGGATTTTTTTAACAGCGATTCCGCAACCCCGACATACGTCGGGGGCGGAACCTTCGACGAGCAAAAATAATGAAAATAAAAATAAAGCCATCAAAGCTGGGTCTTTATAGAGAAAAGGAGAAAAAATTTGAAATTCTTGAAGAGAGCCCGGATTTTAAGCTTAAAATCTTTGGTTCTTCACCAAAAGATCTTTTTAAAAATGCGATTTATTCTTTGGGCTATACTCAAAAACCGGAAATTGTCGAGCAGTCGACTGTGGGCGCTCTTTTAGGGCGGTTGAGAGGCAAAAGAGTAATCGAAGATTTTTTAATCGAATCAATGGATTATAATACTCTTTTGGTGGATTTTTTAAGCGAGGTGCTTTCCCGATGTGAAACTCATAACGCCGTATTTTTTGAAGTTAAATTCGATAGCTTTTCAGAAAACAAAATCGAAGGCAGGATTTATGGAGTAAAAAGCGAAGATTTCGCAAAAACGGTTAAGGCCGTAGCTTATGAGCAAGTAAATATTATCGAAGCAGCTCCTAAAAATTGGGAGACTTTATTAGTTTTCGATATTTAGGTATAAATAAGAACGAATAACAGTCGATGACCGACGAGAATAATCAACAAACTTTTTGGTTTTTGACAGTATTAGTTTTAATCCTTTTTGGAGGAGCGATTTTATTTTTCAGTAAAGATCTGCCTAAAGATCAGCATGCCAACTTGAATGGTTCAAAAAACAACAGCCGGGTTTATACCGTTTTTTACACAAGCGGCGTGTTCAGTCCTACTAATCTTCAAATCAATGTCGGAGATAACGTCCGTTTTTTTAATGACAGTATTTTGCCGATGCGTGCGGTTTCAGATCCTCATCCGACCCACGATGATCTGCTCGGCTTTGACAGCATTTCAGATATTCCAAGCCAAGGGACTTTTTCTTATACCTTTACCAAGCGGGGCATTTTTGACTACCATAACGAAAGGAATATCGGGCAGAAAGGAACGATAATAGTGAAATAGTTTGATTAGCCGCAGACACTATATTAGAGCCGCAGGGGGTATAATCAATTTCTTCTCTCTTTGTTCGTAAAACAAATAATCTTCAGATTCGTTCAATTTGCCGACAAAATCTCGGTTTTCGCGTGCGGCAAAATACCTGCGATTTGTATGAGATGTTGCCGGCAAATTTTCACTCACTTCAGTTATTTGTTCGGTTTCTGCTTCTACAGAAACCTATTTACTCACAAAAGTTCAGAAAGTTGATTATACCCCCTGCGGCTCTAAGCGAAGTTAAATGTTTGCGGGCTAATGACATAAGCTGATTTTATCTTAAGAAAGCGGCGAGAAATATAAATTTCTGAATTGGGAAGTTTATTGAGAAATGGCCGGTATCTTTGCGAAGAATTGCCGAATATATAAATCTATGGCGGAGGTACCCTGATTTATCGGCAATTCGAGCAAAGTGGCGTGCCATTTCCAAGAAGGGCCGCCCCTATGAAGAAATTTATATTGCTCGCGCAAGCTTTCTGGGAGTATAATTTAACTATCTTGATTTTATTTCTCCAAGAATTGGTTCTTTTTACACTGACCCAGCTGATTGGGGTTTTTGCGGTTTTGAGAATTTTGGAATTTCCTGAAGAGCCGAGACCCAGTCTTGATTTTACCTTTAACGAAATTATTTTCTTTCTTGTCTTCTTTACGATCTTTGTTTATTTTCTTCAGCGCTTTTCCCATAGATCCGCTATATTCTTTAAAGTAATTTTAGGATTGGTTATTTTTGCCGGAAGTCAGATGGTTTTCTCGTTATTTTCCGGAGAGTTCATTATCTCTACTTTGGCCGCCGCACTGCTTTCGATTTTAGTTTTGAAGATGAAAATAATTCTGCTTCATAATATTGGAATGATTTTTGCCTTGGCCGGAGTCGGAGCAATAATCGGTCTGTCCTTAACTCCTTTTTCTGTAGTGATTCTTCTGATTGCTTTGTCTTTTTATGATATTATCGCCGTGTATAAAACCAAGCATATGGTTAAATTGGCCGAAGATATGGTGAAAGCTCGGGCGATATCTGGAATTGTTTTGGCTCCTAGTTTAAAAGATTGGGCCGGCAGTCTTGAAAATGTCAAACCGGGCGGCCGATTTATGATTTTAGGCTCCGGCGATATTATAATGCCTTTGATTTTGATAGCTTCCGTTATCGGCTTCAGTAATTTGGCAAGCGGATTAGTAGTCCTGGCTTTTTCACTATTAGGCTTATTTTTAACTTACTATCTTTTCATCACTCAAAAAACCCGTCGGCCGATGGCAGCCTTGCCGCCGATCGCAGTGATGTCGATAATCGGGTATCTAGTTTCAATTGTGTTGTAGATTATTGCGCGCTTTTAACTTTGTGATAAAATTTAAATAAGAATGAAGTATAAGTTTGCTATTTCAGGTGCGGCTAATACGGGTTATTGCGAAATTGACGCCTCTCAAAAAGCAGAGGAGATCGGTCACGAAGTGGCAAGGCAGAACGGAATTTTAATAACCGGCGCTACCACCGGCATTCCTGAATTCGCCGCTAAAGGAGCCAAAGAAGAAAACGGCATTGTTATCGGTTTAAGCCCGGCGGCTTCTTACCAGCATCATATAAAAACCTACAAGTTGCCGGTTGATTATCACGACGCCATAATTTTTACCGGCTTTGACTATTCTGGCCGCAATTTATTATTGACAAAAGCGGCCGACGCGGTTATAGTGTTATGTGGAGGCTTTGGAACTCTTAATGAATTTACTATTGCTCTTGAAGATAATAAACCAATCGGCATTTTAAACGGCACCGGAGGCACTGCTAGTAAAGTGGCCAATCTTTTAAAAACAATCGTTGATCCTCATAAGCATGGCGCCGGGAAAGTGGTTTTTGCAGACGATCCAAAAGAACTAGTCGCTAAGCTTGTGGAGTTAATTAATAAGGAACAGAAGGATTTAAAAATTTATCCGCCAATCGGAGAATAGGTCGAAACAGTTTAAATTTTATATATTTAAATATTTAAATGTTTAAATATATTAAGTACTTGATGACCGAAAAACTAATTGGTAAAATAACCCATTACTATAACGGCATCGGCGTGGGTATTGTAGAACTGGCCGATAGTTTAAAAGTAGGGGATACAATCCATATAAAAGGCAAAAATACGGATTTTGAACAGACTATTGACTCGATGCAGATCGAGCATGATAAGATAGAGCAAGCCAAAAAAGGCGATGTCGTTGGAATAAGGGTAAATCAAAAAGTAAAAGAAGGCGACGAGGTTTATATTAAAAATATTTAAATTTTTATATATTTAAATATATTTGTATATGGCAGAATTTAAAGCAGATAATTTTATATTGAAAAATGAGATTCCTGTAATTGCCTTGCGGGATGTTGTTTTGTTTCCCCGGCTTATCGTTCCTCTGCCTCTTTTAATCGGACGGCCAAAAACAATGGCGGCTTTGGACAAAGCTATGGCTGAAGACAAGCTGGCCGTTTTTGTTACCCAGAAAAATCACTCCGAAGACGTTTCTTCGGAAAACCTTTATTCAGTCGGTACCCTGGGCATTCTTAATTCTGTTGTTAAAACAAGCGGAGGAACAGCCCGAGTTGAGGTTGAAGGAATAAGAAGAGTTAAAATTTTGGGTTATTCCAAAACCGAATCTTACTTGGCCGCGAAAATCGAGCCGCTTGAAGTTAAAATTGAAAAAGACCTTGAAACAGAAGCTCTGATCAGGTCTATTTTGGAAAATTTCGCCAAAATTTCAGAAGTGGTAAAGCCAATCTCCCAGGACTTCCTCAATTTAATTAGAAACATCAAAGACTCCGAGCAGGTTCTTTATATCCTTGTTTCCCAGCTTTCGATGATGGGCTATCTTAATTTGGCTGACCAGCAGAAAATTCTTGAGACCGCCGATGTTAAAGAGTCTTTTAATCAGATCAATAAAAAATTGGTCAAGGAGGCCGAGATCATTGAAACCGAGAAGAAACTGGCTAAAGAAACCAGAAAACAGCTTGGCAAAATGCAGAAAGAGGTTTATCTGCGGGAGCAGTTAAGAAGCATTGAGAAAGAGCTTGGTTTGGCTGGCGAAAAAAGCGAGTTTGAGCTTCTTCGCAAGAAAATTAAAGAGGTTAAAATGCCCAAAGAAGTTGAACTCAAAGCCGTAAAGGAACTTGATCGGATGGAAAAAATGCCGTCATTCAGCCCGGAAGTTTCTTACATCAGAACATATCTTGACTGGTTGGTTGAGCTTCCCTGGTCAAAATCGACCAAGAGCAAGATAGAGATAAAAAAGGCCTTCAAAATACTGGAAGAAGACCATTATGGATTGGAAAAAGCCAAGGAAAGAATTTTGGAGTATTTGGCCGTCCAAAAACAAGTCGGGAAAATAAAAGGTCCGATCCTTTGCTTTATCGGGCCTCCGGGAACCGGCAAGACATCTATCGGCCAGTCAATCGCAAGGGCAATGGGCCGGAAGTTTTTAAGAATCAGTCTTGGCGGAGTGAGAGATGAGGCTGAAATAAGGGGGCATCGCCGAACTTATGTCGGGGCTTTGCCCGGCCGGGTGATCCAGGGAGTTCATACCGTCGGAGTCAACAACCCCGTATTTATGCTTGATGAAATAGACAAGCTTGGCTATGACTACCGCGGCGACCCTTCGGCCGCCTTGCTTGAGGGGCTTGATCCCCAGCAGAACCATTCTTTTTCAGACCATTATCTTGAAGTCCCCTTTGATTTGTCGAATGTGCTGTTCATCACTACGGCTAATGTTTTGGATACCATTCCTCCGGCTCTGCGCGACCGTTTGGAGATAATTGAATTCCTGGGCTACACGGAACATGAGAAATTCCATATCGGCAAAGAATTTTTGATCCCAAAGATACTTAAAGAGCATGGCGTTGATGATGTTGTCGTATTTAAAGACGAGGTAATCAAAGAAGTAATTAGAAAATACACCCGCGAGGCAGGAGTCAGGGACTTAGAAAGACAGTTGGCTAAAATTGTAAGAAAGAACGTGAGAGATCTGGTTGAAAATCACAGAAAATCAAAGAAAATAGTGATTGATACTGATTCGTTGAGAAAATTCCTTGGTCCGGAAAGATATCTTACCCAGTTAGCCGAAAAAACGGATGAGGTCGGCGTTGCTATGGGGCTTGCCTGGACTTCTGTAGGCGGAGACGTAATGTCGGTGGAAGTCACGCGGATGCCCGGACGCGGCAAGCTCGAGCTAACCGGCCATTTAGGTAATGTTATGCGGGAGTCGGCAAAGACTGCGTTGTCTTTTGCCAGGTCTTATTCGTCAGGCCAAGCCAAAGATTTTTACAATTACGATGTTCATATCCACGTTCCTTCAGGGGCCATTCCCAAAGACGGGCCGTCGGCCGGAATAACCATTTCGACGGCTTTGGTTTCGCTTTTCTCCGGGGTTAAAGTCAGAAAAGACGTGGCTATGACCGGCGAAATTACTTTAAGAGGGAAGGTTCTTGAAATAGGGGGTCTTAAAGAAAAAGTTTTGGCCGCCCACAGGGCCGGAATCAGAAATGTCATCCTGCCTAAGGATAATGAAAAAGACCTGGATGACGTGCCCGCCGAAATTAAAAACGAAATTAATTTTATTCCGGTTGAGAATATGACAGAAGTCTTAAAAGAAGCTTTGAAGCGGCCGAAAACAGGCAGAGAGCATAAAATTTTGCCGAGAGATCTTATCGCTCACAGCCCTTACGTTTCATGACCAAGGAATATATCGTTTTTCCTTCTTCCAAGTCATTGCTTTACATAGGATTGATTTCTGCGATTCTGGCCCCGATCGTGGGAATTATCTTCGGGCTCTACTTTTTAAAGAGGCCGCAATTGGTTAAAGAAGGGAAAAGTATTCTTCTGGTCGCGGCGGCGTGGCTCGTATTCATTTTTATAATTGCTTTTTAACGGAAGCCAAAAAGATTTCTTATATTCGGTTGCCATACTGGTTGGAACCATAGTCGGGGTAGGGATTTTCGGAATTCCTTTTTCTTTTGCCAAGGCCGGATTCATCACCGGTTTTTTGTTTTTAGTTTTCTTAGGCGCGGTAAGCCTGACTATCAATCTGATTTTCGGAGAAGTTGTTTTGAGAACCAAAGAAATCCACCAATTTACAGGCTATGCGAAAAAATATTTAGGGCCCTCTGCCCGGAATTTTGCAAATTTTGCCTGGTTTGCCGGAATTTACGGAGCATTGCTCGCCTACATAATTATCAGCGGCAATTTTATTTTCAATCTTTTAATCCCGTTTTTCTACTTTTCACCGTTTTTTTACAGCGTCTTGTTTTTTATTTTTGTTTCCGCGGCGCTCCTTGCCGGTTTAAGGCAGGTAGCCTGGTTTGAGTCGTTTATGATTGTCTTTTTCGTCTTGATAATTGTTTTGATTTTTATTTTTGGGCTTCCCCGAATCAATATTCAAAATCTTATTACTTTCGGCGGCGGAGAGTTTTGGTTCCTTCCTTACGGAGTTTTGCTTTTTGCCTATGCGGGCTTCAGCGCTGTTCCTTTGCAAAGAGAATTAGCTAGAAGGCGGCCGGAGATTCTTAAAAAAGCTATTTTGTGGGGAAGTTTGCTGCCGATATTTTTGTATTTTATTTTTGCCTTGACGATAGTCGGAGTTTCCGGCGAAACTACTTCCCCTGATGTTATCAGCGGGCTATATGATTTTTTTGATTATCGGATTATTTTTTTGGTGTCTCTTTTTGGTTTGTTTGCGATAACAACCTCGTTTTTAGCTTTGGGGTCGGCCTTGCTTGAAACATTCAGGATTGACCATCATTTCAAAAGAATCAGAGCCTGGGCACTGGTTAGTTTTATTCCCTTTTTAATGTTTTTGTTCGGAGTGAGAAATTTTATTGAAGTGATCTCCGTGGCCGGAGCCTTGGCTATAGGAATTGAGGGGATAATTCTGGTTTTAATGTACAAAGCCGCGAAAAAATCTTCGAGCCGCGAACCGGAGTATTCTTTGAATCTGCCAAACTGGATCTTAAACGGTTTGACTTTTCTCTTCGTCTTAGGCGCTTTTTACGCCTTATTTTTCGAGTAGAGCAGTGATCAGAGTTCTCGGCTACAGCTTTCTTCCTTATTTTAGCGAAAAGCTTCCCTCGGCCTACTCTTCAGAGAACCCGTCCCGAACATCAATTCCTTCATACGGGTAGCCCTTCTTGTAAATGGAATCTCCGTTACTTTATTCGAATTGCCGATAAATCAGGGTACCTCCTCCATAGATTTATTATTCGGCAATTCTTCATAAAGATACCGGCCATTTACAAGATACTTCCCAATCTTCAGAAATTGATGTTGCGGATCGGTACCTTTTCAGAATCAGAGCCGCAGGGTACAGTCGAGTTCTGAACTTTTGTGGAATATAATAAAGCGAAAAGCGCGAGGTATGTGTTTCTCGAAAAGTTCTGGAGACCGACTAGCAGGATAAGTCAAGATTGTTTAACGATTTTGCGAAGCAAAATCTAGTCTTGACTTTAGGAGGTCGCAAGTACAGCGAGCAAAACTCGCTGGGTTTTGTGAGCGGTTTTCGAAAATATATGCCGAGGTAAGCTTTTCGCGATTAGCTGTACTCGAGAGCTCTGATCGATATTGAGCAGGAAAGGGCGAGAAAATTTCACCATACCTTCTCCTGCCTGGCTATTTGTCTCTTCTGGCCTGATTTTATAGAATTAAAAGAGTAAATGAGTATTAAACGGACGGCATCTTTTTTTTTGATTTTAGCGCTTTTTTTAAGCCTTTTATTTTTTGATTTTTCTTCGGCCTATATCCAGAACGAGATTGCCGACAGAGAGAGACAAATTCAGGAGCTTGAAAGGCAGAAAGATGAATACGAAAAACAAATAGCCGAAAAACAGGGTATCTCAAGGACACTCAAAGGCGAGATTTTTATTTTAGACACCCAAATCAAGAAGCTTCAGCTTGAAATAAAAAGCCTTGATCTGGCTATTCAAAAAACCGGCTTCGAAATCAGCGATACCAGCGAAAAAATCAGTGAAACCATTTCAAAAACCAGCCGGATAAAAGAAAGCTTGGCCGAATTTATAAGAATAGTCGATAAAAGCGACAAAGAGAATCTGATGGAAATACTTTTTAAGAATAGGAATTTGTCTGATTTTTTTGGAAATTTAGAAAATATCAGGACTTCGCAGGAAAAAGCGCAGATAGCAATGCAGGAATTAAGGAATTTAAAAGCAGAACTTGAGGCCCAGTATGAGGAGCTGGAAGCAAGAAAAGTGGAGCAGGTTGGTTTGCGTAAAATTCAAGAGCTGCAGAAGTGGGAAGTAGATTCCAAAAAAGGCGAAAAAAATAATTTATTGGCCGCCACCAAAGGCGAAGAAAGGAAATTCCAGGAACTGGCCAGAAAAACCGATCAGGATATTCAAAGACTTAGAGATCAGATCAAATTTTTGCTGGGTCAGGGAATCAGTCTTGAGGATGCTTTAAGTTATGGCCAGCTTGCGGCAAATCGCGTCGGTATCAGGCCGGCGTTCCTTCTTGCTATTTTGGATGTGGAATCAGGTCTTGGACGAAATGTGGGCACCGGCAATTGGATTGACGATATGTATAATTGCTATTTGAGGCTTGGCCGGCCGTCCCGGGCCGAAACAGAAAAGAGAGCCTTTTTCGAGATTGCCGGCAAACTTGGAATTGATCCTAATTCCGTAAAAGTGTCTGCCGCGCCCAATTACGGCTGCGGCGGAGCTATGGGCCCGGCCCAGTTTATTGCTTCCACTTGGCTTTTATATGAAGCGCGAGTCGCCGAACTCACCGGCCATAATCCTCCAAACCCGTGGAGTATTGAAGATTCATTTATGGCTGCGGCCGTGTATCTGGCTAATGCCGGAGCCACAAAAAAGACTCAGGCGGCAGAAATTGCCGCGGCAAACACTTATTTAAGCGGAAAAGCAAATTGCCGCCAGAGCGCCTGCCGTTATTATTCAAATCTGGTTTTGAGCAAATCCGTGCAGATAGAAAGAGAGTTGCCGAGTCCTGTTGCTTCTCAATAATTATCCACAGCAAAATTTATTTTCTTTTGTTATAATTAATTTAAATGAAGTACGCGCTTTTAATAATCGTATGTTCGGGTTTAGCTTTTGTCGGAGGCTATTTTTTAGGAGTGAAACAAAACAGAAAAGCTGTCACTCAAAATCAGGCCAGCCCGACTCCGGCAGTAGAAGTCAAGACCGGATATGAGAATCCTTTTGAAGGAGTGAAGTTCAACCCGTTTAAATAAAAAGACCTATCGTGATATGACCCTTTTCTACTGCAATTTCAAAATTTTGGCTACAAATTATTTAAGCTCGTCAGCGTATAGTATACGCCTTCTCGCTTTGCATAATTTTCGCTCAAAATTATGAAATTTCGTTACGAAAAATATATCACGATAGGTCTACTCTCTTTTAGTGTTGTTTTTATTTTTTTGGGGTTTGTTTTTGCTCAAGAAATAGATAAAGAAAGGGCGATAGACATTGTCCAGACTCAAGGCGGGCCGGGCGGCTGCACCGATGAAGAAAGCTGCCGGGCTTTTTGCGAAAATCCGGATAATTTTGAAACTTGCGTTAATTGGGCCAGAGAAAACGGATTAGTTTCTGAAGATCATGCTGAAAAAACAAGAAAGTTAGCGAGGCAGGCAAAAAATTTTTCCGGGCCGGGAGGATGTTCTACTCCGGAAGAATGCAAGGCATTCTGCGATCAGCCTCAAAATCATAGTACTTGCATTGATTTCGCCGTAAGCCAGGGTTTTATGACCCAAGAAGAAGCGGATAGAATCAAGCAATTCAGGCACGAAGCGGAAAAATTCAGAGAAGAATCAGGAAGAGAAAGAGAGGAGTTTAAGCCAGAAGTCGAAGTTGATCCGGAATTCGACAAAGAAAAGGCCAAGCTGATTATTGAAAGCGAAGGCGGCCCCGGCGGTTGTAGTTCTATGGAGCAATGCGAGCAGTTTTGTGAGCAGGAGCAAAATCATCAAACTTGTTTTGAATTTGCCGAGAAGTATGAGTTATTCAAAAATAAAGGGCATTTTCAAAAAATTAAAAAGATTTTGAAAGAAGGCGGCCCGGGCGGTTGTAAAGGAGAAAAAGAATGCAAAGCTTATTGCGAGAATCCGGATAATTTTGAAGTTTGCCTTGAGTTTGCTCAAAAGAATGAATTTATTAAGCCGGAACATGTTGAAAAAGCCAGACGGGGCATCAAAGCCTTGAAAGAAGGCGGACCTAATGGGTGTAAAACCCCAAAAGAATGCGAGGATGTTTGTCATAAACCAGAAAATCAGGAAGCCTGTTTTGAATGGGCTAAAAAGCATGGTTTGATGTCAGAAGAAGAGATGAAAAAAGTTGAAGAATTCAAGAAGCGAGGGGAAGAGATGAGAAGAGAATTTGAACAAAGAGGGGAGGAATTTAAAAGAAAACAAGAACATCGATCGCAGGAATTTGAGCCACCCGGAAAATTTTTGGGCCCGGGCGGCTGCGTTGGCGCAGAGGAATGCCGGAAGTATTGCGAAAATCCAGATCATTCTGAGGAATGCGGCGGTTTTAAGACGCCAAGTAATATCCAGCCGCCTGGTTTTGGCGGAACTCCGCCGGCAGAACATCAGCCTGAATTCACTTCGCCTCCGGAAAATATTCCCCAGAATCTCGATAACTATATTGAAAGCCACAAGCCCGAATATTCGCCGGCACCCGAACACTTTCCTGCACCTGAATACTCTCCTATGCCTGAATTTTCACCAACGCCAGAACCGCACTCCTACTTAAACAAAACCAGCGCCTATATTCTCAAGTCTTTTAGGGATTTCTTTAAATGATGAGGGAGGGGGTCCTGTCTCTCCTGAGGCGATTCCCGCCGAAGTTCCTCGGCGTGAACCTTCGCCTTGCCACCCCCATAGTGCTCAATTTGCTAATTTGCGCCCTATGGGGGCCCCCAGTCGAGCCACCCCTTTAATTATTTACAATCTCAAAAAATGGGCTTATAATACCCTATCAATTTATGCTAAATAAAAGAAAAAAAGTATTTGTTGCGATGTCTGGAGGAGTAGATTCTTCGGTTGCGGCCGCTTTGCTAAAAAAACAGGGTCATAATGTAGTTGGAGTTTTTATGAAGCCATGGGAGCCGTCAAATATTCAGATAAATTGTCTTTGGAAAGAAGAGAGGGAATCTGCCTTGCTTGTAGCCGCAAAGCTCGATATTCCTCTTTTAACTTGGGATTTTTCAAAAGAGTATCAAAAACAGGTGGCTGAATACATGATTCGAGAATACGGCAAAGGCCGAACTCCAAATCCCGATGTAATGTGCAATAAATTTATAAAGTTCGGCCTGTTTTTGGATAAAGCGTTGGAATTCGGAGCTGATTATATAGCTACCGGCCATTATGTTCGTGTAAAGAAAAAGCAAAAGGGGGTGGCTCGACTGGGGGTGAGGAGAGACAGGACCCCGTACTTTTTTAGTCTTTATACCGCAAAGGATGAAAATAAAGACCAGTCATATTTCTTATATACCTTAACCCAGGAGCAGTTAAAGCACTGCTTGTTTCCGATTGGAGATTATACCAAGAGTGAAGTAAGGCAGCTTGCCAGAAAGTTCGGTTTGCCAAATTGGGACAAACCAGACAGCCAGGGCATTTGTTTTGTCGGCGAGCTCGAACTTCGCGATTACCTGAAAACTGTAATTAAGCCCCGGGAGGGCTTGGTTTTGAGAAAAAGCGATGGTAAAATTTTAGGGAAGCACCAGGGCGTGTGGTATTACACTATCGGTCAGAGGCACGGATTTGATTTGGCCGTTGGCAAACCTCATTATATTGTTGCAAAAGATATCGAAAAAAATATTTTGTATGTCGATGAAGAGTTTCAGAATAAAAAACAAGAAATAAAAATGAAGGATTTCAACTGGATTAATAAAGGAGAACTGCCGCTTAATTGCAAAGTAAAGACAAGATACAGGCAAAAAGATCTTGATTGCACAATTGTTAAAAATGGTTCAGCGGAAGTATTAATTAAAATAAAACAAGAAAAGCTGGCGATTGCTCCGGGTCAGGCCGCTGTTTTTTATCGAGGTAAAGAAGTTTTAGGCGGAGGAATTATATCTTAATGATCACTACTATTATTTTCATAGTTGTTTTAGGCCTCTTGGTTTTAGTCCATGAATTTGGCCATTTTTATGTCGCCAAAAAAGCCGGAATGAAAGTTGAAGAATTCGGGTTTGGTTTCCCGCCAAGGATTTTTGGCGTCAAAAGAGGAGAGACGGTTTATTCTCTGAACTGGATACCTTTTGGAGGTTTCGTGAAAATTTACGGCGAAGGAGGGGAAGGAGAAGATGATCCAAAAAGCTTTGCTTCAAAATCTGCTGGCAAGAGGGCCAAAGTCATAGTGGCCGGAGTTTTGATGAATTTTCTTTTAGCGGCCGTGTTTCTCGGCTTTGGAAATGCTTTGGGTCTGCGGATCGGATTAACCGGCAACGAAGATTTTGCTGCTCAAGATATTAAAATCCAGGTCATCCAAGTTTCTGAAAATTCTCCAGCCCAAGCCGCGGGGCTGAAAACCTTGGATGAAATTATCCGTCTTAGGAAAAATAGCGAAATAGTCGAGCCTCAAGATGTAAGCCAGATTCAGGAATTTGTCCAAAATCAGGCAGGTGAAGAAATTATTTTAACCATATTAAGGCAGGGGAGTGAGATTGATTTGAAACTGGTTCCAAGAAAAAATCCTCCTTCGGGTCAGGGCGCAATCGGAGTGAATCTGGCCAAAACCGGGATTGTTTCTTATTCGTGGTATGAAGCGATATGGCGCGGATTTCGGGATGCCGGGATTTTGGCTTTAAATGTTACCATTGCCTTGTTCTTATTCTTTAAGAATATTTTTCTTGACTCTAAATTGATCGGCGATGTGTCCGGACCGATCGGCATTGCGGTTTTGACCGGCCAAGCCGCCGGGCTTGGATTCAATTACCTGCTTCAGTTTGTCGCTCTTCTTTCAGTAAATCTGGCTGTTTTGAATATTATTCCCTTTCCGGCTCTGGATGGCGGCAGACTGCTTTTCATCGGAATTGAAAAATTAAAGGGTTCGCCCGTCTCGAGAAAAATTGAGAATCTTGTTAATGCTTCCGGATTTGCCTTGCTGATTGCTTTGATGATTTGGATTACAATTAAAGATGTAGCAAAGTTTTTTTAGCCAAGGTAAATCTACTAATAATGCGTTTATCAAAACTTTTTACTAAAACTTTAAGAGAATTTCCTAAAGATGAAGAAAGTATAAACGCTAAACTTTTGATTAAGGGTGGTTTTATTCATAAAGTAATGGCTGGAGTTTATGAGTATTTGCCTCTAGGTTGGAGAGTTATAGATAAAATTAATCAAATCGTTGAGAAAGAAATGGATGCACTTGGAGGACAAAAATTATTGATGTCTATTTTACAATCGCCAGAAACTTGGAAAAAAACAGGGCGTTGGGAGTCGGCGAAAGATACTATGTATAAAACTAAAGATGACGAATTTGGACTTGGGTGGACATTTGAAGAACCTTTAACTTTAGTTGCTAAACAGCATATTTCATCTTATAAAGACTTGCCGAAAGCTGTATATCAGGTTTTACAAAAATTTCGAAATGAACATAGAGCTCGGTCAGGTTTAATTCGAGGGAAAGAGTTTCTAATGAAGGATCTATATAGTTTTCATGCAGACGAGGCCGATCTTGATAAGTACTATGAAAAAGTTGCAGATTCATATATAAGAATTTTTAAAAAAGTGGGTTTAGATGCCAAAAGAACAAAAGCTTCCGGCGGATTATTTTCAGATTTTTCTGATGAGTTTCAAGTGATTACTAATGTTGGCGAGGATACGATATTTTATTGTAAAAACTGCGAATATGCCGCGAACAAAGAAGTTGCTGATAAAATAAATCTTTCCAACACTTGTCCTGAATGTAAAAATGACTTAGGTCAAGTTAAAAGCATTGAAGTCGGCAATATTTTTAAGCTTGGGACAAGGTTTTCTGAAGCCTTTGGACTTTACTATACAGATAAAGACGGAGAGAGAAAAGCAGTAATCATGGCATCTTATGGTTTAGGACAAGGCCGATTGATGGGGACAATAGTAGAAATTTATAACGATGAAAAGGGAATCATTTGGCCGGAATCTGTGGCTCCCTTTAAAATTCATTTGATTGTTTTAGATCACCGAAATCAGGAAGCCGATAAAATTTATGAAGATCTAACGAAGGCTGGGATTGAAGTTTTGTATGATGACCGGATTGACGAGAGTGCCGGAGAAAAATTTGCCGATGCTGATTTAATCGGTTGTCCATTTAGAGTTGTGGTAAGCGGAAAGACCTTGGAAGATGATTCTGCCGAAGTAAAGAAAAGAACAGAACCAAAATCTTCTCTAGTCAAGTTGAATAAATTATCAGATTATCTAAGATAGATGGATGCTTGATAATTTTTTTGGTGCATTCTCTAAGGACATAGGCATAGATTTGGGTACGGCCAATACCCTTGTTTATGTTAAAGGCCGCGGGATTGTAATCAACGAGCCTTCAGTGGTTTCCGTAAACAAGAAAACCGGCCAGATCATTGCTATAGGAAGCGAAGCCCAGAAAATGGTCGGCAAAACCCCAAGCTTTATTATGGCTTCGCGGCCGCTTGTTTCGGGAGTGGTTTCGGACTTCGAGATTACAGAACAAATGCTCAAGTATTTTATTGATAAGGTTCATAAAGAATCTTTTACTATTGTTCCGAGGCCCCGGGTGGTTGTGGGAATACCCTCAGGTGTTACCGAAGTTGAAAGAAGGGCAGTTGAGGACGCCGCTTTCAACGCCGGAGCCAGAGAGGTTTATTTGATTGAGGAGCCAATGGCTGCGGCTATCGGAGCAAGGCTTCCCATTTACGACCCTAAGGCCAACTTGATCGTTGATATCGGCGGCGGCACCACGGAGGTGGCGGTGATAAGCCTTGGAGGCATAGTTGCGGCAAGATCAATCAGAATCGCCGGCGATAAATTCAATGAGGACATCATCAATCATATAAAAGACGAATTCCGGCTTTTGATCGGCGAGAGAACTGCCGAGGAAATAAAGATTTCGGTCGGTTCGGTTTGGCCGCAGGACGAGGAACTGGAAATGGATATTTCCGGCCGTGATTCGGTCACCGGCCTGCCCAAAGAAATAAAAATCACTTCTTCTGAAATAAGGAAGGCCTTAATGCGCTCCACCAGAGTAATAATCAATGCGATAAAAGATACCATCGAAGATACTCCTCCAGAACTCATTTCAGATCTTACTAAAAAGGCGATTTATTTAGCCGGCGGCGGGAGTCTGCTTAGAGGATTTGATACACTGCTGTCCCATGAGACTAAATTGCCGGTTAAAATAATAGATGACCCTTTAACTGCGGTGGTAAGAGGCTGCGGCATAGTTTTGGAGGATGTTGATAAGCTGAAAGATGTATTAGTGAGTACCGACAAAGAGGAGTTTCAATGAAAAATTACAAAATTAGCATTGATTTGGATAATCTTCAGCCCGAAGAATCGCTTTTGGAATCTGTCTCGCCTGACTCAAGGATAAATAAATCGATTGATTCGGGTTTTTTCTTGTTTTTTTATTTTCTTACTGCTCTTGTCTTGGGAATTTTTGCCGTAAGCGGCTTTAATCTTGGAGTGGTAAAAGGAAGTTATTTTGCGGGGTTGTCTGTAAAAAATCAGTTTGTCTCAATACCCGTTTTTTCTCAAAGAGGATTTATTTATTCAAAGGAAGGAGAAATTTTAGCTTCAAACATAGAATCATTAAATCTTTGGCTGCTTCCTTCGAAGTTAAAGGATGGGAAAAAAGAAGAGCTGATTTTGAAGCTGTCAGCTATTCTTGGCATAACGGAAGATTCAATTTCCAAGTTAATCAAAGATAATTCCGGGAAATCTTTTTTTCTCGTCAAAGGCGGTCTTTCTGAAAAAGAAAAAGAGGGGCTTTCTTCTTTGCAGGAGCCAAGCATAGTAATAGGCAAAAGCAATTTAAGGATTTATCCTGAAGGAGAAATATTTTCGCATCTTGTCGGCTATGTAAGTTTGGTTAATGAGGGCGATTTGAATAAAGATTCCTTTTACAAGATTAACGATGTCATTGGCCGTTCCGGTCTTGAAAGTTTTTATGAGACCAGGTTGCGGGGCCAAAGAAATGAAATCTTGATTCATCGTTTCAAAGATGAGAAATCTTTTTCCGAACCTCAAAAAGGCGCCAGTATTATCCTGAACATAGACTATGATCTGCAAAGAGATCTTTATTACGAACTGGATAAGGCTTTGCGAGAGTCAGGAGCGAGATCAGGAGTGGCCGTGGCAATGGATCCGCAAGACGGCAGGGTTTTATCTCTAATAAGCCTTCCATCTTTTAACAATAATGCTTTTGCCGGAGGATTAAACCAGAAAGAATATGAAGCTCTTTTTAATAACAAAAGAGAGCCTTTGCTCAACCGGGCAATTTCTGGCAGATTTGCTCCTGGTTCCACGCTAAAGCCGATTATTGCTTTGGGCGCCTTGGAAGAAAAAGTAATTACTCCTTCAAAAAAGATTAACGCCCCCGGTTTTATTACCATCAAAAACCCGTATAACCCTGACATTATATATACTTTCAGGGACTGGAAGGATCACGGCTGGGTTAATATGAGAGAGGCCATTGCTTATTCCTCCGACATTTATTTTTATACGGTCGGCGGCGGGTTTTATGATGTAGAAGGATTAGGGATACAAAAAATAGCGGAGTATTTTAAAAAATTCAAGCTTGATTCTATTTTAGGCATAGATTTGAAGGGAGAAGAAGCCGGATTTATTCCCACTCCGGAGTGGAAAAGGCAAGCCAGAAACGAGATTTGGTATCAGGGAGACACATTTAATGTTTCAATCGGCCAGGGAGATGTTTTGGCCACGCCTTTATGGCTCAATAATTATATCGCCGCGATCGGCAATGGACATAATATGTACCGTCCTTTCATAGCGGAAAAAGTTCTAGATGTTTCGGGCGGCGTAATCGAAGTCTTTCAGCCGCAGGTGATTCAGGAATTTTCTTTCAATGAAGACAGTCTGAAAGTCGTCCGCGAGGGAATGAAAATGGCTGCTGAAGTAGGGACAGCCAGAGTATTGAAAGATCTGCCATTTGATGTCGGCGCAAAAAGTGGAACCGCAGAGGTAATCAAGGGCCGGAGCACAAATTCCTGGATAAGCGTTTTCGCGCCTTATGATAATCCACAGATTGCATTGACAATAATGATGGAATCAGGTAGAGAAGGAAGTTATATACCGCATCAGATAGCTTACAGGGTGCTTAAAAAATATTTTGAAATTCCTTAAATTTTAAATTTTTATAGTTATGTACTTAAGTCCGGAAGGTCTGAAAAAATTAAAAGAAGAACTCGAACGAAGAAAATCTCTTCGCGTCGAAATTTCCGAAAAGATTCAGGAAGCTAAAGCCTTGGGTGACTTGTCTGAAAATGCCGAATATCAGGAGGCTTTGACAATTCAATCTTTTAACGAGGGCAGAATTATGGAGATGGAGGAGATTTTGAGATATGCAGAAATGGTTCCGAAAAACCATCATAAGCACGAGGCAGTGGAAGTCGGTGCCCAAATTAAAGTTCAGTCTAAGTTTGGCAACCAGCAATTTACTATTGTCGGTTCTTCGGAGGCAGAACCGGCAAAAGGATTTATTTCCGACGAATCGCCTTTAGGCAAAGCGTTTATGGGGCATAAGAGGGGAGAGGAGGTAGAAGTTGAGACACCTAAAGGAAAAGCGAAGTATAGAATTCTGGAGATATTGTAGCGAAAAGCTTTCCTCGGCATATGTTTTCGAAAGTTGTTCGGGTATATTTAATTTCTTCTCTCAAGTCTCATAGACAAATAATCCTCAGAGAGTACCATTCGCAATTCAGAAATTGACCTCATTAAAATTTGCCGACAAATCAGGATACCTCCGCCATAGATTTGTCATCGGCAAATTTTCACTCTCTTTCGGTTATTTGTTGCTATTCGCTTGCAGTTCAGAAATCAAACATACTCTCACAATAAAACGACATATGCCTCGCGCTTTTCGCTAGATTCAGAATCAGAGCCGCAGGGTACAGCCGAGTTCTGAACTTTTGTGAGTAAATAGGCCAGCTGAGCTGGCCGAACAAATAACTGAAGAGAGTGATAATTTGCCGTATAACATAAGATTGAGGTATTTTGCCGCACGCGAAAACCGAGATTTTGTCGGCAAATTGAATGAATCTGAAGATATTATTTGTTTTACGAACAAAGAGAGAAGAAGGAGGCTGTACCCGAGAGCTCTGATTGATAACTTTTCTCAATCTAATCTTTTTGATATTCTAGAGTTATATGTCATTGGAAAATATACGAAAGGCGAGGTTGAAGAAGCTGGAAAATTTAAGGAAGGCGAGAATTGATCCTTATCCGGCGGAAAGTTTTCGTTCTCATAAAATCTCGGAAGCTTTGGAAAAATTTGAGGAGTTTTTGAATTCGCAAGAAGAGCTAACCCTTGCCGGGCGGTTGATGTCATTGCGGGAGCATGGCGGCTCGACTTTTGCCGATTTAAAAGATGAGAGTGGAAAAATTCAGCTCTTTTTTAAAAAAGACTTGCTCGGCGAAAAAGAATATTCTTTCTTTCTGGAAAATTTCGATATCGGCGACTTTATCGAAACCAAAGGAGTTTTGATAAAAACCAAAGTCGGCGAACAGACTCTCGAAGTAAAAAGTTTTCGCATTCTTTCAAAAACTCTTTTGCCTTTGCCGGAAAAATGGCACGGCTTGCAGGATATTGAGGAAAGATTCAGAAAGAGATATCTGGATCTTCTTTTAAACGAAGAAGTTAGAAATAAATTTCAGCAAAGGTTCGAAATAATCCAAAAGGTCAGGCAGTATTTTTTGAATTCAGGCTGCCTCGAAGTGGAAACGCCTATCCTTCAGACAATTCCAGGCGGGGCTTTGGCTAAACCGTTTAAAACTCATTTGAATATCCTTGATTTGGATTTGTATCTCCGGGTTGCGCCGGAATTATTTTTAAAGCGGCTTTTGGTCGGAGGTTTTGAAAAGGTATTTGAAATAGGCAGAAATTTCAGGAATGAAGGAATTGACCGGGAGCACAATCCCGAATTCACTATGCTTGAAGCCTACTTTGCTTATAAAGACTACAATTGGCTGATGGATTTTACCGAAGACCTTTTTATTTATCTGAACGGGAATTTCAAGAAACCTTTCAAAAGGATAGAATTTCATCAATTAGTAAAAGGGAAAACTGGTTTAGAAGCCGATGAACTTTTTAAAAAAGAAATTCGTCCTGGAATTATTGATCCGACTTTTGTGATAAACCATCCGATTGAACTTTCGCCTTTAGCCAAAAGAATAGGAGATAAAAATGTTGCCCGCTTTCAGCTTATTGCCGGAGGTTTTGAATTATGCAATGCCTTTTCAGAGCTTAATGATCCGTTAGACCAAAAAGAAAGATTAGAAGAGCAGTCAAAGCTCAAGGGCGAAGAAGTTCATCCCTACGACAAAGAGTTTTTAGAGGCTTTGGAATACGGGATGCCTCCGGCCGCCGGAATTGGAATAGGAATAGACAGATTGGTTATGTTTTTGACCGGCGCGGCCAACTTGAAAGAAGTGATCTTATTTCCGACAATGAAACCGAAAGATGCTTGATATAAAATTAATTAGGCAAAATCCGAATGAAGTTAAAGAAGGTTTAAAAAAACGCAATTTTGATATTGGAATAATAGATAAAATTTTGGGATTAGACGAGAGACGGCGCCATATTTTAAAAGAATTGGAAGAGGGGAGAGCAGAAATAAATAAAAGGTCTAAAACCATTCCTTCGCCGTCCGAAATAGAAGAGCTTAAAAAGGTAAAAGAGAAAATCAAGGTCCTGGAAAGCGAGATTGAATTAATTGAAAAAGATTTGAACGAAAATCTTTATCAACTGTCGAATCTGCCTTTGGCCGATGTTCCGGTCGGCAAAGACGAAAGAGATAATAAAATTTTGTACGAAGTCGGCAAAAAATCGGATTTCAAATTTGAACCTAAAAAACATTACGAGATAGGGGAGTCGCTAAATATAATCGACACCGAACGGGCCGCTAAAGTTTCGGGTTCCCGTTTCGGGTACTTAAAAGGTCAAGCCGCGCTTTTAGAATTTGCTTTGTTGAACTTTGCTTTAAAAAAATTAGTAAAGAAAGGATTTATTCCAATTATTCCGCCTGTTTTGATAAAGGAGGGAATGATGAAGGGAATGGGCTATATTGATACTGAAGCTGATAAAGAAGAGAGATATTTTTTGGAAAAGGATAAACAGTATTTAGTTGGAACATCTGAACAGGCAATCGGACCAATGTATGCGGATGAAGTTTTAGAAGAAAAGGTTTTGCCTTTAAGGTATATTGGTTTTTCCTCCTGCTTTAGGCGCGAGGCCGGAAGCTACGGAAAAGATGTTCGGGGGATAATGCGGGTTCATCAATTTGATAAATTGGAAATGTTTTCTTACTCAAAACCGGAAGAGTCAGCTAAAGAACATAAATTTTTGCTGGCGGTTCAGGAAGAACTAGTAAAAGAGCTTCAATTAGCTTATCGGGTGGTCCAGCTTTCGACTGGCGATTTGGCGAGGCCGTCAGCCGCCACTTTTGATATTGAAACTTGGTTTCCGGGGCTTGGCGAATACAAAGAAACCCATTCTTGTTCAAATACGACTGATTTTCAGTCGCGGCGGTTGAATATAAGATTTAGAAGGAAAAACGGCGATTTGGAATTTGTTCACATCCTTAACGGAACGGCCGTTGCAATGGGCCGGACTATTTTGGCTATTCTGGAAAACTATCAGCAGAAAGACGGTTCTGTGAAAATTCCGAAGGTTCTCAAAAAATACTTTTAGAATGGCAAAGTATTACGGCTACGGCTATCGGGATGAGTTAAAATTAAAAAGGAAAAAGCGAAAGATCAGATTCGCTTTTTTGGTTGTTTCTTCTTTTGCCGTTTTAACCGGTTTTTTAGCTTACGCACTATTTTTTTCCAGCTGGTTTTCAATCAAAGAAATTCAGGTAAGCGGGAATAAAGAACTAAGCGAATCAGAAATTAGAGAGCTGGCGGATAAATATATAAATAGAACTTATTTTTTGGGTTATATTAAACCCTTTTCAAATATATTCTTTGTCAGTTCAGAAGGTTTGGAAGAATCTTTTAGAAAAAAAATGGCTCAAATCGACGAAGTTGATATAAGTAAAAGTATTTTCAAGAAATATTTAGTGATTGAGATAAAGGAAAGAGAGGCTGTTGGAATATGGTGTGGTTCGACTTCGCTCACCACAAGTTTAGAACAAAGCTGTTTTTATTTTGATAAAAAAATGGCCTTATTCAAAAGCGCTCCGAAATTCAGCGGCGAGGTATTTTTGGTTATAGAAGACGGGCGAAACAGAGATTTTAAAGTTGGCGATGTCTTTGATGATGCAGAGTTAATTGAAAAGTTAAGTTCGGCGAAATTTTTTTTGGATGAGCTTAAAATTGTGGATTACAGGAACTTTTTTCTGCCGGCCGGTTCTTTTGAATTTTGGATTAAAACCAAAGACGGATGGTCTATTTATCTGGACAAGGAAACAGATATTGCCACTCAATTAGTTGCTTTAAAAAAGATACTGGAAGGGAAGCTTTCAGCTGATCGCAGGCAACGCTTGGAATATATAGATCTTCGAGTTAACGGCCGGGTTTATTATAAATAATCTCTTCTCGTCCCTTCCTGCTCAATGACCTTCAGGAAAGATCCCCCGTCCCGCAACATCAATTCCTTCATACGGGTAGCCCTTCTTGTAAATTGAATCTCCGTTACTTTGCTCGAATTGCCGACAACTAGGGTGTGTCTACCCCTACACCCCTAGCTTGTAAGCGGCAATTCGGCCTTCGGCCGTCCCAGCTCGTCTCTATGGAGACTCGCATGGGGACTTCGCAAAGATACCGGCAATTTACAAGATACTTCCCAATCTTCAGGAATTGATGTTGCGGACCGGGTTTCTCTTTTTCTGATCAGAGCCGCAGGGTACAGCCGAGTCCTGAACTTTTGCGAGTAAATAGGTTTCTGCAGAAGCAGAAACCGAACAAATAACTGAAGTGAGTGATAATTTGCCGGTATATATAAGATTGAGGTATTTTGCCGCACGCGAAAACCGAAGATCTTATCGGCAAATTGAATGAATCTGAAGATATTATTTGTTTTACGAACAAAGAGAGAAGAAGGAGGCTGTACCCGAGAGCTCTGATTATGATTATGCCGAGGGAAGGTTTTCGCTATCTAAAGTCATCTTAACTCCCAGACCCAGATAGAATTACCGATCACAGCCACTGGTTTATGTTCATCGAGCCAGCCGTAACTGGTGGTTGGATTTTGGCGGCTCGACATATAAAAATTTGCCGATACCGCCAAATATCCGCCGCCGGTTTTGGCAACAAAATCCTGCGCGTCTTTGTATTGTCCGGCCGTAAGCCAGATAAACTTCGAGCCTAGATAATAAGCCGGGTCAGACCAGCCAAAATAATCTAAATGGATCTCTTTAATATTATTTTTTTTAACCCAATCCGAAAGCCGTTTCAAATCCTGGCCCCAGTCAAGGTTTGAATCTACTACATAAAGATAACCGCCTCCGGCTTGCCCTTCCGTAGCCCAAGATGGGCGAAGGAAGGCTAGTTGGTTGAAGTAGCTTAAATAATTGGGCCAGCTGACGATATTTTCTAATACATACCAAATCATCAGGACAGAATATAGAACACAGAATATAGAATATAGAATTTTTTTAGATTTAATTTTTAAGATATTTTTTATTTTTGATATTTGGCCGGCAACAAGGACAATCATAAAAGGATAAACCGGCAAAAGATGCCTAACCCCGATATTCAAGTTGCTTTTGATGCTTGTAATCCAATAAATAGCAATCCACAAAAGCATGGCAAATTCAACAAAATTGAGCCGACCTCTCTGCCAGACTAAAAATATTAAGACAAGCGCAAGCATAATCAACCAGGCAAGCGGTTCCTTCAATAAATAAACGACCGGAAAATAATACCACCAGCCTTTAGCCGATACTTCTCCCAAAAAATAGGTCGTGTTTCCGCCAACGGCACGTTGCCCAACCATTAAAAGACCAAGCCCATATTGCCCGAGAGCCCTAATAACGGGTTTATCAGCAGTCCATTCGACAATTTCGGCCAAAGTTCGGTTTCCAAAAGAGCCAAGCAGAAATTTAGTGTCGGCCAATTGCCGTTCAGCCGGATAATTAAAAGTAAAAAGATAATAAACCGGCCAAACGACAAAAACAAAACCGATGACGAAAATAAGAAGGGTATTTAATATATGATATCTCGCATTTAGTATTTTTGGGGTTTTGGTTAGTCCGTAGATCAAAGCCAGAACCAAGAAGTAGGGGACAACTAAAAAAGTCGAAAACTTGGTTAGCATTGCTATTCCGAAGGTAACGCCGGCCAGCCAAAGATTTTTTTGATTTGGGTTGAAAAGATACTGCAAAAAGAAAAAAGTAGCCAGCAATATTCCAAATAAAGCAGGAAGATCGGTGGTCACAAACCTGGAGTGGGCGAGTATTGTCGGCGAAAAAGCAAAAAGAGTAAGAGTAGTCAAAGCGGCAAATTTTCCATACATCTTTTTAGCCCAGAAATAAACCTGTATTGCGGCAATGACAAAAAAGATCAGAATCGGGAGTTTTACAACTTGGGTGATCATGTCAGCATTATTTCCAGACTGGAAAATAAAAAATCTTCCGAAATCCCATTGTCCGTTAATATCCGTAGTCCAGAATTTTGTGAGAAATGCGCTTTGTTTTAGGTCAAGAAACAAGAGGGGCAAGGCGCCAATCGCTTTTGCCAGAGGCGGATGTTCCGGATTCAGCCGATAGTCGAGTTTATTGACATACCCATAGCCCGCGCCGACATGAGGGATTTCATCAACGATTAACGAATCGTTCCAAAAACTCGTTATGGATAGCACCAAGCTTATTCCGATAATAAGAGCTGCTATTAGATCTGCTTTATTCATTGGAATTTACTTAACTAAAGGTAGGATTACAGCATTTGGTTGTATGATGTATTTTTCTTCCCCGGGCAGAATATAGAAAACATTTTTTTCTTTTTGTTTTTCTTCAGAGTATGTCTGGGTGATGAACATTATCGTCTGGGCCGGCATTGGAATTCCCCTAGTCCGACCAGTCGGGTCGAACGGGTTTAGGACGTCAACCAAGACGCCCGAAGCATTCACCAGAACATATTTCGGCGTTTCTTTAGGCAGTTGATTTATCGTTTTTCCCAGTTCGACAAAATCAGCCGAAAAAGCTTGAACTACCTCGGGACGCTTGGCCCACTTATTGAAATACTTGTCATACTCGCTAAGGCCGACGGCAATAAGAAGCAGAATTAAAGCAATTCCGACGATCAGCTGTCCTTCGTGTTCTTTTTTATAAGCTGTCTCCATCGGATGGATGTCTTTTTCCCGGTACCAATGGATTAAAGTTTCAAAAAGCCACCAAGTGCCTTCAGCCGCGAAGATCATTGCCACAGGCAGAATTCCAATAGAACGCAAAGCGTGAGGAATGCCTTCGCGGGTCAGGGCCGAAGGCAAAAGCATTATAAAAAACCAAGAGATAAGTAAAACGTGCAGGGTTGAAGGATGGCTGTGTTCTTTCCATTTTTTAAAGCACTTGGCTATGCTTTTAATCAAACCGATGACAAAGAACACGCCGACTGCCCAAAAAAGCAATGGTTCGCCGGAAAAATTGTGCCGCCAGTTAAAATCGCCGGTAAAATTAAACGAAGCCAAAACCAAGCCAAGGCTTTTTACAAATTCCTTTAAGGGACTCGGCGCCACGAATATGGAAACTTGGTTTCCTCGGCCGATGAAATCTTGCGGATTTAACCAATAGTAATAAAGAAGGGGCAGGGCCGTTAAAAACGCAGCTAGAAATAACAAGGCAAACCGCCTTATGAATTCGTTTCGAAGATGTATATATTTATGATGTCCGTAATCTTTTTTAATCAGATACCAGTGGCCTAGAAGAACAAGAGCAATTATGAATGGAACAAATCGGAAAGCTATATAGGTATGAAAGCCCAACCCGAAAATTATTCCGCTTAAAGCAAAGTCCTTGAATTTAAAATCCCGCAGGCCTCGCCAAAGGAAATAAAAGCCCCAAACGATTAGAAATGGAACCATAATTGCCCTGAATCCGATTCTTGAAAATACGATATGCCAAAAAGAGACAGCTAGATAAAAACTGGCGATTGAAGCAATCTGCCAGTTAAAAAGGATGCGGGTTAAAAGATAAAGCCCCAGAACCGTAAAGACTCCGAATGTTGCGGAGACGCTTCTTAAAACCCAGGGCTCCGGGCCGAAGACTCTTAAAAACTGGGCCTGTATATTGATAAAAAGCCCTTCGCGGCCGTTGTTTTCAGGATAAAAAATTTTGTAGTTGCCGGTTTCAAGAACTTGCAAGGCGTTGTTTCCGTTCATCGCCTCGTCCGGGTAAAGCCCGGGCGGTATTGATTGGATGTGCTGAAATCTAAAGATAAAAGCTATAAGTAAGATGAGTATTAAAATCCACTTCTCTTTAGGACTTTGCATGCTACAATAATAATACAATGTTCGGGATTATATTTACAGGCTTCCTGTTGATTCTAATACTTTGGATTTTGTTTTCTCAAAGCCGGGCGGATGAGAAGTTCTCTAAAGGGGTTAATATGGCGGCATTTCTGATAGAAAATCCTGATAAATTCATTGACCAAGCCAGAATTTCAGAAATTTTAAATCATATTCGCAAGGAAAAATGGAATTGCTTTCTTTTCGGAGATCCATACTTCGCGTTGAAAAAAATAGTTTCTCCGGCGGGGGTTAAGTATTTTTTGTCGGTTCCTAAAAATTGCGAAAAATATTTCAAAGACTCTCCCGGTCTTTCGAAAACAGATTATTCAATAATTCCCGAGCAAAAATTTTATTCCGCGGCCAGTTTAAAATATATTCCTTCAAAAATAAATTATGATAATCCAAAGATGCACGAAAATGAAGGAGCGGCGCTTCAGGCTTTGATTAGGTACAGCGATAAAACTCCATTTGAATCAAATATTAAAATGCTGACTTGGGCTGATTCAAAAGAGAGAGCAGAGAAAATCTTATGGCTCAAGCCGAAAAAATCCGCTGTTTTTGATTTTTTCCATAAAATATTCGACAATAAAAACAGAGTTGCAGTTTCGATTAAAGAATTGAAAGATATTTTTCTGCAGTGAGATTCTCTAGAAAAGACTTAATTTCCAGTTTGGCTACCGGTTTTTACACCGGTTTTATAGCTTGGAGGATTTTTGATTTTCTCAATATCCCGGCTTACGCAAATATTTCTTTTTCATGGCTGATGATCGCAGTTCCGTTTCTATGGATCCTGGGGGTCAATCTCGGATATTTACTTGGCAGATGGTTTAATTTTTTCAATCAATTCGGCAAATTCGCCGCTATCGGTTTTACTAATGCGGCGGTAGATTTTGGCATTTTGAATTTTCTAATATTTTATTCCGGAACGGCCTCCGGTCTTTTATTTTCGGTTTTCAAAGGAATTTCTTTTATTGCCGCCTCCTTGCATAGCTATTTTTGGAATAAGTATTGGTCTTTTGATGCTGGAAAAGAAGGAGTTTCCGGCCTTGAATTTTTTAAATTTTTCGGGGTCACTATTTTTGCCGCGTTAATAAATGTTTCTGCGGCTTCGATAATAGTTAATGTAATCGGAGTGCAGTTCGGCCTTGCTCCAGAAGCTTGGGCCAATATAGGCGCGGTAATCGGTTCAGCAGTTGCTCTTGTAGCCAGTTTTGTCGGATTCAGGGTTTTGGTTTTCAAAAAATAAGAACTCTTGTAGTATCTAAGAAGTATGAGTCTCGCCCTCTATCGAAAATACAGGCCGAAGTCATTTAGAGAAGTCGTCGGCCAGGAGCATGTGGTTAAATCCCTTCAGGGCGGTTTGGTATTGGACAAAACAAGCCATGCCTATCTTTTTATAGGCCCGAGAGGGACAGGAAAAACAACGATTGCCCGGCTCTTGGCCAAAACTTTGAATTGCGAAAAAATGACTGAAGGCGAGCCTTGCAACCAGTGTTATGTCTGCCAGGAGTTCAACGAAGGTCGGAATCTTGATTTGATTGAAATAGACGCGGCCTCGAATAGAGGAATAGACGAGATTAGAAATTTAAGAGAGTCAGTAAGATTTGGCCCGACCCATACCAAGCACAAGATTTACATAATCGACGAAGTTCATCAGCTTACTGATGCCGCTTTTAACGCCTTGCTGAAAACTTTGGAAGAACCGCCCAGTCACGCAGTTTTTATTTTAGCCTCGACCGAGCCCCAAAAAATTCCGGAGACCATATCAAGCCGGACCCAACAGTTCAATTTTCGAAATTTAACTCATAACCAGATTTTGGAAAAATTGACCAAAATAGTTAAAGCAGAAAAATTGAATATCGATGATGATGCTTTACGGATAGTTGCTTTATCAGGCCGCGGCTCTTTGCGTGATGCTGAAAGCAACCTGACCAAGCTGATAAGTTTCGGCAATAAAAAAATAATTCTGGCTGATGCCCAGGAAATGCTTGGCTTTATTCCATTCAAATCTTTTTATGATTTTGCCGGACTTTTGATCCTGGGGAAGAGGGGAGAGGCGCTTGATTTCGTTTCTAGCCTTTATGAATCAGGCGCTGATCTTGAAGAATTTTCAAAATCATTCATTGACTATTTGAGAAAGATTTTGATTTTAAATCTCAACCCGGCAACATTTGTTAATTTCTCTGGCCATAATCAGGAGGAAGTAAGAATGATTTCAAGCCAGGCAAAGGTTTTAAGCAAAGATCAGATTGTCAGGCTTATCAAAGTTTTTATGAAGGCAAGGGAAGATATGAGGATTTCGCCGATCCAGCAGCTGCCGCTTGAACTGGCGGTAATCGAATATTTAGAAAGTTAAAGAAAAATAAAAGACGAAGCCGTCTACCTATGGAGGAGAGACGGCTATTCTGAAGAAGAGTGCTACAGTAGTAATAATCACTATAGCCAGTCCAAAAGTGAAAATAAAAAAAGAACGGAACTTGATTTGTTTTCTTTGAAGTATGGATCTATTCATTTCATAGACCCCGTAGAGAACTGACGCGAATCCGAGGTACAGTATCAAAAACTCGTTTCTTGCCATCTCTGTTCTCCTTTCAAGTTATCATATTAGTATCAAATACAGACCAATTTATCAAACATTAGGTCTTTATTTTATACAGGTTTTATGTAATAATTTATCAAAATTGCCGGGTGGTGAAATGGTATCACAGAGGCCTTTGGAGCCTTTGTTCTTGGTTCGAATCCAAGCCCGGCAGCCACAATGGATAACTCAAAGAAGTTGCCTCGCGGCTTCGCCGCTCGGCATTGAATTTGGCGAGGATTTGCCAGTCATTTCTGAACAAAACCGAAACCGCTCGCTCCGCGAGCTGGGGGTTCGAGCCGACTTTTTCAAGATAATTTTTCTTTTCAGAAAAATTATCTCCCAAAGCGACAGAATTGGCTTGGTGAGCGGCTAAAATGAGATTTCGTGTCCGTTCGAGCCAACGATTACCCTTTCGCTCAAAATCCTTCAATTTTTGCTCAATATCAATCTTGCGTGCGAGGATTTTGTTTTTCTTAGCGGTATATTCCTCGCTGGTAATGGTCTTTTCTAGATGAGCGTCTAAAAGCGTGTCCAGCTTCTCCTCGCACGCCTTAACTTCATTTTTGAGATTTTGAGCGAACAAGGCATCAGATTGGGCGGTGCTCGCTTCGTCTGTTTCTAATTGTGCGAGCATGGGTTCCGCCCAATCTTCCGGCAAAGAAACTTTTTGAAGTATGTCGGAAATCTGCGAGGCGAGAATTTCTTCGCGGATATATGGTTGCGAGCAAACATCTTTCTTTTTGGTACAGCGATAATATGAATGTCCTTTTTGCGTCTCGGCGGTAATGGCACAGCCACACTCTCCGCATTTCAATAATCCACGAAAAATATATATCTTCTCGCCTCGCTTCTTTGGACGAGATTTTTCTGACATCACTTCTTGAACTTTATCAAAAAGTTTCTTTGTTATCGCTGGCTCGTGTTTGCCCTCGTATAGCTCTCCGTTGAACTTGAACGCGCCGTAGTAAAACGGATTGCGAAGTATCATTTGGACATTAGAAACGGTTAGCCGCTTTCCGTTCCGGCTCACCAAGCCAATTTCAGTAATTTCATTTCGCAAATCTTTCAGAGAATAATTTTTGGTTGCGTACAATTCAAAAAGTTTTTGGACGAGGCGATAGCGTTCTGGGTCTTTAATCATTTTGTGATTCACTTTGTTATTCAAGTATCCGGTGGGAGCGACGCCCGGATATTCGCCTCGTCTTACTTTTTGACGCAACCCTCGTTTTACATTCTCTGAAAGATTATCAATATAGTATTTGGATTGCCCAAAAGCGATATTCAACATGAATTTTCCTTGCGGCGTGGCATCAAACCAAAATGTGGGAAATTTCAACTCACGAATTTTGGTGGTATCAATCAAGTAAATTATTCTGCCGCCATCAACGCTATTTCTCGCCAATCTGTCGGGATGCCACGCCAAAATTCCTTGAGCAAATCCTTTCTCTATGAGCGAGAGCATTTGGTTGAAAATAGGTCGCCCCGGTTCTTTGGCTGTTTGGCTTTCCACGAACTCCTGCACGATCTCCAAATGCTCTCGCTGGGCCAATTCCCGCAATTCAGCTATTTGCGCCTCAATACTCAAAATCTGCCTATCCGGCTCATCGGTTGATTTTCTTGCATAGAGAAAGAATTTGCTCATATCGCTTTTGGGCTAATTACTGTCGCTTTGGTTTCCGCCAAAGGCGGAAAAGAAAAAGTCGGCTCACAAATTTCATTTGTATTCCGCTTTACGGAATGAACCCCCAGCTCGCGGAGCGAGTGGTTTCGGTTTTGTTCAGAAATGACTGGCAAATCCTCGCCAAATTCAATACCGAGCGGCGAAGCCGCGAGGCAACTTCTTTGAGTTATCCATTGTGGCTGTGTATCCTGAATGAAATCCGAACTTTTTACCAAACCAATCCCGACCA
>ERZ1292623.710-Hain-H51-01um-R1-710-length-34278-cov-11_pt1 | contig 34278 bp, 31 predicted proteins | sample MGYA00564398_ERZ1292623 | MGnify/ENA primary metagenome ERZ1292623 (study PRJEB36523, sample SAMEA6512633) | groundwater metagenome | collected 2019-01-07 | study: AquaDiva: Metagenomics assemblies of 32 groundwater samples
TAAGTCGTAACAAGGCACGCGTAGCGGAAGCTGTGCGTGGATTTTCTCCTAGTAAGGATTACCACGAGGAGTCGTGGGGTCTCGCGCAAGCGAGATATACTTACGAGGTCGGTTTTACATTAAGTGTAAAAAAAGCTATTAGTCGTGGAGGCTTCAAATCACGACTCGGATGCCTACCAAGGGGGTAGGACACGTAAGATCTTCGGCGGATTTTTGAGTTTCCATATATTTATATTATTAGGTATACTATGCTTATGGATGAAAAGATTGAAGGTCATTGCATGAAATGCAAGACCAAGAGGGAGATGAAGGATGTTGAAGTCGTAGAGATGCGCCCAGGCACGAAAGCTGCCAAGGGCAAGTGCACCGTCTGCGGTTGCGGCATGTACAAGATTCTTCCGAAAAACAAAGCAGCGTAAGACCTGCTTCAAAAAACCCTCGCGTTGCGAGGATTTTTTGTTTTTAATATTGACGAGTATGTATATATGTGATACGGATGTACCAGTTCTGAACTTTTCATTTCTAGCACCAGGTTCCATTCTGAGCTCTACCTCCGAACACCTCTAGTGATAGCAACATCCCGCACGGTGCGGGTGAGCAGGGGTTTGATAATAACCCCATAGAGAGAAGGAGGCAGTCATGTTCCATCGCAGTAGTCATTTGATGGGGGCCATCATGATGATGACCGTGGGCTTTGTGCTCACACAGACGGGCAAGGATGCCAACGCTTTTGAGGTACCCTCGGTCTTCGAGACGTACTTCGTGCAAGAGTTGCCGGTGCTTTCGCGTACCGGGGAGGCGCGCCTTGCGTCTCAGGAGGCCACGTCAACGCCCCCCGCGATCAAGATCATTTCGATCAAGGGTGGCAAGGTAGCGATCGGCGGAGGTGGTACTCTGCCGGTCATTCGCAACCGCAAGGTGGTCGTCGGCGTCGCCGAGGATCGTCGTGGCCGTCGGGTCCACTTCAAGGTGGTACGCGGTGATCGTGTACCATCCGTTGAGCGTGCGACCGCAACCTTTCCGTTTGAGATGTCGGCGTGCTTTACCGACGCAGACGGGAACTCCATGTTTCAATTTGCCGTAGGAGAGCCGGTCGGGGACACGATCCCCGAGTGCGGGCCTCCTCACGAAGAAGGAGCGGTGGAGAGTTTGTCAGCCGAGTCCGATGCCTTGCCGACAGCGCGCGAGCAGGCGCATCGGATGAAGGCGACCATCAACACGATGGGAGCTCTCGCGAAGCTCGGGTTTACCCCCGACTTCTCTGAAGAGTTCCGTGCGTTGACCGAAGGACGCAAAGCTCTTCGTAAGGCACACAAGCCTAACAAGGAGATTGTCGCGTCCGACTCAGTGATCATCCTCGACGAGGATGGCAGCCCGGTTACGGCTGGCACTACGCTTGCCGAGGCAGACCTGGCAGCCGCATTGGGCAGGGCGGGGTCGTCTGACCTTGCTACACCCCAGGTGACTTGGATGCGTGGCCGGCGGCACGTCGCCGAGATGCACGCGGACTACATCCACAACACAGCACAGCTAGCGGAACACTCCGCTACCTATACGGCGCGCTACGAAGAATCGCCGGCGCCGTTCGGAAGGTTCTACGATGTCCGATCGAACTGCAACCACGGGCGGTGTCCGTGGGAGATGACCTTTCGGTATCTGCTCTTTTCAGCACCACGGTCGTGGACCCATGTCCATAACTGGTTCTGTACTACTGGGTACAATGCGGTCTCTTGGACGGGGACTCACAACTGTCACGATGACACGGTGTGCACCACCAGGTCGGTGCGACTCGATACGCACTGGCCAGCAAACTGGGGTACACCATGTTCCGACCCATGGGTTCGGCGCTACGCGCCTCCGTGGTACGAGTAACCAATAACTGAGCCCACCAAGGGCTCCACAGCAGGGGCTTCCGACGATGTCGGAAGCCCCTTTTTCATTGCTAAAAATACATAAGTATGGTATGGATATAAACGGAAAGAGAGGTGCGTTCTTATGAAAAAAGGATTTTGGCAGTTCATGATCTCGGCCGCAATCGCAGGACCGATCGTCTTTCTCGTGATCTACTGTGCTCGACTCGCCATCACCAATGCGGCGGGTGTCTCTACTCCCCTCGAGGCAGGTACGAAGCTGCCTCCCGAGTTCACCCACTTGGTCGTGGGTAATGGGCAGGCAGGCATACAGCTTCGTGGCGCTTACCGCAAGGAAGGCCGCGAAGTTCGGTTCTTCACGGTGCGTGGGCTTGCCATCTCGATGTTTGAACGGAGGCCAGGCGCCCCCGATGTCGAGATGAGTATGTGTTTCGTAAACGAGCAGGGCTACCCGCTCTTCACTGTTGCCGGCGGCGACGGGGTGCCGATTTCTGAGTGCAACAAAGCGGGTGGGGAGTTCGATTCCGATAAAACGACAGACGAGGAGATGCAGCTTGCCCGCGAGGCGATGCGGGCGATTGCCAAGCTTTCGTTTCGGCCCGAGTATGAGCCCGAGCGGTGGGTTCTCGTAGGTTCCCTCGCGATCGCCAACACATTCGATCATGTGCTCGCTGATGAAATCCACTTGCCGTAGGCATCAAGTCCTGCGGTCACAACTACGAAGGTCCCTCACTCAGTGAGGGACCTTTTTTCTTTATATAGAGTAAGTGTGGGTGTGGGAGGGATCGAACCTCCGACCTCTTCATTATCAGTGAAGTGCTCTACCACTGAGCTACACACCCAAGAACTGGAGTGGGTACCCCAGTAGTTTAAAATATCTTTAGCGAAGTGTGAATGGTACGACGGCCATGATGCGAGCGTGTTTGATGGCTTCCGCCAAGCGGCGCTGGTGCAGAGCACACAGGCCCGTTCTGCGGCGTGGCTGGATGCGTGCCTGCGGGGTCATGAATGTACGCAGGGTCTCGTTGTCCTTATAGTTCACCACGCGCGAGTTGGTCGTACAGAAATGGCATTGCTTGCGTACAGTGGGCGGATGTTGAATACGAGGTTTTGATTTTTTAGAATGGGATTTCATCGGGGTTTATTTCACCTTCATCCGGATATTGGATTGTTTCGACCTCTTCTTTTTGCTGTGGACTCATTTCACTCTGTGGGCCGCCGCCTCCACCCATATCACTATCGCGCGGGCCCATCTGCATTTCTTCGGCGACGATCTCGGTGCGCGATTTCTTTTGGCCATCCTTTTCCCATGATCGGGTCTGGATGCGACCTTCGATAAAGACCATCTTGCCGCGACCAAGGTATTGTTTGGCGATTTCTGCCAAACGACCAAACATCACGATATTGTGATATTCAGCCATAGTCTGACGCGCGCCACTCTTGTCTTTCCAGGTGCGGTTCGACGCGATACTAAAAGTACAGACCGGCTGACCTGAAGGCAAGGTGCGCATCTCAGGGTCGCGGGTGAGGTTGCCGATAATAAATACTTTATTGAGATTCATTGGTTGGAGTTTGTTCACCAAACATTGCTTCAAGTTTATCGTCGAGCGCTTTCGCGTCTACGGGTACTTGATCTTCTTTTGGTGCAACGCGGGGCTTCATCGGTTTGCGAGGGGTTGGCTTGTGCCACTGCATAAGGGTAAAGCGAATCACCTTTGTATCTTCGCGGAGCTTTTCTTGCAAGGTGGGTGCGTTTACGCGTTCAGTGGTAAAGCGAATAGCACCAAAATAGGCATCAGTCGCTTTATTGATGGGGTAAGAAAGATTCTTGCGTTTTGGGGTATCCCAAGTGTCTACCGTCGCGTTAAAGCCGCCCAAGATCTCACGGATCTCATTTTCTGCGGCTCCCGCATCTTCGGGCGAGAGAGATGGGCTCAAAAGGTAAGCCAATTCATAATATTTTGTATCTAATACCATAGAGCGACTCTACCAGATTTTGAGCGAGTAGGCAAGGGTTGGATTACACCTTAAATTCGATGACATCACCGTCTTGCACGATGTATTCTTTGCCCTCGGTACGCACCAAACCCTTCTCGCGAGCCTTGCCGTAAGAGCCGGCATCAAGGAGATCTTTCCAAAAAATAATTTCGGCACGGATGAATTTCTCTTCAAAATCAGAATGAATAGCGCGCCCAGCTCGCTTGGCGGTAGAACCAACGGGAATCGTCCACGCGCGCGTTTCGTCCTCGCCAGTAGTAAAGTAGCTCATGAGTCCCAGAAGTTTGTAGGCGGCATGGGCGAGCTTACCGAGTTGCGGCTCCATACCAAGCTCGTGTTGTTCATCTGGTGACATGCCCGAGAGTTCTTCTTCAAGTTTTATATTGAGATATAGTCTGCCATCAGATGCGGTAGGTAATGGTTCAGTGGTGGTATTGTAAAGATAGAGGATCGGTTTCGCGGTTAGAAGCTGAAATGCTCGGGCGTCTTCTCGAAGCTCTTCGGGAATGAGCGCGCCGCCAGCAACAATGCTGTGGATTTTATGCGCGATCTCTGCCTGTTTTTTTGTATCAGCTGATCCCGAGCGCGCTTCTTTCTCGGTACGCGCGACTGCTTTTTCCATTGTGGCAAGATCAGCCATCATCAGCTCGGTCTCGATGATGCCGCGATCACGCTCGGGGTCGATAGACGATTCGACATGTATAATGTTGCTGTTTTCAAATGCGCGTACTACTTCTACGATCGCATCTACTTCACGGATGTGCGCGAGGAATTGATTGCCAAGTCCTTCACCTTCGGATGCGCCTTTGACGAGCCCCGCGATATCGACAAACTCGATGGCGGCAGGTATGCGCTTGGCACTTTTAGAAAAGTCAGCCAGCATGTCGATGCGCGCGTCTTTTACCTCGACGATACCGATATTTGGTTCGATGGTAGCAAACGGATAGTTTGATGTATCGACAGTCTTTTGAGTGAGTGCCTGAAAAAGTGTCGATTTGCCGACATTGGGAAGACCCACGATGCCAATTTTGAGAGACATAGCCAAGATGGTAAACTAATAATCAATGTATGTAAATCCTGAAATCTTCAAAGCCTATGATATCCGTGGTATTTTCCCTGAGGAGATCAACGGTAAGACATCCTATCTGGTCGCCCGTGCTTTTGCCGAGCATATACGAGGCAAGTCAAAATTGCCTTTGCGGATTATTGTGGCGGCTGATGCGCGGCCCTCCTCCCCCGAGATAAAAAAGGGTGTGATCGAAGGGCTCCTTGATGAAGGGGTTGAGGTGATTGATATGGGTCTCGCGACAACGCCGCAGCATTATTTTACGGTGGTACAGTCAGGCGCTGATGGCGGTATGATGGTAACCGCGTCACACAATGCATACCGTACCAATGGGCTTAAATTCACCAAAAAAGGTGGCGAGCAAATAGGCGAGGGACTTGAGGTGATGCGTCAGATGGTACGCCGGTCTATTTTCCAAAATGCTCCGACCCGCGGCAAATTGGCAGAGGTACCAGTGACGCGCGAGTATATCGAGTATCTTGTGTCAAAAGTCGATCTTTCAGGTGCCAAAGATTTAAAGATTATCTGTGATGCGGGTGGCGGTATGACATCGTTGTTAATCCCACAAATGATACGCAACTTGCCCTGCAAGATAACCGTGATGAATGGCGATCTCGCGTTTGATATGATGCACGAGCCGCTCAATCCCGCGCGCGAAGAAAGTTTGGCACCGCTCAAAAATGCGGTGTTAGAGGCGCGCGCTGACTTTGGTATTGCTTTTGATCCTGATGGGGATCGGTGCGGGATCGTGACCGGCAATGCGCGCTATTTCCGGCCTGATTATGTGGCAGCATTTTTTGCGCGAGAGTTTCTCAAGACCAATGAGGGCGCGGCGATTGTGTATGATGTGCGCTCATCAAACATTTTCCGTGAGACAATCATGGCGCACGGTGGCCGTGCACTCGAATCACGCGTGGGGCATCGGTTTATCAAGGAGCTAATGCGCAAGGAAGATGCGATATTTGCAGGAGAGCTTTCAGGGCATTTTTATTTCAAAGAGGCGTTTTATATGGACTCTGATTTTTTGCCGATGTTCTATATGATGCAGTTTCTCACAAAGCTCGGCAAGACTGCTGACGAGGTACTCGATGAGTTTGCGATCTATCCATCATCAGGCGAATTGAGCTTTAAGGTAAAGCCAAACGAGAACTATTTGGAGCAAATTGCCGCGCACTATAAAGACGCTAAAGAGGTAAGATGGGTGGATGGGCTCTCAGTCTATTATGAAGATTGGTGGGCAAATGTACGCCAATCAAATACCGAGCCGGTTGTGCGCATCAATGTCGAGGCCCGTACACGCGAAGTGCTCAACGAAAAAGTAGAAGAGTTAAAAAAACTGCTCGGCGTCTAAAAGAGGCCGATATTTTTCTTGGCTTCTGCCAAAGTTTTTTGTGCTACTTTTTGTGCGGCCTTGCTGCCGTCTATCAAGAGTTTCTCGATAGCTTTTTTATTTTTAGCGATCTCAAAGTAGCGGGCTTGGATTGGTTCGAGAAGTATCGTGAGAGAGTTCGCAACTGCTTCTTTGAATTCGCCGTACCCGCGGCCGGCAAAGCGCGCCTCAATTGTTTTAATAGATTCGCCCGATGCCAAATGCATGAGAAACATAAGGTTTGAAAGGCCGGGTTTATTTTGCGGATCAAAGATGATATCTTTGCCCGAATCAGTCACCGCGGTTTTTATTTTTTTGAGTATCTGATCGGGCGTATCGAGAAGGCTGATATTGGTATTCTCGCCGTGCGATTTTGACATTTTTTTAGTCGGATCTTGGAGCGAGAGGATTTTGAGATCTTGTGTGATTTTCGATTGTGGCTCAGGGAACATCTCGCCCGACTTGGCTCGGCGAGACAGGCCAAAGCGTGCGTTGAATCGTCGTGCAATCTCACGCGTGAGTTCAAGGTGTGGGAGCTGGTCGCGCCCCACAGGGACGACGCTAGCTTTGTAAGAAAGAATATCAGCGGCTTGCAGTACGGGGTAGGCGAGGAGGCCAAGGTTGGTGGCCTTGGGATTTTCGGCAAGCATTTCTTTATATACAGGATTGAGCTCGAGCATTGACTTGGGCACGATCATGCTGAATAATGTGGCCAGCGCGATCTGCTCGGGTACGAGCGATTGTACAAAAAGTGTCACTTTTCTGGGATCAACACCACATGCCAAGTAGAGCATGACGATCTTGAGTGTGTTTTCGCGTATATCTTTCGTGTCCTCAAGTGTGGTGAGTGCGTGTATATCCGCCACCATCAAGTAAGTCTTATATTGCTTTTGATATTCAATGAGTGGCTTGAGTGCGCCAAAATAGTTGCCCACATGGAGGCTGCTCGTAGGTCGAAGTCCAGTTAGTAGAATTTGTTTAGGCATAATTTATTTATTATATTTACGTGCTATGCGATATTTTAGAACAAGTAAACAACATACAATATATAGTGCTGGCGCTAAACTTATCCACGTTGAATTAAATTTACTAGTCATGATTAGGGGTATTCCAAATGTCACAAAAAGTAAGACTTTAGAGAGATCTGGTTTTAAAGTATTCGCTATTGCTTTCAACATAATGCTTTTATTCTACCACCAAAAAACCGCCATCGGAAGGGCGGTTTTTTTTGCGAAGAGTTAGATGGTTAGCCAGAGTAAAATTGGCCAGAGGTCGAAGAGAGCAAATAAGATAGCAGCAAAAGCTATAAATGCGCCTCGTTCGTGCGATCGCTTGATTTGGTGCCGTGATATAATCGCAAGTGTGATTGCGGCGGCCACCAAGAAAAGCGTTGAGATGAGGTGGTAAGGGCCGTCTAACAAGAGTGATGGGTTAATAAATCCTAAGAAAGCAATCAGGAAAGCGTAGATCGCAAACTGGTTCCAATGTGTTTTCATGAGATTATTATATCTCAATAACTACGGGTATTACCATCGGCCTACGCTCAGTTTTTTGGAAGAGGAACTGGGCGATTTTTTCTCGGAGTTCTTCTTTGATGTACTGCACATTGATCGGATGCATTTTTTCGGTCATTTCTTCGATATGCTTTTTGGTTCTGTTGCGCGTCTCGTAGAGCAAATCTTTTGATTCTTTCAAGTAGATAAACCCACGCGAGATGATGTCGGGTGACCCGCGTACTTTACCGGTTTTTTGGTCGATAATTGCGATGATGACAAACATGCCGTCAGACGCCATCGCTTGGCGGTCACGCAATACCACTTCTTTGATATCGCCTACACCCAAGCCGTCGACAAATACCGCGCTTGCATCAACCGCTTCTTTGGTGAGCGTTATCGTGTCTGCGGTGACATCTATAATGCGGCCGTTTTCAGGGATCACGATGTTTTCATCTTTGATGCCGAGCTCTTTGGCAAGTCGCGTGTGGAGCTTCAACATATAGTAGTTACCATGAATAGGCATAAAGAACTTTGGTTTCATAATACCGATCATGAGCTTGAGATCTTCTTGTTGGGCGTGACCGCCCGCATGAATGTCCATCATTTGATAGTGAAAGACTTCGGCGCCTTCGCGGTAAATAGTGTCTTTAAGATATTGCACGCTTCGTTCGTTGCCGGGGATGACCGATGACGAGAATACTACCGTATCGCCCGCGTGAAGTCGCACATGGCGGTGTTCACGGGTTGCGACACGCATGAGTACCGCGCCACCCTCGCCCTGTGCGCCGGTGCACAGGAATAGAATTTTATCATCAGGGTGATTGCTGACATCTTTGATATCAATCATGATGCCTTTCGGTATTTTGAGATATCCCAATTCTTGCGAAAGAGCCACATTGCTCTTCATTGAATAGCCGTCGATCGCGACCTTACGGCCGTATTTGTGGGCAAGCGAGATGAGCTGTTGCAAGCGCGAGATGAGCGATGCAAAAGTAGCGACAATAATGCGTCCCTTAGCTTGCTTGAATATATCTTCGAGATTTTGTTCGATGTCTTGCTCGGAGAGTGAGTGCCCGGGCTTTTCAGCGCCCGTCGAGTCAGACATTAGGAGTAGTACGCCTTCTTTTGCAAAGCGTTCCATCTTTGCGTAGTCTGCTGGCACATCGCCTACAGGATGCGCGTCAAATTTGAAGTCGGCGGTATGACAAACGGTACCTACTGGCGTGTGGACTGCTACGCCAACCGTATCAAAGATATTGTGGTTCACATGGAAAAATTCAATGTTAAACACGCCAAGTTTTAGTTTGGTATCTTGCTTGACCTCTTCGGTGTGCAAGCGTGGCAAGTGCGTAAAATCGCCTTGGCGCTTGAGGATGATGGCGCGCGTGAGTGGCAGGGTATAGATAGTAGGGCTGCCAAGTTCTGCCGACAGATAGGGGATTGCGCCGATGTGGTCATAGTGACCGTGGGTGATAATGACACCGCGGATGTTTTTCTGTTTGGTTTTAAGATATGAGACATTAGGGATAATAAAATCAATTCCCGGCGTACTCTCTTCGGGGAATTGGAGTCCCATATCAAGGATGATGATGTCATCACCGTATTCGAGAAACATCATGTTGCGCCCGATTTGTTCGACTCCGCCGAGCACGACAACGCGTAGTACGCCCTTTTGGACATTACCGACTACCGTCTGCTCGACGCGAAAAGGTGTATGGCTCGGCATGCGACGGGCGCCGCCTGCGCGAGGAGGTCGCGCGCCTCGTCGTGGCGGGCGTGATGACCTCTCTGGTGGTTGTGGTTTATTGATCATATGCAAAAGGAAAAAATAAAATAAATAGTATTGCTGACACGAGTGTGCCGAGGGGGGGAGTTGAACCCCCACTCCCTTGCGGGAACAGCGCTCTGAACGCTGCGTGTCTGCCAGTTTCACCACCTCGGCGGGTGGTATATGTGCGATATAGTTTTTTACATTAGTGCTGTCAGTATATCGCTCTTTTACTCCTTTGTCAAGATATTCCAGACACTCTTGGTTTGAGTATACCACGCATCAATAGTGCTGAAACGCTCTTGGGGAAATGGAATGATACGGGCGCCGATGCCGCCGAGATCTTTATAGGTCGCATACAAATAATGGGGGCTATAGAGAAATATCGCAGGGCGATCTTTGGCGATTTCTTCTTGGAAGAGCGTATAGAGCTCGACACGCTTGTCGTTGCTCGTAGTATTTTGCGCGTTTTCCAAAAGTGTATCTACTTTGGTATTTGCGTAGAGCGCGATGTTTGAGCCCGGGTGTTTTATTTGGCGCGCGTGCCAAAAACCAAGTGGGTCGACATCGTACCCCATCACGAGACCATAGAGGAGCGCGTCATAGTTTCGTGGGCGGATGAAGTTTTGATCAAGGTCGCCTTTTTCATATGCTTGCACGGTAACTTCCACGCCGATCTCACGCCACATATCGCGCACCATCTCGGCTGCACGCACGAGTTCAGGTGTTTGGATGGTGGTGATGGTAAATGAAATTTTTACGCGATCTTTTTTGCCTTCGAGTTTTTCGATGATGCCGTCACCATCCGTATCTTCGTATTTTGCCTTCGCGAGTATTTCCTTGGCACCCTCGATATTGCGCTTGGTATTTTCAAGAGTTGACGCGTGAGCAAAGGTGCCCGGGGGGATAGGTAGCGAGGTCGCGGTAGCTCTCCCGCCAAGAATTTCATTCACAATGCGCTCTCGATCGGTTGCCTTGGCGAGCGCTTCACGCAGTACGGGGTCGCGGAGTGGTGTGTAGGTGTCTTGGTTGAAGAAAATACCTACAACGCGTGGGAGGCTCATCTCGTGTACGATGCTTTGCGATGGTGTGTGCCATGAGTGATCGATACTTGCGGCATCAATCGCATTGTCTTCAAATGCAGTGCGGAGTGCCGCGTCTGTCGGGTAAAAGTAAAAGGTAATAGTGTCGAGGTATGGAGGGCGCGGGAGGTATCCTTTGAAGCGTTTGAGATAAAATGCCGTGATGACACCACGGTCGTCTTTGGTGACGGTATCAATATGAAAGGGTCCCGCGCCGACTGGCTCCGTGTTGAGCGACGAGAGAGGGAACGCTTCGGGTTGTGTGTCGTGCCACAAGTGTTTTGGTAAAATACCCATGGTGGCATTTCCCAAAAACGGTGCGTAGGGACGCTTGAGATGAAAAACTATTTCTCGCTCGTTTTTAATTTCAATACCAACACCTTCCCAGTGCGCGAGGCGGTGACTTCGGATGGCAGGATTTTTTGCAAGTTCTACGGTAAAGGCAATGTCTGCGGCAGTGAGTATTTCTCCATCATGCCAGCGCAATCCTTCGCGTAGCCAAAAGGTATAGGTAAGGCCGTCTTCTGAAATCTCATAGCGTTCCGCAAGCTCGGGGACAAATCCACCTTTGCCGTCGGGCTTTACGAGTCCCGCGTACACAATGCGGGCGAGGTCACGATCAACATCAGATAGAGCAAGGAGTGGATTGATGAAGCGCGGTATGCCCACTATGCCTTCCGTCAACGATCCGCCCCGCGCGGGGATTTCTTTTGAAAAATCACGATCGACGCGCACCAGGAGTACATTGATCGCTGCCCACGCGACAAACAAAAAAAAGAGAAAAGCTATTTTCTCACGACGGGTAAGAGTGTCGAAGAGAGTCCGCCACTCGGAGCGCGTTGGCATAAGCCGACCCATGAGTACTTAGCGCAAAAAGAGCGGAGCGAGGGTAGATACTATGAATAACGCACCGAGGAGGATGGTCGCGCGAAAGAGCCACTTTTCAGCACCCCTGCGGGAATTGTAGGTTGCGGAGTCTCCGCCAAATGATCCGCCCAAGCTCGAGCCGCGCTGTTGCAAAAGCACGAGTGCGACAATGAGTATCGAGATAAGTATTTGGATATAGGGCAATATAGTTTGCATTGCTCTAGTATACGCAGATTACCCTCGTACGACAAGCTGTCGGCTTCGTGCCCTATGAAAGGAAATAGCAAAGCGGTGCGCTTCGTCTCGGAGTGCCGTAATAAGATTGAAGAGCGGTTGGGGGAGTGTTTTGAGCGCAAAGGGCGCACGCCGGCCCGGTACATAGAGTTCTTCTTCGCGCTTTGCGATTGACGCGATGGGTATTGAATGTTTTTCGGCAAGTTTTGCGACCGCGCTCAACTGTCCTTTTCCGCCATCAATGATAATAAGATCAGGTTTTGGCCAGTCATCACGGCGAAGGCGGCGGCCTACTACCTCGTAGAGTGACGCAAAATCATCGACACCTTTGACTGTTTTGACGATAAATTTTCGATACTGATCTTTAGCTGGCATACCTCCCGCAAATACCGCCATTGACGCTACTGACGATGATCCTTGGTGATGTGAGATATCAAAGCACTCGATGCGCCCGGGTGGGTGGTCGAGCTGTAGTAATTCTGCGAGCAGTCGGAGCGCGCGCTGGCGTTCGGCCGCCATATCGTTTTGCAAATACGGTTGATGCTCAAAGATGTGCGCGAGACTCGTTATCTGATCGCGCAGTTTTTGCGCTTCTTCGTAGTGGCGCGTCTTGGCGGCGCGTTCCATCTTTGTAGAGAGTTCGCGTGCGAGTGTTTTTGTTTTACCCATCAGTACTTTGCGTATCGCTTCCATATTGAGCTTGTATTGTTTTTTGTCAGCGGGCGTTGAGAGCGTGTCAACGCAGCAAAAACCAAGACATCTACCGATCTGCGCGTTTACGCATCGGCGCTTGTGTCGCGGTCGCGGAGGGCAGGTGCAGTAGGGGAACGCTCTGCGTAAGAGCATGACTACGCGCTTGATAGCGGCACCATCGGTAAAGGGCCCGATCGCGCGCGATTGCTTCTCGGCACCCGGTTGGTGGGTTAGATAGATGCGCGGGAAAGTATCTTTGGAAAAGGCGACAAAAAAATAATTTTTGTCATCACGCATGACAAGGTTATATTTTGGTTTATACGATTTGATGTATGCTGACTCAGTGATGAGTGCTTCGATATCAGAGGTGAGCTCTTTCCATTCGACATTGGCGGCCTCGCGCACCATATCGTTTTTCCAGCCCCCTTGTGTGTACGAGCGTAGGCGCGCGCGCAAATTTGCCGCCTTTCCTATATAGATGACGCGTCCGCGAGCATTCTTAAAAAAATAGACCCCCGGTGTTTGAGGCGCAGTTTTGATAATGCCCGAGAGTTCTTGTTGCTGCATAGAGGCATCATATGGGCATTTTGCGCCTCGGTCTACCCACATCTTGAAGTGAAAACTTTTCGGGGGTATAATGCATTACTTCTTAAAAAGGGGATCTTAAAAACTCATGAAGAAAAGCGACCAACATTTTATCAAGCTACGAGGTGCGCGCGTACACAACCTCAAGAATGTTGATGTTGATATCCCCAAAAATTCTCTCGTTGTCATCACAGGGCTTTCCGGCTCTGGCAAGTCGTCGCTCGCGTTTGATACTATCTATGCCGAGGCCGAGCGAAGATTTGTCGAATCACTCTCAAGCTACGCGCGGCAATTTTTAGGCATCAAAGAAAAACCCGATCTCGAATCGATCGAAGGATTGTCACCGGCGATTGCGATCGATCAAAAAACAATTTCAAAAAATCCACGCAGTACGGTGGGTACCATCACTGAGATTCATGACTATTTGCGTCTTTTGTATTCTCGCGCGGGTATCCCACATTGTCCTAACTGTGGCAAGCCGGTACGCCGCCAGACGCCTGATGAGATTATGAAAAAAATTGTTTCGTTTGATCTCGGTACCAAAATGCTCCTTCTTGCGCCAGTGGTGCGCGGCAAAAAGGGCGAACACAAATCAGTGCTTGGTGAAGTTGAGCGCGGCGGGTTTCTGCGCGTGCGTTTTGATGGCGAGGTCATGCGCATCGAGGAGGCAAAAGATCTTGAACCCGATCCAAAGAAAAAACATACTATCGAAGTCGTTATCGATCGCCTCGTGATTGATGGCGAGCTTGATAAAGCACGATTGCGCGACTCGATAGAGACAGCGATAAAAATCGGCAAAGGGTTTTTGGTAGCAAACAATACGCAAGAAGATATATTGTTTTCCGAACACTTGGCATGTCCTGATTGTGGCATTTCCCTTTTTGATTTGGAGCCGCGCGCTTTTTCTTTTAATAGTCCGTATGGCGCGTGCCCTGCATGTACTGGTATTGGCTCGACGCTCGAGGTTGACGCAAAACTTGTGATCCCCAACGAAAAGCTTTCATTACTTGAAGGCGCCATTCAGCCATGGGCGCGCGCATCGCACAAGGTTGGCCGTCAGTCATGGTATTGGTGGATGCTCGAAGATTTGGCATCACGCTACCACTTCGCGCTTGATAAGCCAGTGAGCACGCTGCCGAAAAAAATCATTGAAACTATTTTGAACGGCGAGGAGGGTGTGTTTGAAGGCGTTGTCCCAAACCTCAAACGCCGATGGAAAGATACCGAGTCCGAATGGACGCGAGGCGAGATTGAAAGGTATATGGTAGTCCAGCCGTGTAGCGCGTGCGGTGGCAAGCGTCTTAAGCCAGAAGCAATCGGCGTGACCGTTGATGGTAGAAACATTGCAGATATATCAAATCTTTCAATCTCGGAAGTTTTACAGTTTTTCAAAACATATTTAAAAAAAGCGCCCCGCGAGACACACTTGATACTCAAAGAAATCATTCGTCGCGTCGAGTTTTTGATGAATGTCGGTCTTGAATATATGACGCTCTCACGCACTTCGACTACGCTTGCGGGAGGTGAGGCGCAGCGCGTGCGACTTGCAACACAGATTGGCTCGCAACTCACTGGCGTTATTTACGTGCTCGATGAGCCGTCAATCGGTCTTCATTCGCGTGATCATGCAATGTTGCTCGAGACCATCAAACATCTGCGCGATTTGGGTAACACGGTATTGGTGGTAGAGCATGACGCAGAGACTATGGAAGGTGCTGATTGGATTGTGGATTTGGGGCCGGGCGCTGGTAAACACGGCGGTAAAATAATCTTTGAAGGAACCTACAAAAAAATATTGTCTGCCAAAACACTCACGGGTGAATATTTGTCAGGACGCAAAAAAGTAGAAATAGCGCATCGTGACAAGCGCAAGGGTCGCGCCAAAGATTGGATCACACTGGAAGGCGCGTCCGAACACAATTTAAAAAATGTGACACTCAAACTCCCGCTCGGTAAATTCGTATGTGTGTCGGGCGTATCAGGTTCGGGCAAATCAACGCTCATCAATGATACGCTCTCGGCAATTTTGCTCGAGCATTTTTATGGTACACGTGGGTCGATTGGTGCATATAAAAACATTTCAGGCCTCGATAAGATTGATAAGGCGATCGTCGTTGACCAGTCACCGATCGGTCGTACGCCGCGCTCGAATCCTGCGACCTACACAGGCATGTTCGGTCCTATCCGCGACTTGTATTCAAAAACACGCGAGGCACGAGCGCGCGGCTATGGTCCGGGCAGGTTTAGTTTCAATGTAAAAGGTGGGCGGTGCGAAGAGTGCGAAGGGCAGGGGGTGAAAAAAATCGAGATGTATTTTTTGCCCGATCTCTACCAAGAGTGCGAAGAATGTCATGGTACGCGGTACAACCGTGAAGCGCTTGAGATTGAATATCAGCGCAAAAATATCGCGCAAGTACTCGACATGTCTGCCGAAGAAGCGGCAACCTTTTTTACTGATATCCCCGTAGTGCGCGAGCGCGCGGAGACTTTAGTAAAAGTCGGTTTGGGTTATATGAAACTTGGCCAACCCGCCACCACCCTTTCAGGGGGCGAGGCGCAACGAGTAAAGCTCGCAACCGAACTCGCACGCCGCTCGACTGGCAAAACACTCTACATATTAGATGAGCCGACGACAGGGCTTCATTTTGATGATATTCAAAAGCTCATGATCGTACTCGATGCACTCGTAGAGCGTGGCAACACGGTGCTCGTCATCGAACACAATATTGATGTACTTAAAAACGCTGATTGGATTATAGACTTGGGCCCTGAGGGGGGATCGGGTGGCGGCATGATCATCGCCGAAGGTACACCCGAAGAAGTGGCGAAAGTCGCCAAATCATATACCGGCCAGTGGCTGAAAAAAGAATTCGGTAAATAGGTTCTATAAAAAAGAAAAATGCGCCACCCCTACTTGGTTTCGGGGTGGCGCGTTGCGTCTGGTGGAGGAGGAATGTCAGCCTGTTCGCGGCGCTGTTCGGCGCGCGAGGAGCGCAGACCGTGGATTCCGCTTTCGGAAGGTTTTGATGACCTGCCGGTGCGTGGATCGATATCGCCGGTTTGTGTTTCGAGATGGATGACTTTTGGTTTTGATGTTTCAGGCGGCATGAGCTCTCGCTTGGTTTTCGCGGATAGTCGCGAGTACTTGCTCGCGAATGTGGTAGGCGATACCCGTGTGGCTGTGCCACATATCGGGCCATGATTTTTTCTCGGCCTTGATGGTATGGCGCGCACCTTCGAGTTCAGCTTCGCGAGCCGGTACTACGGGGTCATAGTCACTGACAGCGACCACTATTTTGGCGAGCAGTGTCGGATCCGTGAGTGATGACGGATCAAAGGGTAGGTTATGCTCACCTGACGCAAGCGAGAGATAGAGGTTGAGTGCACGAAGAGACGCGCCCCTGAGTGGTGAGCTTGCGAAGATCGCAAGTTCGATCTCGGGATGATCGGGGAGTGTGCCGAGGATGTCGGCGCCACCCTTGGAGTGACCCATGAGGATTGGTACAGCACCCGTGGCGTCTTCGTCTACTTTGATCGCGCGCGAGAGTAGCTCATGTGATTCTCGCCAGCCGAGCGTATTGCGGCGCAGGTTCGTGGGGATGATCAGCTTCACGCCGTTTTCGCGCAAGTATGCGCCGAGGCGCAGGTAGTATTCAAAGCGTGCGAAAAACCCTGGCATGAAGATTACATGAGGCGTTAGCGCCTCCTCAGTACCTACTTCATCGTCGATGAGGAGTGAGTCGAGAAACATCGCGGTTGCCGCAGGGAGCTCTCGGGCGATATTCCACAAGTTGCCGATGCGGCCTACTTCTGCGGTTACATGGCGAAAGTCTCTGGCGACGAGCCGCAGTACTTCTTGCATACTCATCGCATTTCCTCCTTTAAGTTTTTAGTTGCGTTGTCGGGTTGTCGAGGTGCTCTGCTTTTAGACTACTCTTGCCCCACACGCACGCAAGGCGGAGCGCTTGACATACCTAAGTTTTTCTTTAGAATGGCTCTATTAGCACTCTTGAGTCGAGAGTGCTAAATATTAAAATTTCTATTATATAAGCATATATGACAATCAAACCACTTGGTGATCGTGTGCTTCTCGAGACTCTTTCTCGCGAAGAGCGCGAAGGCAAGACTTCGTCAGGTATTGTCATCCCCGATACGGCTGAGAAAGAACGCCCCGAAGAAGGACGCGTTGTCGCAGTTGGCCCCGGCAAGATGACCGATGATGGCAAGATGGTTCCTATGAGTATCAAAGTAGGATCGCGCGTACTATTCGCAAAGTACGGGCCATCTGAGATTAAGGTCGGAGGCAAAGAGTATTTGATAGCGCGCGAAGAAGATATTCTCGCAGTAATTGAACAATAATATGGCATCAAAAGAAATTGTATTTAATGAAAAAGCACGCGCGGCACTCCAGCGCGGTGTCGACACGCTCGCAAACGCAGTCAAAGTAACCCTTGGTCCGAAAGGTCGCAATGTCGTCATTGAAAAAGGGTACGGCTCTCCTGTCATTACGAATGACGGCGTGACGATTGCCAAAGAAATCTCAGTTCAAGACAAAGTAGAAAACATGGGCGTCGAGATTGTCAAAGAAGTTGCTTCAAAAACCAATGACATCGCAGGTGACGGTACGACCACTGCAACGCTTCTCGCGCAATCTATTTTTAACGCAGGTCTTTTGGAGCTTGCCGGTTCTTCCACGCTTTCACTTATGGCGCTCAAAGACGCGCTTTTGAATGGTGCGGGTGAAATGGGCGAACTTCTCAAAAAGAACGCGCTCAAAATCGACTCAAAAGAAAAATGGGCGCAGGTAGCGACCATTTCTGCGAAAGATGCCGAGATCGGTACGCTTATCGCGAGCATCATCGAGAAGGTTGGCAAAGACGGTGTGATCACGGTAGAAGAATCACAGACCTTTGGCGTTTCTCACGAAGTCGTTGAAGGCATGCAGTTCGATAAGGGATATGTAGCACCGTACATGGTGACCAATCCTGATAGGATGGAGGCGGTGTACGACGATCCAAAGATTTTAATTACTGACCGCAAAATTTCCGCGATCGCAGATATTTTGCCGATTTTGGAAAAACTCGCTCAATCAGGCAAAAAAGAACTTGTCATCATTGCCGAAGACATCGAGGGTGAGGCGCTTGCGACTCTTATCGTTAACAAGATTCGTGGCACCTTCCATTCACTTGCTATCAAGGCGCCTGGATATGGTGATCGCCGAAAGGAGATGCTCGAAGACATCGCGATTGTGACCGGCGGCACGGTGATCTCCGAAGATATTGGCTTGAAGCTCGAAAAGGCTGAGCTCACCATGTTGGGGTCTGCTCGCAAAGTAATCTCGACCAAAGAACACACCACGATTGTCGATGGTAAAGGTGAGCGCGCGCATATCGAAAAACGCGCCTCACAAATCAAAAAACAAATAGAAGATTCCGAATCTTCATTTGATAAAGAAAAACTTCAAGAGCGCTACGCGAAGCTCGCGGGCGGTGTGGCTGTCATCCGCGTGGGTGCGGCAACCGAGGTAGAGCAAAAAGAAAAACAGCATCGCATTGAAGACGCGGTATCAGCTACCAAGGCGGCGATCGAAGAAGGTATCGTGCCGGGTGGCGGCGTGGTATTGCTGTACTCTTCATATAATCTGAAGAATCTCAAGCAAGCTGACAACAAAGCTCCGCAGATGATTGAGGCACAAGAGGCGGCAACACGCATCTTGCAACGCGCACTTCGCGCGCCGTTTGAGCAGATCATGCTCAACGCAGGCAAGACTCCTGCCGATGTCGTTGGCGGTCTTACCAAAATTTGGCTTGAGAAAGAAAAGATCGATGTCGCGAATCTTGCAGGTGCGACCAAGTGGCCGGTATGGGGCTACGATGTCTCGCGCGAAGATTATGTCGACATGATTGCGACCGGTGTCATTGATCCTGTCAAAGTAACTCGCTCGGCACTGCAAAATGCAACATCAGCGGCAGCCATGTTGCTGACAACCGAGGCGGCGATTGTTGACATCCCCGAGAGAAAAGATGCACCCACGGGCATGCCCGGAGGTATGGGCGGCATGGGAGGGATGGATTACTAAGCTAGCCGGTCATTTAAAAACGAAAAACCTTTCCCCTGTGGAAAGGTTTTTCGTTTTTATTCATTTCTTTTTGCTACACTATATATATGGAAAAGGCACCAAGCCCATCTCCCGAATCTTCTGAAGAACCAAAACAGCAACCTGAGCGGCCAGCACTGACAAAAAAAGATCAAGATATTGACGATTACAATGATCGACTTCAGGCGTTTTTTGAGCGTAATGGTGAGAAGGAGGTCGCAGGTGACATAGCGGCAGAGCGTAAGGATCAAGAAGGCCCTGCGCGCGAGCGTGGCGCAGATGCCGAGCTTCAAGAGCACAAACGCTCTCTCCAAGAGCTTGAGAAGGATGCACAAGAAAACCGTCTTACCGAGCGGTATAAGGATGCTGGATACAACCGTACGCGAGCAAATGAATTAGCAGAAGAAGAGTCAGAGAGGCGTACTACTCGTATCCGCGAACTCGAAGATATGAAAGCTGGCAGAGAGAAAAAGCCAGAGGTTATTGAACTCGCCGAAGACATGGTTATCCAGAAACCAGAAAGAGTGCGTGATAAATATGATAAAACACTTGAAGACGATCCTCGCGTTGATACGGATAAGCTCAACGAACGATATAATAAAACGCTTGAGAACGATCTAGGCGCTGTCGCTGAAAAACCAGCAACAAAGAAAGAGCGCTCAAAAGACCCACTGGCTGACGCGCGCCCGGGTGTGCGCGAATATTTAATGGCGGCGGGCATGCGGGGTGCAGCGACACTTGCTGAGCGCGGCGTACTCATGCTGGGTGGTAAGGGTATGGAGCTTTACGAGCGTTTTGTAGGATATCCTTCACTCAAACGCGAACGCGCACAAAAGGCGGCGAATGATGAGGAGCAGGCACTTGATGCAAACCGAAAGGAACAAAAGAAATATGCAGATGATCCAAAAAGATTGCAGATTTTGCGATCCGAAGAAGAGCGACTCGAAAGTCGTATCATTGACGCGCGTGCAGAGCTTGGAAAAAGGGAAAACGAAGAAACAAATTTTAAAAATCAGAAACGCTTTTTTGAAAACGGTATGCGCACGCTGGCTTCAGGTGTGCTTGAGAAGATCGATAAGCGGCTCGACCCGTATGAGTCCCAGCTCAAAGTCGCCCGGGCCACTATCGACAAGGCCGATAAGCGTCTTGCGCTGGTAAACCGCCGTCTCGATGCATATGAGGAGAAGCTCACAGAAAAGCGCAATGCGCTACGCCGCGAGCCTGACCCCGTGAAGCGCAAGACATTAGAAAATGACATTCAAAGACTGCAGGGCATCGCAAAAAGTAGAAAACCGTTTATTAAGCGTGTGATCGAAAAAAAGGACTATGCGCAGGACGAGCTAAAAGAAAATGAGGCGGCGGCTCGTCCATTTCGTCAGCAACAGCGGCGATTTGCGCGTGCGGCAGGACTCGAAGTGCGTGATGATATTATTGCCAAGGGTTCGCCACCCGAAGACTTGCCCGTGATGCCCAAAGGAGGTTTACGCGTGATTGAGGGTGGCAATAAAAACAAAAAAGAAACAAAAGAGGGCTCTGCGAACATTGATACCTTTATCAAAAAATGGAATAAAGAAGCAGTGCTTGATGGTCGTCTGACTTGGCGTATCACTGATCCGGCGCGTTTTAAGTATTTAGCGGGGGAGAGCGAAACACTCACGCCTATGCGCGCAGGGCATATTGCTCGCAAATACTTTGAGGCTGAGGCAATGAGCAAGGGCCGCACATTATCACCACGGCAATATAACAAAGCTGAAAGCATAGGACGTTCTATCGCTGGGAAAGTATTCCCCGAGGGGAATATAATAAAGAGAGCAATAAAGAGAGTCCTATGAATGCCGCGGATGACAACTCGTTAAATATTCAACAGCTTCGTGCCGAGGCGCATCGGTTTTTTGGTGAACTCAAAAGTGAACTTGGATCTATCGAAGATGACCTTGATGTGTTGAATCGTGAGCTCGCGACGCTTAATGGTATGGAGGAAAAACTCGCGCGCGAGATCGGCGCCATTGAAGAAGACGCAGTTGAGCGTATGGACAGAGAGCTTATCGGCCTTCTCAATAAGGCAGACGAAGAGACTGACTTTGAGATGGGCATGGGTTAGCTCTTTTGCATTATTTTCTTTTGTGGTATAATAGACGCTATGAATACGACTCTTTATATCGTTATCGGAGTTCTCGGTGTCGTGGTGTTGTGGGCCATTTTCGCCTTCAATCGCTTTGTTCGTTTGCGCAATCGTGTACGCGAGGCATGGAGTGATATCGAAGTGCAGCTCAAGCGTCGCTATGATCTCATCCCAAACCTTATAGAAACCGTCAAAGGGTACGCGAAGCACGAATCACAAGCATTTGAAAATGTGACCAAGGCACGCGCGTCCGCACTCGCTGGCGGTGGCAATGCGCACGACCGCGCGGAGAAAGAAAACATGCTTACGGGAGCTCTCAAGAGCATTTTTGCTATTGCGGAGGCATATCCGGATCTTAAGGCAAATACCAATTTCCTCGAACTTCAACGCGAATTGTCAGACACCGAAAATAAGATTCAGGCGGCTCGTCGTTTCTTTAACACCAATGTGATGGAGCTCAATACAGCTGTTGAATCGTTTCCATCAAATATCATCGCGGGTAGCTTTGGCTTTAAAAAAGAAGAATTCTTTGATCTCGACGAGACTCCTGCCGCGCGCGAGCCGGTCAAAGTAGCATTTTAGGAAAACATGGCAACACTCTGGACGCACAAGGATTCTAATATCCGAAAGACTTGGCTTTTGATGACAGTGTTTTTTGCGCTCGTCATGTCGATCGGGTGGATATTTTCTCAGGCTTATGGCAACCTTGGTATTTTGCTGTTCGCAGTTATCTTGAGTACTACTATGAGCGTTGCTTCATATTGGTGGTCTGATAAGCTCGTGATCGCCACTACGGGTGCCAAAGAGCTTAAAGACGCGGAAGCCCCTGATCTACACAATATTATCGAAAACCTCGCGATCACCGCAGGCCTCCCCAAGCCCCGCATCTATCTAGTACAAACCGCACAACCCAATGCATTTGCCACGGGTCGCAATCCCCAGCACGCGATGATAGCGGTCACGACAGGTCTTTTGGAGCGCATGAATCGCACAGAGCTTGAAGGCGTGCTCGCGCATGAGATGTCTCACATTGGCAATCGTGACATGTTGGTATCAACCGTCGCGGTAGTGCTGGTAGGTGTTATCCAGCTGATGGCTGATATGTTTATCCGCCGCATGTGGTGGAGCGGATCTGATAGAGAGCGTGGTGGGCAGGCGCAAATTGTTTTTATCATCATTGGTATCGCGCTCTCGCTTTTAGCGCCGCTTTTGGCAACGCTCATGCAACTTGCGGTCTCGCGTAGGCGTGAATATTTAGCTGATGCGTCAGGCGCACTACTTACTCGGTATCCTGAAGGCCTCGCATCAGCCCTCGAAAAGTTGGCGCAAGATCATACGCCCATGGCGCAGGCAAATCACGCGACAGCGCACCTGTGGCTTGATGACCCGTATCAGGGCAAAGAAAAAAAAGTGTCGTGGCTCACCAAGATGTTTATGACACATCCGCCGATCGAAGACCGAGTTCGCATCTTGCGTGGCATGAAAGTAGATTAATATATGCATTTACAACGAAAGACAAAAATCATCGCAACTATCGGGCCCGCGTCAGAATCGCGGGAAAACCTTTCACGCTTGCTCGCCGAGGGCGTAGATGCTGCGCGTCTCAATTTTTCGCATGGCGTGCAAGCTGATCATGGCCGTCGTATCAAATTGATCCGCGAGTTTGAGCGCGAGACGGGTAAATTTATCGGTATCATTGCTGACTTACAGGGTCCCAAAATGCGTGTGGGCGCGCTGCCAAAAGAAGGCGTGCTATTGCGCGATGATGCCGAAGTGATCCTTGATACAACCATTTCCAAGTATGAGGAAGGTGGCGCAATACCAGTACCGTCGCCTATTTTTGCGAAAGGCGCCTCAAAGGGCAGTCGCATGTTTCTCGATGACGGCTCACTCTTGCTCGAGGTTATCGGCACCAAGGGGCTTTTAGGTAGGCAGTTTGTAGCGCGCGTGTTGCGTGGCGGTACGCTGTATTCACACAAAGGTATCAATGTACCCGAACTTAAACTGCGCGCCAACATTTTTGAAGAAAAAGATAAGAGCGATATGGCGTATGCAATTCGCCAAAAAGTTGATTATATCGCTGTCTCTTTTATCCGCAACGGTGATGATATGCGTGAGGCACGCAAGCTCATTGGATCCGCACCTATCAAATTGATCGCCAAAATCGAACGGCCCGAAGCATTGCAAAACCTCGAAGATATCATCAATGAGTCTGACGCCGTGATGGTCGCCAGAGGAGACCTTGGTATTGAGACTCCGCTCTGGCAATTACCCATGCGTCAGAAAGAAATTATCGAGAAGGCACACAAAGCTATGAAGCCGGTGATTGTGGCTACGCAAATGCTTGAGAGTATGACTAAAAATGCTATTCCCACGCGTGCCGAGGTCAATGACGTTGCCAATGCAGTATATGACTCTGCAGATGCTGTTATGCTGTCGGCGGAATCGGCATCAGGCAAGTATCCACTCGAGTCTGTCCGCATGATGCGTCAGATCCTCGAAGAGACTGAGAAAGACGTGGGCGAACCGTTTTTAAAAGAAAAAGATGGGTATCATTCTATCGATGTTGCTATTGGCAAATCAGCAAAATATGTTGCCGCACAAGTCGGAGCACATATCATTTTGGTCGGCACGGTTTCCGGCCATAGCGCACGCGCCATTTCACGATATCGTCCGCAGACATGCATTATCGCTGCAACGCCAAGCGAAGCAATTGCGCGGCGCATGAGTATTGTATGGGGCGTCTCATCAATCGTCGTTACTGGTACTCGCACGATTGTTGAGCTTGAGAAGAAAGCGCTCACTATGCTCAAAAAATCCAGACATCTATCAAATGGAGATTTGGTGGTATTTGTGTCCGGTGCGAAGCTCGGGGCAATTGGCGCTACAAACGCTATTTCAGTCACAAAAGTTCTGTAAAGTTTAGACGTATTCATGGTATACTGGCCTCATGGATGACGTTCATGCTCAAAAAATAAAAAATATTGATACACTCACCTCAACACCGTTGCGGCGTGACGCACTACATATCCTAGAGGCAGGATTGCAAGCAATCGATACTGGTCGTGCGATCCGTGAATCTATTACGTTTCGTGATGATGCCTTATGTATACGTGATGAGGTATGTTCTCTTACTCTTACTAATCGCGTTTTTTTTATTGGCATAGGCAAGTGCGCGTCTGAAGCTGCTGTTGCGATGGAAGATATATTGGGCGACCGGCTTACGGGGGGTATTGTGCTCGATGTGGCGATTGCCGATACGTGTAAGACGCAGCGCATTGAGTGTTTTACGGGCACTCACCCATACCCGACCGATCAAAATGTCGAGGTAACCCGCCGCATCGTGGATAGACTTCAGCGCCTTACTGAGCGCGATCTAGTTATTGTGTTCGTCTCGGGCGGTGGATCAACTTTGTTGTGCTTACCTGGCGAAGGAGCGTCATGTATCGATGAGAGGCTTGTACTAAGCATGCTCATTAAGGCTGGCGCCACCATTCAAGAAATAAATACTGTTCGCAAACACATATCGCTCGCTCGCGGCGGGCATTTGGCTCGCTACGCGTATCCAGCGCAGGTGATATCGCTTATCGTTTCTGATGTGCCAGGCGACGACATTTCATTTGTAGCGTCAGGACCCACAATCAAAGATGAGACATCTGCGATTGATGCGCTCAAAATTTTAAACGAGTACCGTGTTCCACTCGGCGATCGTCCGGTTGAACTGCTCGAGACTCCTAAAGATAATAGATATTTTAATAATGTTTGGAATGTTTTATTGATATCGAATGAGCGTGCTCTAAGCGCGATGGCAAAAGAGGCACGGCGTCTCGGTTATGCGGCTGACGTTAAAACACGATCGCTCTCAGGCGAGGCGTGCGATGTGGCAGGAGCCATTATGGCGGACCTCCATGCAGCGCCGTCCAAATCCGCATTGCTTTATGGAGGTGAGACGACCGTCGTCGTGCGCGGTCACGGGGTAGGCGGGCGCAACCAAGAGCTTTCGCTTGCAGCACTTGCTGATATTAAAGAGGGTGAGTTGATAGTATCACTTGCGTCTGATGGGAGGGATAATTCTGACGTAGCGGGCGGTATCGCTGATGCTGAGACGCAGCGGCACGCGTCGCGCGAGAGTATTATGGGCGATACGTATCTTGCCGAAAACGATGCGTATACATTTTTTGCGCGTACAGGTGATGCTATTTCGACAGGTCATACCGGTTCCAATGTATCGGATCTTATTCTTGCGCTAAAATCATAATATGAATAAAAAATATATTGTATGGATGGAAGAGGTAGGTATCGATGATGTAGCTCGCGTGGGAGGTAAAAATGCCTCGCTTGGCGAGATGATCCGCAACCTTACCGCAAAGGGCATTCGTGTGCCGTCTGGCTTTATCACAACTGCTGATGCTTATCGATATTTTCTTGACTCAACAGGTCTAACAGCACAAATAGCTCAAGCGCTCAAAGGTCTCGATACGAGCAATCTCAAGGATTTAGCTCGTCGAGGTAAGGCTGTTCGAACGATGATCTTGCGTGCTCGCATGCCCGATGATCTCGCTACTGACATTGCTGGTGCATATGCCGAGATGGAGCAGCGGTATGGCAAAAATATTGATGTCGCCGTTCGTTCAAGTGCTACTGCAGAAGATTTGCCGGGGGCAAGTTTCGCGGGAGAGCATGAGACATATTTGGGGATTCGTGGCGTACGCGATGTGACGACTGGCATACAGTCAGCTATGGCGTCACTCTTTACCGATCGCGCGATTTCCTACCGTGTTGATAAAGGATTTGCGCATGAGCAGATTGCACTCTCAGTTGGCATTCAGCAGATGGTACGCTCCGATCTTGGTGCTTCAGGTGTGATGTTTTCTATCGATACCGAGAGCGGGTTTAAAGATGTAGTAGTGATCAACGCCGTGTGGGGTCTTGGTGAGATGATCGTACAGGGGCACGTGACGCCTGATGAGTATTTGGTTTTTAAGCCCATGCTTGGCAAGGCGCAGAGCGCCATTATTGAAAAAAAACTCGCGGACAAATCAAAAAAGATGATATACGCGAAGGGAGGTGGCGCTGGAGTCAAGAAAACAAAAGTTGTCTCAACCTCTGCCCGTGATCGATTGAGCTTCGTGATGAGTGATGCTGAAGTTGCTACGCTTGCAGGGTGGGCCGTTGAAATAGAACAGCACTATTCAGAAAAGCGGGGACGCTGGACGCCCATGGATATGGAGTGGGCACGTGATGGCAAAACAGGCGAACTTTTTATCGTGCAGGCGCGACCTGAAACGGTTCAAGCAGAACGCGATTTTACAAAGGTGACCGAATATGTGCGTACTGAGAATAGTAAAGAATTGGTGCGCGGTATTTCGGTTGGTAGTAAGGTAGCGGTAGGCAAGGTGCGCGTCATTCTGAATCCTAAAGATATTAGTAAGTTTCAAAAAGGCGAGGTGCTCGTCACGACTATGACGGATCCTGATTGGGAGCCGATTATGAAGATTGCTTCAGCTATCGTGACAGATAAAGGTGGGAGGACGTCGCATGCGGCTATTGTCAGTCGTGAGCTTGGAATCCCAGCTATTGTAGGATGTGGCAACGCGACGCGCGCACTCAAGACCGGTACCGATGTGACGATTGATACAACAGGCAGCGAAGGTATAGTGCTTGCGGGTCGTCTGAAATTTAAAATGATGTCGCATGATATGAAGGCGCTGCCGTCGCCAAAGACTAAGGTGATGGTGAATATTGCTACTCCTGATATCGCGTTTGAACGCTCCTTTTTGCCAGTGATGGGCGTAGGGCTCGCACGCGAGGAGTTTATTATCGCATCACACATCGGTATTCACCCCATGGCGTTGCTACAGTTTTCAAAACTTTCGCCAAAGATCAAAAAAGAGATTGAACATCGCACCGCAGGGTGGCACGATAAAACAGCATTTTATGTAGATAACCTTGCTTACGGTATCGCAAAAATAGGTGCGGCGTTTTATCCACGTCCGGTAATCGTGCGTTTCTCTGACTTTAAGACAAATGAATATCGAACACTTTTGGGTGGCGAAGCATTTGAGCCTGTTGAAGAAAATCCCATGATCGGTTGGCGAGGGGCATCTCGCTACTATGATCCGAAGTTCAAAGAGGCTTTTATGCTTGAATGTCATGCGATTAAAAAAGTCCGCGATGAAATGGGGCTTACCAATGTGATACCGATGGTACCGTTTTGCCGAACAATCGAAGAGGGAAAACAGACCTTACAGATTATGGCGTCAGTTGGATTGGTGGCGAAATCACTCGCGCCAGACAAGGCAGATGCCGTACCCGTCTATGTTATGTGTGAGATTCCCTCTAATGTACTTCTTGCTGACCAGTTTCTTGATTTATTTGATGGCATGTCAATCGGTTCCAATGACCTGACTCAATTGGCGTTGGGACTTGATCGAGACTCGGGTATCGTGAGTCATATCTCAAATGAAAATGATCCTACGGTACGTGAGCTTATTGCTCAAGCCATCAAGGTATGCCGTCGACGCGGTAAATATATCGGCATTTGCGGACAGGGGCCATCAGATTTACCGGACTTCGCACTTTTCTTAATTGAGCAAGGTATCGAAAGTATTTCACTCAATCCTGATACAGTCGTCAAGACGATTATCTCTATCGCAGAAAAAGAAAAAACGTTAGGATAGTACGCATGAAGACAACTTTTTTCGGAACAAAACTTTGGGAGCAGGAATACTTACAGCAAAAAATTGCCAAACGAGCGCTCGCTGTGGAACCGTCATTTGTCACTGATATTGTGACGCCAGATAAGCTACCACAAGATACATCGGCTGAGATTGCCTGTGTGTTTGTGGATTCGGTGGTTTCAAAGCCAGTCATCGACGCATTACCAAATCTCAAGTTTATCCCTACTCGCTCGACTGGTTACGATCATGTTGATCTTGTGGCTGCGGCAGCAAAAAATATTCCCGTATCTAACGTACCGTCATATGGAGAGAACACGGTAGCAGAGCAAGCTTTTGCTCTTTTGCTTTCGATTTCACGTAAGATATACCTTGCGTATGATCAGATTCGCGAGACGGGCAGTTTCAAGTTTGATGCGCTCCAAGGGTTTGATCTCAAGGGAAAGACCATCGGTGTTATTGGCACGGGGCGTATTGGCAAGCATAGTATCAAGATTGCCAAAGGTTTTGATATGCGTGTAGTCGCCTATGACCCACATCCAAACCAAGATTTGGCTAAAGAGTTTAACTTCGAATATATGTCACTCGAAGACGTGCTACGCGCAAGCGATGTGGTAACGATTCATGTACCATATATGCCCGAGACACATCATTTGTTCAATGAAAAATCATTTCCGTTTATGAAAAAAAATGCAGTGCTCATCAATACGAGTCGTGGTCCAGTGGTAGATACGCAAGCCTTGGTTATGGCACTTAAAAATGGACAGATTGGTGGCGCGGGTCTTGATGTACTTGAAGAAGAAGGGGTTATTAAAGATGAACTTGATTTTATTGTGCATGGGCACCCAGAGGGGCATGATCTTAAAACAATTCTTGCCAATCACGTGCTCTTTGATATGCCCAATGTAGTGATTACGCCACATAATGCATTTAATACTCGTGAAGCACTTCAGCGCATTCTTGATACGACGCTCGATAATATCGAAGCTTTCTTGAAAGGGGCGCCGATTAATGTAGTAAAGAAATAATATGTTCGACAAACTCAAGCAAATAAACGAATTGCGTAAGATGCAGCAGATGGTGGCGGGTGAGCGGGTGACCGCCGAGTGCAATGGCGTGAAGGTGACGGTGAACGGTACCTTGGTGGTAGAAGAGATCTCACTCAACTCACAACTTTCGCAGACAGATCAAGAACGCGCGCTCAAAGATGCGCTTAACGATGCAAACAAAAAAATGCAAACCCAGCTCGCCCAAAAACTCGGCGGTATGATGCCGAGGTAAGCTTGCTATCTTCGATACGATTGAGCGTTGTAGAGATCCCAAACCTCCAATGATTTTTTTGGAGTGCCGTCACTTTTTTGCAGTCCAGTATAGGCAAAGAAGTTCGCAAAATCACGCACGATGGGTGGGAATGACGCCGCGAGCTTATCAGAATCGATTGATGACCAGTTTGTGATAAACAAGAACTTTTTTTGTTGAGCGGTACGCAGGAGCATATTGATGTATTGTGTTTGTTCGGCTTCGGTAAACTCCCAGTTCATGAGATACGCACGGAAGTTTTGGCTTGGCATGCCGGTTTCCGCGATAGCCAGAGGTTTGCCAAACGCGAGTGCGGTATCAAAATATGAATCGGGTACAGGCGAGAGTTTACCACCAGTATACTCCCAGCCGTAGGGGTACGCTGAGAGGGCGATATAGTCGAGATACGGAAGGAGTGAGCGTATCTCCTGCTCCTGCGCGGTTTTGTCAGAGCCGTTGGGGAGGCCTTCGAGATGCGGCAACGAGAATGATGCCGAGATGAGAAGATTCGGATAGAGCTTTTTGAGTTCGGCATAGGTATGCTTGTGCAGTTCTTTGTACGCACGCCACGCTGATTCATCTTTTGTCAGCGCGACATTGACTTCAATACCGATGACTAAATAATTTGGCTGATAGTGTGCAACAATGCGTTTTGCGTAGTTTGTGTATGCGCGTTTTACCTCCATACTATCGAGCGCATAAGTATTCCACGGGGCGGGGATTGCCATATTGTCTGCCGATCCCAGATACTTTGCCATCGCATCGCGCGAGTCCGCGAGCGGTGTAATCGCGACATACACAGCATGACCAGCGGGTGTTTTTGATTTTGAAAGATTCCAGTCATCCATTACATGTTTGGAAAACGCGCTGTCAGCATACGCCTCAGGCCACGGTACACCCGCGTCATAATGATGCGCGAGAAGATCACCGTGCTCTCCTATAAATTTCCACATGTCATCGATTGCTTGTGCGGAGAAGTCAGGCGGCCAGCGTGTAAAGCCGAGATGGAATGATCGAGTAGTACTTGTTGGTGGGTCTAGCTTGACGGTCTTCCCACTCAAATCTGGTTCGTCAGGATCTGATTCTTTATTCATGCCACCAAGTATAAGGATGATGATCAAGACAATACCTCCGTAGAAAAGTATTTTTCGTATCATAGTATTAGTATAGGGCAAAAAATAAAGCGCCAATAGGCGCTTTATTTTTTCTGACTGGCGGGGACGATGCCCGGAACTTTGAACCGAAAGTACGGCTCAAATTCGAGGATCTTGATAGAAGTATACAGAAACTACGGGCTATCTACAAAGTTCATCCGGAGTGGTTTGAGACACCGAAGCCCAAATCTGATAAAGGGCGAAACGCAGTCGATTATTCGGTGAAAGGATAACCCAAGTATTCAAGGTTTTGGAAAAAATGCTATAATTGCTTTATCAAACCTATGCTAGCTACTGCAACTATCATCAGAGTGTTCACAACATTGAAACCTCGCGAGGAGTGGTCTTTTCGCAGTGCGGGACGGTCGCAAACAACTGCTTTCACTCACGATTATCATCGCTATCCGGCAAAGTTTATTCCGCAAATTAATGGTTAATCAACCAATGATTCCTTAAGGATATTTCTCAAATTTTTATCGTCGAGTGCTGGTAAAATTCTATAAGCACCGACAAAATTTAACCGACGCATTAGCGCACGAACTTTATCCTCTTTGAATTGTTCAAAATACTTTGGATTATTTGAAATAAAATCAAGCAGAACATGAACAAATGAGTCAGATTTACCAAGAGAGCCGTCTAGTTGTCTTGTATACTCATAAAGTGCAAAAAATTCTCGCGTAAGTTCAAAAGGGTCCTCCCTTTTTTCATCGTAAGTAATATGTGCTCCCCACCAAAGTAAAGCGATACCATGGCGTAAATACGCTGTGGTTGTCTGTGTGCCTACAAACCAGTGTTGGGCAATGTATCGTGAACGTTTTTCTTCTGACTGGTCTGCAACCGGCCATCGTTTTGCCATATAGTCCATAAATGGCACATGAGCTAGCCACGCCCACAGTCGTTGATCCGATGCCATAGTACGATCTAATCCACGCAACGACTCATAAAGAGCTCGCGCATTTTCAAATGCGGTAAGATCGGCATCAAGTTTTGGTAATGCTTCAATTTCAAGAATAGTGTCTCTGACATCGGACGCAGAAAAACTTGGGGCTTTGCCCGCAACATATCCACGAATTGCATCTTCGCTCTGAAGCCGTTGGCCCAGTCTTTGAAGAAATGGTGTAGTAAATACTTTAATGCGTTCCATAATTTTAATCTTCTGGCTCATCTATTATTTCTTTTAATCCTGACAACATGCGCTCGACCGGTCTTTTTAATATAGTTTGCACAATGTTAGAGATATTTTCCTTACCCCACTCAATATTTGCTTTTTCCGCGCGTTCTTTCAGAACGCTGAACCACATAAATTGTTGGTGGTATTCAGGATCCTCAAAAGCATATTGCATAGCAATGAGAATGGCGGGAAAGGCAACACCCGATTGAATTATTGAATTTAACTTTTCTGTTTTTGATCCTGCGAAAATTGCTAGTTTGTCATAATCAACACTAGGCAATCTCACGATTATCTTATCTTGGTTTGGTTCTACAGTCATCGGACCGGAAAGATGTGGGTCACGGACCACCTCAAGAAAATCAGAAATGTTTCTTGTTCCGGCATATCTCTTTTTGGCATCAAATTTTTCCGATTCGCCGTCAGCAAGAATATCACCCGGAACAAGATTGACGGTGGCGCCCTCATAATCAGAGTGAGCCACATTGTTTGCGTAATCTGAAATGTTTTTTGTTGCGACAGCAAAATATCCCAAGGAGACAACGCCTCGGAGATCTACTGCCGGAACAGAAACCTCGAATTGGCTGTCTGTAAAAAGATAACATCGGCGAAAGTGGGTAGCAATGCATGTAATTTGCAATACATATTTTGCCTGTCTACTATCTATCAGGTCTTGGATTGTCTTATTATCCAAATTAAAATTACCACGAATAACAATAGTATCCGGTCCTAGATTGACTTCAACGATTGGTGAGTATGTGCCAGAAATGGCATCGCCATCACCAAGCACTGGCCAAGGATAATGTGAGGTTATATTCATGGCAGAATTCGTAAATTAGGATCTAGGGCGACAATCCACGGCTCTTTTAACTGAACAGAAAGATATGCGCTCCCTGAATCATCCAAAGAAAAGTCACAATGTTCTTGCCCAAGCTTAACTATTTTTGTTCCTTTTTCCCCAACAACATTAGATATAGAAAGCAGTTCGTCACTTCCATCGTCTGCGCGAGCATACAACCTAATTCGAACTACGGGCTTCTCGCTTTTATTATCGGTATGAATAATGACACGATATAATCGTCCATCTTTCGTTTTATTTCCTACAATGTACCGAACTGTTGCGTTCTCCAATTCTTGGGATTTAACCGATTTGCCTTTCTCATCGGGTTTCGGTAGCGGATTCGGTACACCGTATGGTCTTGGAGGGGTAGGAGGGCTTGGGGGTGTCGGCGGATTTTCTGTACGCACTTTTATATATCTTGCGACTCTGATGGGTCGTATTGTATGGAATGAGCTTGCTGTGTCCTCTACATCAGAGCCAATCTCAATACCAGTTTCTTCTTCTACAACCTCCTTTACTTGATTTTTTGCATCACCGATATTTGCACTACTCCCTTCTTTCGCTGGTACGCCAATATGTTCTGCCAAGCCCGGAATGCTTGTTGATTGCGACACCGGAGCATATAACAGGCCCCCCAACCCGCCGGCTATAAAAAGTTCTAGTTCATTGTAAGCAGTTTTTCCATCCTCGACATGGTGTCCGTGTTCGTCTTTCCAGTTATGCCAATCCCACTCTGTATGTGCGGGATTTTCCATCTTCCGAAGTATCTCACTACCTTTTTTATTCCTACATTCAAAAATTGCTGCATATTTTGTTAGATGAGATGATCTCCCCTTGAAGTCAACTATCATGCCAGTGTTCCTAACAAGTGCAGTTTTGTTTGGATATGGTAAGTCGTCAGAAGTGCGACCATAGAAGGAAACTTCTCCAAGCACATCAGGACTTTCGGTCAATTTCTTCTCGGAGTTGGTGTAAGCATCAAAAAAATGCAGTGGGTTGTGTGGTTTGAAAGATTTTTTTTCGTCTGGCGAAAAAAACTCACTCATCCGTTCGCGTAAATTAGTAGCATTAAACTCTTTATCGCCAACTTTTACAGTAAGGATCCCCCAATGTATTGATGGCCAAAACCAACCCAAAACTGCGCGACAAATGGTATCTTGCCAGTCGTTACTACCTAGAAAATTAACAACCCAAATATCAGTGCCCTTATCGCTTCTCTGGAACATCTCTGGAATATCCTTTTTATTCTGTACGGGTAATTGTCTAGGGAGTCCGAAAGTTCCGTTACCTTGCATCAATTCGTTATCTTGGTCGAATGACAAGAGGCGTAGCTTACCGGCAAATTTAACTCCATCGTCCGTAACAGTTGAAACGAAAATAGTTCTAAAGAGTGAATTAGCAAAGAAAGCTCCCTTACCTAATCCAAATGCGCCTCCAGCCCCTGCTTCACCAGCATTAAATCCAACACCTCGCATGAACATAAACCAGCGGCCATCATTGGTGTCGCCAGTTAAACCGCAAGTATTGTAGTCGGCAATACGCAATAGTGGAATGCTTGCGCCACTTTTTAAAACATCTGCTTGCGACTTATAATGTTTTGCCGCGGGGACAACCTTTCTTTTTTCAGCGTATTCAGCACACTTTCTAAATATCTGTTCTAGCCGTTCAGGATTTGGCAATGATCCAACTGGCACATTCTTGAGATCAAACTCTGCTCGTGCTGGCGATTTTCCGGGAAGTCTGGCATCGATAATATTTTGGATGGCCTCTCTAATCAAACTATCCGTGAGATTTCCTTCGTATGCAAAATTTGCAGCTACAGGATCATTAAACCCCGCGACATCACCGCCATCTGTTTTACCAAAATGATAATCTGTTGCCATAGTTTATA
>ERZ1292623.711-Hain-H51-01um-R1-711-length-34258-cov-11_pt1 | contig 34258 bp, 39 predicted proteins | sample MGYA00564398_ERZ1292623 | MGnify/ENA primary metagenome ERZ1292623 (study PRJEB36523, sample SAMEA6512633) | groundwater metagenome | collected 2019-01-07 | study: AquaDiva: Metagenomics assemblies of 32 groundwater samples
TTTAGATGTAATTATTGGCTTTTCTGATAATCTGCCATAGAGAGATAAAGAAACACAAATATTCACTAAAACCCAAAGGTTATACAAACATACTGAAAATAAGAAATAAAATAATCTGATGTGATAATTTTTAGTGGTAGTTTTTGCTTTAAAGTCATGATCAAATTGCCTGTAACCTGTTTCAATTCCCCATCTTTTAGAATACCAAGAATATAAATAATGAGCTAATTGTTCTGGAATGTAAAAGTTAGTAATAAATGCTCTTTTAATTCCTTCATCATCATCTACGAGAATTAAATTAACAATGGCTTTATTTTCGTGTTGTCCTATTTCAAAATTTTCAATAAATCTTGATTTACATTCTTCAGATTTTCTCATCCATGCCTTTACTGTTTCACTTCTAACTTTAGGCATAATGAATTTTATTTTATGAGATTTGATAACATTGATAACTTTTGGTTTATCAAAACCTCTATCAAGATATGCTTTATCTATATGCACTTTTTGTTTTATTCTTTCTAAACTTTCATTAATCAGATTTTCAATGCTGTCAAATTTATGTATAGGGATAGCATCAATAGTAAATCTCTGTCCAGCAACTACTATTGAGCAGGTTAGGAATTGATAGAAATGTGTTGTTCCTCTTTCATGCTTTCCTTCTGTTACATAAGAATCATTCTTATCACCATAATAAGGGATTTTATGAACATCATAGGCAATATCTACTTTTCTTCTGTTAAGTAACTTATAATTCTGCTTAGCAAAATTTAAGATTACATCAAATATAGAGATGAACATTTCTTTTATTTTGTCTACTGATTGTAATTTAGAGAAATGATAAAGCATTAAGTCTCCAGAAGGAGCTTTAGCATCTGGATATAATTCTTGGAATGTAGAAGAGCCATTTGTGGTAAAATCGTGAGAGTAAGCAACATGAACTAAAACATCTAATAAATCTTTAGTTGTAAATTTACCATTTTCTTTAATCTTAATGTCTATTTGCGGATAAACTAATTTCTTAATTAACTTTGTAGCTTCATGAAATGCTTTTCTTTTTTCTCGATTTTTATCTTTCTTATCTTTAATTCCTTTATTGACTAGCTCTAAATCCAAAACAATGCCTTTTTGAGTTGCTATTCTTAGAATATCTTTAGAAATATTATCTAATTGCAATTTTAAACTATCATCAATTTTATTTTTAAAGAATTTATTAAATGCTCTTTTTCTTGGGAATTCTAATTTGTTATCATCATCTCTTGAAAATCCAAGATCAAAAGCATCAGCTTCATTTCGTTCTAAATGTTCTATTACTTTTTCATAATAATTTATTCCTTTAATCCTTCTGTACATATAGAGCTTGATTAAGCTTTCAGGATTGAACTTAGATTGTCTTTGTTCTATTAGTTGTAGGTTTAATTTCTTGAGTATGGAAGAAGTTTTAACCCATTTCTCACTAACGGACTCAAAAGTTTTATTAAGTTCTTTTTCTATTCTTTCTATTGTGGGGTTCATCAAGGGCTCCATTATCAGGAGAGATGATCTTTGCGGAGAATCTCTCTTGATACTCTATTTATTTATGTATTGTATATGTATACTAATATATAAACCTTTCTATTATGTAATGGATAAATTTATATATATGGATAAAGTACATAATTTACCATGACTAAGACTTTACCTGCTTGGGAGATGAAATGTTATTCTACCTTATGGAAAAAATTCAAAGATAAGGAATTTACAAACATAGAAGCCCAAAAAGAGTTAGAAGTTGATGATCCCCATAAAGTTAGTGTTTTATTCTATAATCTTAAAAAGAAAGGCTGGATAGACATAAAAAGGTCAGGAGAAGACCGAAGAAAGAAAGTTTACAAGCTTATTAATCCAGAAAAAGCAGTAGGAGAATTAGAAGAATGAGCGGAGAAAAAAAATCATTAATCACAGAACTACCTAAAGTTATAGAACGAGGAAAAAAAGAAGCTGAAAGAATATTAGATGGACTTTCTAAGAAAAATAAAATCACTTTACAGACTAATGAATTAGTTTTTCCAACAAAAGCAAAAGGTGGTCTTTTCTCATTCACCGGTCAAGCAGTCAAAGATGATGTGAAAAAAGAAATATTGAATAGATTAATCTATGGAGATAATCTTCTGGCTTTACAGGCACTTTTAGCAGGAGACCCTCAAACAGGAATGCCATCAATGAGAGGAAAAATAGATTTAATCTATATAGATCCCCCTTTTGATTCTAAAGCAGATTATAGGACGACAATTCATCTTCCTTCAACAGATATTGAAGCAATGCCGACGGTAATTGAACAACATGCATACTCTGACACTTGGAAAAATGGAACCGTTTCATATTTAGAAATGATGGTTCCTAGATTAATATTAATGCGAGAATTATTGTCTGAGCAAGGTTCTATTTATGTTCATATTGACTGGCATGTAGGGCATTATGTTAAAGTAATAATGGATGAGATTTTTGGAAAGGAGAATTAGGGTAGAACTAGATAATAACAGAAAAGATTTGAGAGAAAAATATTTAGGAATTCCCGAGTCCGATGATACTAGCAATAAAGTTGATGAAATTCATAATATTTTACAAAAGCAAGGAAAGAAATTAGATTTTAAGATAATTAATATGATAATAAGGAAAATAATTACAATAAATGACGAAAGCATTAAACCACTTGCTATTACAATTCCGATAGATATTCAAGAGAAACTTGAATTGAACAAATTTTCTAGTTGGTTTGATGAATTACTAAAGAACCAAATGCATAGATTTAGTGAAATTGATGAATTTCTTAGAAGTGGTGTTATAAATGGAAAAGAAATTGAAAAAATGGTTACTTTACTCAAAATAATTTATATGAGACAAAGAAGTCCAGAGAAAAATGGGGATCAAATATTTTCAGCAATGTTAGATGAACTTATTCCAACACAATGTACTGAAGATGAATATCTAGCTTATGTTACATTATTATGTTATTTTTTCCAAGCATGTGAGGTATTTGAAAGTGTTGCTGCCAAATAAATATGAGGACGTATCTAAGAACATGTTATCGATAGGTGGCGAAATAATAGTTTTATTAAAGACTAAAAGAGATATTTATGGATTGTATCAAAAATTAAAAAATAAAAGGAATGACAAATATGCACTATCCTTTGAAAGTTATCTTTTAGCATTAGATTTCCTTTATGCTATAGGGAAGATTAAACTTGAAAAAGAGGAGATATCATTAATATGATTTTAAAAAGGTTACATTCAGAACCAAAAAGAATTGATGTAGTTTTTCAAAACGGTCTAAATATTATATGTTCAGATAAAACTGAAAAATCTTCAGCTAGAGATACGAGGAATGGGACAGGAAAAACCACTTTTATTAAATTAATAGATTTTTGTTTGCTCGGAGAGCCAGATCCAAAAATACTAAACTCTGAAGAATTCCAAAAATTTACATTTACTTTGGAGTTACAAGATGAAAAGAAAGGTTATGTCAAAATAAAAAGGTCAATAAAAGAACCTAATAAAATCCAAATTGCCGAGAAAACAGATGATTATAAAGAGATATCTTTAGAAGAGGCACATAAATATTTTAAGGAAATATTTTTTGGTATCCCTCCAGAAGAAGATTTGCCCTTGACATTTAGAACTTTAATGAATTTTATTAGAAGAGATGAGAATACTGGTTTTAGTAACATATTTAGGCAGTACATACATTGGCAAAAATATTTAATTGATGCTGTAAATTTATATCTTATAGGATTGGACTACCATCTTCCAATAAATAAGGAATCTCTCAATAAAGAGAAATCAGAAATTGAAAAAATTATCTTCGGTATATCAAAAGATATGGAAAGAAAAGAAGTTCCAAAGAAATCTGCATTAAAATCTGAAAAATTGATTATCGAAGATGAATTAAAAAAAAGAGAAAAATTACTCAAAGATTTTAAAGTTCATTCTGAATATGAAACTCTTGAAAACGAAGCTAATACAATAACTAAGCTAATAAAAGAAGTTCAAAGACAAATATTTGTTAATGGTCAGAGAATTCAAGAATACCAAGAAGCTTTGTCTGAATATTATAAGATAGATTTTAATCAAGTAAAAGAATTATACAAATCAATCAATATATATCTTAAAGAAAATTTACAGAAAAAGTATGAAGAAATAGCAGACTTTCATAAAACATTGATTCATAATAGAAATACTTACCTTAGCTCTGAAATAAAACAACTATTAGGGTATCAAGATAAACTAAATAACAGGTTGGTTGAATTAGACAAAAAAAGAAGTGAAATTCTTAGAATATTAGAAACGCATGGAGCATTATCTGAATTTAATGAATTACATAAAAGATTAGATGAGGCAAAAGAAAAAATTATTCTTTTAGGACAATGGGTTAAAGTTTATGATGAAATCTCCGAATATAAAAAGGAGAAAGCAGAGGTATCCGAAAAATTAAGAATAAATAATGAAAAATCAGAAGAAATGATAAACAAAAAAGAAGATATTATTAACCAAATTGTTTTGTTATTTGAGGAGATTTATAAGGGTTTGGTGAGTGTAACTGGGATTTTGGCTATTGGAGTAAAGGATAAATATAAAATCGATGATCATATCTTTGAGTTTTCCATAAAAGGTGAAAGGGGTGGAAGCCCGGGAATTACCCGTAGTAAGATATTTGCCTACGACTTATCTATTTTGTTCCACAATTTTTCTTTAAATAGGATTTTTCCTCATTTTTTAATACATGATGGTATTTTTAATGGCGTAGAATCTAGAACCAGAAAGAATGCACTTGATTTTATAACTCAGAAGGCAAAAGAAGAAAATTTTCAATATGTTCTTACTTCAAATACTGACGATCTGCCAGAAGAATATTTAAAAGAGGAATATTGTATTGTTAAACTTACTGATCAAGAAGATGAGAACCTCATGGGTTTTAAATTTTGAGATTATCTTCGCAAATAAAAAAATAGGATAAATAATAATGCCACGCTGTCCAAACTGCTCATACAAACTTGTACTGCTTTCTTCTAGACCTAAATACAAATGTGCTTTATGCTCAAAGCTTTATCCTAAAAAAGAAATAGAAGTTAAGGAATTTCAGGAATTTAATAAAAGAGGGAGAATTGAAGATATAGAAATTTATGAAAAAGAAAGAAAAGAGCAGCTGACAAGAATTAGAGAAATTAAGAAAGACCTAAGGCTTTTATTTAATGGATTTTCCAAAACTCCTAAAGAATACAGAAAAGAGTATTATGAAAAGAATAAAGATAAAATAAGGCAGTTAAACAAAGAATGGAGATTAAGGAATAGAGAGCATGATCTAAATAGAAAGCAAGAGTATAGAAAGAAAAATGGAGAGATTATCAAAGTTAAAGAAAAGTTAAGAATACTCAATAATCCAGAGAGTGAAAGACAGAGACAAAATAAATGGAGAAGAGATAACCGTGCTATAATGAGAACCTACGGAATGATACAACATTACAGAGCAAAACAGAAAGCTCTTGCACTACAATACCTCAACAACGAGGAGTTTAAGCCTTCTAGTGGTGGTATATTTCATTCAGTTCCCACTTTTGCACTTTCCTATCTACTGTAAAATAGGATATCTTTAAATAAGTTGCAAGTGCTTTTTTTTGTGATGCCTCGGTAGCTCAGTCAGTGGAGCACGGCCTTGGTAAGGCCGAGGTCGTGAGTGCAATTCTCACCCGAGGCTCTTTTTTGCATTTATAAAGGGAATACGTTTTTAAACACATTTGCATAGAAAAAAAAGATGGACAAGAGACTCATTATTGGAGGAGTCATATGTGCAGTAGTGCTTCTTATCTTTTTCTTATTTATTGCTGCCAAGGCAGATCAGGAGAAGGAAGAAGAGAGAGAAATGGAAGAGAAAGAGCAAAAATCTCAGCCTCCAGAAACAAAAACAGTGATTGAAGGGCAGATACTTAAAGGAATTGGTTTTTGGCCGACAAATATAGAGCCGGAATATCTGGATGCATGGTTTGCAATGATCAAAGACGTGTCAGATATTTTAGTTATTCAGAAAGGGGACATGTTTGATGACTTGAAAACTGATCAGAATTATAACACCTTTGTGCTTGATGCATGGTTTGATCGCGCAGGTGGGAAATACAAAAAGTATGTTGGTTTAGAGCCTTTTAGTGGAGACAGGAAACAACTAGATACACCTCCTGGGTGGACAGGGAGAAATCCTCCGCTGATTTTTGATGAGGCGTGGCAGGAGAAATATTTGGAAGTGGTGATGAGGAATGTGCAGCGGCACAAGCCGGATTATTTGAATCCATGTGTGGAAGTGAATATGTGGTATGGGTTTGTGTCTCCGGAAGAATGGGAGGCGTTTCGTGAGTTGTATGTGCGGATGTATGATCAGGTAAAAGCAGTAAGCTCGCACACGAAAGTGTTTTGTTCCTTGCAGTATGAGTTGCTTTCTGGAAAGATTTTCTATGGGAGTGATGCGCAGTGGGAGCTGCTGGATGATCCGGAAAAGGCCTTACCAAAGCAGGATTTCTTTGGAGTGTCTTCATATCCCTTTGGTGATCCGGTAGAGAAGACGTGGTATGATGGATTAAGAGAAAGAGAATTGCCTCCTATATTTATTGCAGAAACAGGGTTTATAGGTTCAGATCCAAAGTATCCGATGTATCTTGCAGAGCAAGAAAAGCAAAAGAAATACATCGAACAGCTTCCAAGGTTGTATGAAGACCTAGATATAAATACGGTGTTGTGGATTACGTTAGCAGATCCTGATCCAAAGGTTGCGAAGTTTCCTGAAGAACTGGAGTGGATTTCTGTGCAGGGTCTTGTGCATACAGATCTTGAACCAAAACTTGGATTTGAAGCGTGGAAGCAACTGTTCTAAAAAAAAAGGTTTATATACTCTAACAGAATCAAAAAGGTATGGAAAAAGAGGGTAGGCAACCAGTTCGTTCTCATCTGATAATGATTCTTTTGTTAGTGGGTGTTGCATTTCTGCTGAGTCTCCTTCCTGGAGAATTGACTGGTCGTGGGGTAACGGGTTCTTCGGACACAAGTAGTCCTATTCCAATTGATTGTAGTGAAGTGCAGGTGCCTCCATTTCCAACTGCAGGTGGCTGGCCACAAATGATAAGTGAGGATGGGCAGAATTTACAGAATGTTATTAATCAGATGTTTGCAAGCGCTCTTGGAGGGATGCGACATCCAATAAACACCGCAGTAAAGTCAGGAGAAGCGTATCCTTTTACTATTGATCCTGCAACAGTAAATGCAGGAAATCCTTTTGCTACTCCGCAAACGTCTCCAAGTGAGGAAGAGGATCAGCAAAGGCAAAGTACTCCAACCTTTACAGGAGTGAATGATTGTGAGGGGACAAGAAAATCCTTGGAAAGGTTGCGAGCGTATATGGATGACATTATTCATAAGAAGACGTGCGCTGTGAATGTGATGGGTGACATGCTTCGTCAGTTAGATCCTCTGGGTCAAAAAGCGCTGGGGAATCTTAACCCAGTGTTAACGCAGCCAGGAGTTCCTAGTTTGTATAACCCTATGCTTGCAACAGGAGATGGGGCATTGACATCTGACGGATTTTTCTTTTGGGTAAATTCATTTACTTATGGATCAGGGAGTATCATTAGCGGTGGCGGTCCGAATGGAATTTATGATGGATGGCAAACGATGACTGATGAGTACCAAGCTGCGCGGAGTCCGGTAACAAATTTGCGGTTGTGGACAGAAATAATTGCATTGTTTGATGCGTATTATGGGTGGTATTATAATTGGTACAATGCATTGTTTGAAAGGTATAAGAAAGATTGTAAAGGAGGAGTAACGCTAAAGGCTCCTGCAGTTCCAAATTATGATCCAAGTGTAAAATCATTTACAGGGGGAGTGAATAAATTTGATAATCCGGCGTATAACTACGATCCAAATAAGTGTCAGTGGAAGCAGGGTGGGAAAGTAACGTTTGCAAATGCATGTGAAACAGTAAATTGTCCTTCTCCTCGGGAGTGTGATCCATTGACGTGTCGATGTATGTCTAAAGCGCCAACATTGTATCCGACAACAGAGGATAGTACTGGATATGGAGCGCCAACAAGCAGAACAGGTGGTGGGTGTGGTCCGTTGGAGAATGGGGTGTGTAAGAGTCCGGGGAATTGTCAGACGCCTGCGTATTGTAAGCAGTCGAGTTGTGTTTGTGTGAATGCGGTGTGTGGGTTGAATGGGGTTGAGCCAGGTGAGGAGTGTGATCCTCCAGGATCTGCATGCAACACGCAGGTGATTACGGGTGGAGTGTGTAGTAATGCGTGTCAGTGTGAAGAGCAGAGCAAGTCTAAGATTGATGAGCCAGAAGGCAAATGAGTAAGAGGGCAGTATCATACAAAGATTCTTCTTTTTTTAAATCTGAGAGTGTTTTGATGAAAGGTTTTTAGGAACGACAAGAAAATCTGTCAAATCATCATAGTAGTATGGAAAGCTTTAAATGATTGTGCTGAATGCTACGGAATATCATGTATTTGACACCTCAAGAAAAAAGAAGGTTAACTATTCTTGGAGTTATTATTGCTCTGGTTGTTCTTGGAGCAGTTGGCGGGTATTTTTATGTGATTGATCAGCCAGCAAGTGAAAGCGAAGCAACAACAAAAGTGATTGAAGAAAAGGAAGAGGAGCAAACACAACCAGTGAAGTCAGAAGAGGATGAAGGAAGTATTGTGAAAGAGGGTGAGATTGCAATTGAAGAGCTAAAGAGTCCGCCAGGAAGTAAGTGTCCTTTTACAGGTCGTGAAGGTGACAGGATTAATGTGTTATCAATTGTGAGGGATCCTGATGAGAATGATCCAAAGTATCCGATTGGTCCTGCAGGAAGGTTAGATGTGTACTTTACAGAGCCGTTTGCAGATAATAATGGAGTCTGGCAGACAAAAGCAGGTGATTTAGGTGTGCACTTATTTTCTGTGAGTGTGACAGACGGCGAGTTTGATGAAGAGGAGCAGTATTGCATTGAGATTGGCCCGGGAAACAAGCCGCCAGTATTAAAAGACATGAGTGATGTCACAGTTGTTGCGGGTGAGACAGTGACAGTGAATCCTGAATGTACGGATCCTGAGGGGGATAAGGTTACGATTCAGTTTAATAGTGATATTGTCAGTGATCGTGAGTGGATGAGTGATAAGGTGAAAGAAACGACAGAAAAGGATATTGGAACGCATCCAGTAACCATTATTTGTAAGGATACAAGAGGGTTGCAGGATTTGGATACTATTAAAGTGCATGTGCTGCCAGGAATACCACGAACGCCTTCGACTTTGTGGTTTGAGGTTGAGCCTGAAGATTTGACAGTGAATGAAGGGGAAACAATTACATTAAATCCGCAGGTGAAAAGTGATACAGGAAGCGCAGTGCAGATTACATACAGTGGGTGGATGACATCCGCAACAAAGGAGCTTTCATATACAGATGCGGGAGTGTATGAAGTGACCATTACTGCAACAGACGGGACTGCGACGATTGCGAAGACGATTACGCTGACAGTGGTGAATGTGAACCGTCCTCCAGAGATTGTGAGCACGAAGCAGCAGTAAGGGCGAAGCGTTTTTAAAACAGTATTTCTGTGAGAAGAGGGATGAATAGTAAACATGCATTCCTTTCTGATGAAGCGCAGAGTTTGACAGCTGCACTGCAAAGAGAAGCAGAGAGAAGGGGAATTGAAAGAAGAGTGCTTGATGTTTCGCACGTAGCTCTTTTTGTTCAGGAGCATGAGGGTCATGGAAGGTATCGCATAGAGGTGTGCTATACTCCAAGAAGGAGGGCAGTGAGTATGCAAGTGAGGTGCACAGGTGAGGTGCATGAGGAGGTGTTCACATCATCAACAGCAGGAAGAGAGTTCGTTCTTGTTGATGAATCTGCGTATCTTATAATATATAGGGAAAGAAGAGCAGAGAGGTAAATATTTTCATAATAGTATTAAACATTTTTGTTTAGGTATTAAAAATAATCAAAACATTTATAAGCTTTTTGAGAAAAAAGAAGAGAATGGTATCAACGATTACAATCAAGCTCTTGGATAAGCCGGGTGAGCCAAAGCTTAATCAGGATATTGACTGGATTTGTAAGAGTCTGGGATTTGTCACGCCGCGGGATATGGAGGAAACGGCAAGTAAGATTTTTTGTGCAGTCGTGATGGCCATGCATGAAGGAAAAGAATTAACCAGTCAGGAAATTGCGGCAAGGAGTAATGTGTCTCGCGGTGCAGCCTTGATTCATTTGCAGCATTATCTTGAGTCTGGATTGATCGTTCAAAAGAGGACGAGATATGTGTTGCGGAGGAAGAGTGTTGCGAAGACAATTGAAGAGCTTGAAACAGACGTCATGAGAATGCTGTGTGATATTAAGAAGATGGCAAATGAAGTGGATCAAAAACTGGGGTTGCAGGAGCGGTAAGAATATGGAAAAACAGAAAGAGCACGCAGCAAGTCCATTGGAAAAGCAAGTTGTGGAGAAGGAAAAAATATTGAAAGAGAAGGAGGTAAAGCTCCAGGAATACATGAATGATCTGAAGCGGGTGCAGGCAGATTTTGAGAATTATGTCAAGCGCACAGAGCGCGATCGTGAGCGTTCCATGCGGATGTCAGTGCATAAGCTCTTATTGAATTTGGTTGATGTTCGTGATGATTTTGAGCGTGCAATGCACGCCATGAAGAATGCCAGGGGGTCAGAGACCATGACGAATGGGATGTCAATGATTTTTGAAAGTTTCAAGAAGGTGCTGGAGCATGAGGGTGTGCGGCCTATAGAGGCAGTGGGGAAGCAAGTGGATCCGCATCTGCATGAGGTCGTAAAGCATTTAAAGAGTGATAAAGACGATGGCCTTATTGTGGAGGAAGTGCAGAAAGGGTATTTTGTGCACGATCAGGTGTTGCGCCCTGCAAAAGTGATTGTAACAAAGGTGAATGACCATGGCTAAGATTATTGGTATTGATTTGGGAACATCAAATAGCGCTGCGGCTCTGTTGGAAGCGGGTCGCCCAAAGATTATTCCGAGCGCTGAAGGTGCTTCGCTGTATGGAAAAGCATTTCCGTCTGTCGTTGCGTTTACGAAAGAGGGTCATGTTTTAGTGGGTGAGCCTGCGCGCAGGCAAGCAATTTCAAACCCGAAAGGCACGATCATCAAGGCGAAGCGGAAGATGGGAAAGGATTTCACGTATGATATTTATGGGAAGAAGTACACGCCCCAGCAGATTTCTGCATTCATTTTGCAGAAGATTAAGAAGGATGCTGAAGAATTTTTAGGAGAGAAAGTAGAGAAGGCAGTAATTACAGTGCCTGCATATTTTGATGATAATCAGCGTCAGGCAACAAAGGATGCAGGGCAGATTGCCGGGTTGGAAGTGATTCGTTTGGTGAATGAGCCGACGGCAGCCTCGCTAGCATATGGTCTCGATAAGAATGGGAAGGAGCTCAAGATTTTAGTCTTTGATTTTGGCGGGGGAACCTTAGATGTCACTATGATGGATTTTGGTGATGGTGTCTTTGAAGTGAAGGCAACATCTGGGGATACAGAATTAGGTGGCACAGACATGGATGAGATTGTGATGAAGCACATTGTCGAGCAGTTTAAGAAAGATTCTGGTAGTGATGTGAGTGATGATGATACTGCCATGCAGCGCATTCGTGAGGCTGCGGAGAAGGCGAAGATTGAGCTTTCAACAACGCTTGAGACAGATATTAATTTGCCGTTCATCACGTCAGATAGGTCTGGTCCGAAGAATTTGAGCATGAGGATGACGCGTGCATTGCTCGAGAAGCTGGTTGATCCATTAATTGAAAGGTGTAAGGGCCCGATTGATCGCGCGTTGAATGATGCAAAATTGTCGCGAAGTGATATTGATAAAATAATTCTTGTTGGAGGTCCAACACGCATGCCTATTGTGCAAAAGCTTGTGGAGTCGTTCATCGGGAAGAAGGTAGAAAGAGGCATTGATCCGATGGAATGTGTTGCGCAGGGTGCGGCAATTCAGGCAGGAGTGCTTGCAGGTGAGGTGAAGGATGTATTGCTCCTTGATGTCACTCCCTTAAGTTTGGGTATTGAGACATTGGGTGGCGTCTTGACAAAGTTAATTGAAAGAAATACGACTATTCCGACAAAGAAGGCAAAGATTTTTTCAACTGCTGATGATAATCAGCCTGCAGTGACTATTAAGGTGTATCAGGGTGAGCGTGCCATGGCTGCAGATAATAAGCTGCTCGGCCAGTTTGATCTTGTGGGTATCCCTCCAGCTCCTCGGGGTATTCCGCAGATTGAAGTGACGTTTGATATTGACGCGAATGGTATTGTCAATGTAAATGCAAAGGACATGGGGACAGGAAAAGAGCAATCAATAAAGATTACCGCAACAACAAAGTTAAGCGAGGGTGAAGTGGAGAGGATGCGGAAAGAGGCAGAGCAATTCGCAGAGCAGGATACAAAAAGGCGTGAGGAAGTGGAGACGCTCAATCAGGCGGATGCGCTGGTGTATGCCACAGAAAAGCTGATGAAGGAAGTTGAAGGGAAAATTGACGCAAGACAAGTGGAAGAGATACAGAAGAAGAGTGAGGAGCTCAAGAAGCTCTTGGAAAAGAAGGAAGTTGCAAAGATCAAGCAGAAGATGGAGGAGCTCAATCAGGTGGTGCAGCAGGCTTCTACTGAGTTATATAAGAAGGCTGCGGAGCAACAGGGAAAGCAAACGCAAGAGAAGAAGGATGACACTGTCGTGGATGCGGACTTTGAAGTGAAGGATAAGAAGAGGAAAGTATGACGAAAGATGATTATTATTCCATTCTTGGTGTGGCAAAGACGGCATCGAAGGATGATATAAAGAAGGTCTATAAGCAGCTTGCGAAGAAGTATCATCCTGATGTGACCAAAGAGAAGGGTTCTGAGGAGAAGTTTAAGGAGATTTCTGAGGCGTATGCGGTGTTAAGTGATGATCAGAAGCGTGCGCAGTATAATCAGTTTGGTCACGCTACGTTTGAGCAGCAGTTTTCTCAGGAGGATATTTTCAGGAATTTCAATTTTGATGTCTTTCGTGACATGGGGTTTGGAGGGTTTGATAACATTTTTGACATGTTCTTTGGTGGTCAGCATGCGCGAAGGGATAGGGGCAGTGACATTCAGCTCAACATCAAGCTGAGTTTTGAGGAGGCTGCGTTTGGTGCAGTGAAAGAGGTTGATGTGGAGCGTTTGGAAAAATGTGAAGGGTGTAATGGGTCAGGTGCGCATGAGGGAAAAGTGACAGTGTGCAAGACATGTAAGGGTCAGGGGCAGGTGCGGCGTGTCGGGAAGAGTATGTTTGGCATGATTACGCAAATAGTGTCCTGTGGGGAGTGTAATGGGAGAGGAAAGAAAGTGCTTGACCCTTGTAAAAGGTGTAGGGGTCAAGGGTTTTTGCGGGGAATGAAAACAGTGAAGGTAACGATTCCTGCAGGTGTTGATAATGGCATGCAGATTCGGTTAGAGGGTGAAGGTGATCATGGTGAAGGAGGAGGTGGTGATGTGTACTTGGTAGTGCATGTGCTGCCGCATGAGAAGTTGACGCGGGAGGGATATGATCTTTTTCTTGATATAGAAGTGCCCTTTTCAACTCTTGTGTTGGGAGGAAAGGTTGAAGTTCCGACAGTGAAGGGATCTGCAACAGTGAAGATTCCTCCAGGAACGCAAAGTCATGCAGTATTTCGGTTGAAAGGAGAGGGTATTAAGAAACTGCGGGGATTTGGCATGGGGGATCAGTTTGTGCAGGTGGTTGTGAAAGTGCCTAAAAGGCTCAGCAAGAAGCAGGAAAGGCTTTTGCATGAGTTTGATCAGGAACAATCATAATATTTATATAGGGTAGTGAACGCCTTCTTAAAAACATATAGTAGTATATACAATGGATGAAGAGAATCTCTTTGGACAAGTGGAATTAGACCATTTTGGACAGCAAGTAGAATCCTTCAGACTTGAAGGGGTGGAAAATATTGCAGCATTACTCAGGGGGAAATACAAGTTTCTTCACGGAAGAATGGATCCTGATGATGTGTATCAAGATGCGGTGATGACAGCGATGAGGTATATACAAAGTGGAAGGTCAAAACCATTATTAGCTGATGATGAAGTAAGACGTTTTATGAATACAGTAATTGGCTGGACGTTGAAGGATAAAATGAAATATGTGACTACAAGGTCCAGAGGGGAAGTAGATACTATAAGCTTAGATGATTCAGTAAAGAGAAATACGCCAGGTGAAGATGGGTCTAGTGAAGAAAAGAGTTGTAAAAGAGTGGTTGAAGCGAGAGGAGAAACACCGTATGAGATTGTTGCGCAGAGGGAAGAAGCACGAATGCTTGCAAAGGGAATTGAAAAAACATTAGCAGGTCATATAAGAGAAGTGGTGAGTTTGAGAGTATATGATGGACATTCGCCAGAGGAAGTTGCAGAAAAATTGAACATATCAGTAGGTGCGGTGAATGTGATCTTCTGTAGGGCAAAGAGTGAATTAACAGAGAGGATAAGAAACAGGGAAAGTTTGTACGATCTTCTGTAGAGTTTTGATGATGGAACAAAGAGAATATGAATTACTGTTTGCAACTCGGGTTAATGAAACGAGAGGGTTAGGAATGAAGCTTGCGCGACGAAGAGCGCTCGAGTGTGGGATAGCATCGCAATCGCTCGATCCTGAAGATATATATCACGAAGCAGTGTTGAGTATGTGGCGAGTATATGGGAATGATGAAGAAAGATTAAGAAATTCCCTATGGTTTAAAAACACGTTAGCAACAACGATTCAACGGAAAGTGATTGATATTGCTCGGAGTCAGGGAAGTAATGGTTCGTGGAAAGGTGCAGGAAACTTGGACGATTGTCTGCAGCTCTTGCTCGGGGATAGAGAATCTTCAGTGTATGGAAATTTGGCAGTGAAAAAGAGTGCTGCAGACGTCGTGCAGATGAGTGAAGACATGAGAATGGCGTGTGATGTCATTGTTGGTGTATTGGGTGAAACATCTGACATAAATAGAGGCATGTTTGTAATGAGGTATGCTGGGGGAGATAAAGTGAGGGTGATTGCAGAAAGACTAAAGAAGCCTTTAGGGACAGTAGAAACAACCCTCTTTTCCTTGCGAAACAAGATGCGTGAGAAATTGCAAAGAAAAGGATTATATCATCTGTTAGAGTGATGCTAAAAGGTTTAAAAAGAGAATGATATCTCGTTTAGCGTATGGTGCAGGTTGTTGATGCAAAGGAGTTTTCTGGAAAAAGGCTTGACAAGGCAGTGTTGAAAATATGTCCGTCGCTTTCTCGTTCTACAGTGTATGCGCTTTTGCGGAAGGGAAGAGTGAAAGTAAACGGGAAAAAAAAGAAGCAAAATTACCTCTTGAAAGAGAGTGATCATATCTCTTTATTTGGAAATATGCAGCAGGAAAAGGCACCTGTCTCGCAAGAGAGGCAAAAAATGTTTTCTGTCTTGTATGAGGATGATGATCTGCTCGTTGTGAGCAAATCTCCATTTCTTGCAAGCCAGCCAGGAACAGGAGTTGAGAAGAAAAATCTGATTGCTCTTGTCAAGTTGTATATGAAGGAGAAAGGGTGGACAAAGAAAGTTGCATTGGCGCATCGTCTGGATCGAGGAACATCGGGGTGTGTGATTGTTGCGAAGCATCGTGATGCGATTCTCAGATTGTATGATCTGTTTAAGGAAGGAAAAGTGAGAAAAATATATCTTGCTTTGGTCATTGGAAAGCTCGAAAAGAAAGAGGGAATCCTCACAGGATATTTGCAGAGGGTGAAAGAGCATTTCCAGCATAAGGTTCTTATTTCAGACAAGAAGGGTGAGGGTGTGCGTGTGCAGTTGAAATATAAGGTGCAAAAACAGTATGAGAAATACGCATTAGTAGAGGTGGAGCTGATGACAGGAAAATTGCATCAGATTCGTGCTCAGTGTGCGTATCTCGGCCATCCCGTTGTGGGTGATAGGCTATATGGTAACAAAGAAGTAAATAAAGAGTGGAGGGAAAAGGCAGGGTTAAGAAGGCAGTTTTTGCACGCGTGGAAAGTTTCTTTTGTGCATCCCTTCTCGAAGGAGAGAATGAATATTGAAGATCCCTTGCCGGATGATTTGAAAAAGGTTCTTTCTCGACTGAAATAAGGAGTTGTGTGCACGAAGGGAAAACTATTTATACGGAAAAGGTGAATAAAGGAGGATGAAAGAGGGCTATCATTATACACTGCCAATTCTTGCAGTCTTGGTCTTGTTTTTTCTTCGATATTTTACGTCATTTGAGACAGCAATGGTTGTGGGTGTGGGAGTCATGCTTGGCTATTTAGTAAGCTTGCACAGCAGGCAACACAAATAACCTTTAAATAGAAGTCAAGGAAAAGGGATATGATGGATAAAAGGGGTCAGTTGTACATCTTGACTGCAATCATTTTTGCATTCGTCATTTTTGTTATTATCACTCCTGCAAACACGGTGAAAAGGACAGTGGTAGATGACAACTTTGAGGAGATTGCCAAGAATTTTGAGGTGGAAAGTGCAAAGTTTCTCAATCACCTGATTGAAACAGAGCAGCCGATTGCGAGTGTCTTTCTCAATTTTACTTTGTTGTTTACATCTTATGCGCGAACAAAAAGCCCTGATTATGGATTAATGTACCTTTTTATGAAGGGAGATAGGGTGTATATAGGAAACTTTGCAAAGGAGCAAGCAACTATTACGATTGGAAGCAATCAGTATATCATAAGCGGTTGTTTTAGTCAGGTCAGCCCGAGCTTTTCAGTGGGGGGATTAAGTTTGGCTATTCCTATTGATATTAATAGTGTGGTGTCCTGTATGCGTGAGGAAGTGGTGCCTTCAGGAACAAGTTTCCCGCTCACTATTGGAATTGTATTAGAGGAGCTTGATACATCGGCAGCAACAACCTTTACCACGCAAGTGGCGCAGAATAATCCTGATCTCATTATTATTGCAAAGGAAAAGCAGGGAAATGTGAGGAAGGTGTATACGAGGGGTAAATTTATATAGCGTTAAGAGAAGTGAATTCTCAATGGAAAAAAAGGGTGCGGTTGTGATTATTGAATGGGTCTTGCTGATTGGGTTAACCGTTGCTCTGGGGATTATAGTGACTACATGGATGCGTGAGCAGACAAAGCAGGTGACTGAAGACATTGTAGAAGATGTAGAGTTTGATGCGCGCTGTGCAGACGTGTCTTTGAATGTTGCAGTGCTATCATGCGCTCCTGGTGTGGATCATGTGAACATTACAAACACGGGATACTTTAATATTACAAAGGTGAGTGTCAGGAATCAGTTTGGCGCTGCTGACTTTCAGTTGGATTTGGCGCCGCAATCATCCAAAGATTTAAATATTGGCAATGCCCAAACAGAAGTGGATATTGTTCCGGTCATGACAGTGGGCAATAAGCTGTTCGGCTGTACAGACAGGAAATTGATTGTGCGTTGTTGAAAAAAGATGGTCATGCAAAAAAAAGGGATTGAGCCCATTATAACAACTGTTGTGCTCGTAACTTTTGTGGTAGCGAGTGCGCTTGCAGTAACCTTTTGGGGGAAAGGAATTACAAAGGAATTGCAGAGTAAGCAGGGTGGTGCCGCGGCTGCTGCGTTGACCTGTACGGGTGTTAATTTTCAGGTGACAGATACTGCAGGTGGTTCTGTGGAGTTGGATAATAATGGCGCTGATTTGAGTGGCATGTTATTAGTGGTGAGTGGAAGTGGGAAGACAAATACAGTGTTTTATAATCAGGCTGTGGAGAGGGGTTCATCACGATCATATCCGTATACGGGTATTCCTGGCGTTCCTGATGTGGAAAAGATTTTTGTGGTGGGGACAGTTGGCCAGGGGATTAACAGGCCCTGTTCTGATCAGAAGCTGGAGTTGAACTTGTAAGATGCAGAAAAAGGGTATTTCTCCATTGATTGCAACCGTGTTGTTGATAGGTTTTTCAGTGGCGCTTGCAGCTGTTGTCATCACATGGGGTTTAGATTATGTGAAGGGTACAACAGCAGATGTGGGTCAGAAGACTGAAGAGGCATTGAAGTGTGCGACGCAGCTGGATTTTGAGATTACAAATATGGATTGTGTGGCAGGAACAGTAACGATTCAGAATAATGGGGTGTTAGATATCACAAACATCACCTTTCGGTTGGTTGCAGGTGCGGGAGATATAACTCCTGAGGGAAGGGATGGAATTGCGTCGTTAGGGGTAAGGCAATACACAGGATTTGCATTAGCAGGAGTGTCAAGGATTGAAGTGATTGCATGGATTCAAGGAACAAATCAGGGAGCAATCTTGTGTAAGGATGCGGTTGAAGAGTATACGGCAAATTGTTAGGCAATAAGCTTCTTCTGGGAGAATAATGATGCGGCGAATGCGAGGGCAGATTTGGATTTCAGCAATCTTGTATTTCGCATTGGCTATTATCATTCTGAGCTTGGTGCTTGCTGCAGGTGTGCCTTTAGTGAATCAGTTGAAGGACAGAAATACGGTTGCAGAAACAAAGAACATCCTGTTTACGATTGATGAGGCTATTCAAATAGTGGTGCGGGAGGGTCCTGGATCGCAGCGGGAGTTATCTCCTTTGTCGCTTACTGCAGGGCAGCTCTTTATTGAAGAGGTGAATGATACGATTCGATGGGAGCTGGAGACAAGTGCGCAGGTCATGGAGGTGAATGTTCCCATTAAGGAAGGAGTGCTTGACTTGTTCTTGAAGCAGACGGTGGTGAAGAATAACTATATTCTGTTGGTAGAGAGGAAGTATGAGAATAGTGTTGATATTGATCTTGAATCGCAGTATGGGAGCCCGTTTTCGGGAAGATTTTCCATGCTGGTCACGCATAATGGCACGTTTTCAACGAACGCTGGGGGTATTGCAATGCCTGTTGTTCGGGTGACGGTGTTGTAACTAACATTGGGTCAATTAGGTTTATAAACAAAGGCGTAATGGAAAAAAGTATGGGGGCATTTGACGCAGAAGCTTTTGACAATTTCGTTCTTGATCATAATGTGCCTGGTTTTTTTGCAAATCCTGTAGAGTTAAAATCTGGCAGGCAATCGCATTGGTATGTGAACTGGAGGAAGCCGACAGGAGATGTTTGGTTGTTGAAAAAGGTTGAATTATTTGTGCGTGATTTTGTGGAGGCTCAAGGGTTAAATCCAGATTGTTTTTATGGCGTTCCGGAAGGTGCCACAAAGCTTGCAATTGCAGCACAATTAGCATGTGCAGAGCGAAGTGAAAAGTATGGTGAAGGAAGTCATGTGATTCCTATGGGAAGAGGAAAACCAAAGGATCATGGACGACCTGAAGACAAGTATTTTGTTACAGCGCCAAGGGGAAGAGTTATCGTTCTGGAGGATGTCACAACAACAGGCGGTTCGTTATTGAGTACAATTGCTGATATCAAAGAATTGAAGGGTGTGGAAATAATTGCAGCAATCAGTTTAACAAACAGAATGGAGCTCACTCCAATTCGCGGGAAAGATAGTGAAAAGGTGTATGATGCGTTTGCTCGAACGTTTCATCGGGCAACAGAGCAGCAGTATGGAAATAATGGAATGCCTGTAGCTTCTGCAGTTGCGATGGCAGGAGTTCCATTGTTGACATTGAGTACTGCAGAACGTTTATTACCACGCGCATATGCAAAAATGCAACCGGGTGTTGATATAGGAAGGGCTGTTGAAAGGGAATTTGCTGATCATGGTGTACAAACAATTCAGGTGGTGAAGTGAATGGAATTTTTAGAGACATGGTTGAAAGCAGTGCATGATAAAAATTCAGTGTTGTGTGCAGGTCTTGATCCTGCAGTGCTGGGAATGGATCGTCCGGGTGAGGAAATTCCTGAGGGAGTAAGCAAGCGTGACTGGGCATTGCGATATGTGGAAGCAGTTGCTCCATTTGCTGCTGCGTTGAAGCCGAACATGAATTACTGGAAGGGTCCTAGGGATATGGATACTTTGAAGGAAGTGACTGATCTGGCATGTGATAAGGGATTGGTGATTATTGAGGATGCGAAGCTTGCAGATATTGGATCAACAAATGATGCAGGATTGTTTTATGCAGCAGCGCGTGCAGATGCAGTCACTCTCGCGCCATATGCAGGAAATATGGCTGAGGCGGCAAAGCAAGCACAAAAACGAGGTATCGGGTTAATTACCATGGTATTAATGAGTAATCCTGAATATGCTGGAGAAAAAGGAAAACTCATGCCATTACGAGCATACGCGAGTGATTTGGGAGAGGTTACTGCTACTTTTCAACAGAATGGTGATGATGTGGTGTGGGTGCATGATGAGCCGTATGCGAGACAGTTTATGTTTTTAGCGCAGCAAGCGAAAGCACAGGGTCTTGATGGCATTGTGATTGGTGCGCCAAGCAAGAAGAATCACATTACTGATGAGGAAATTGGAAAAGTAAGAGGATATGTTGGTGATAAGATGCTTGTCTTGCTTCCTGGAGTAGGAGCGCAAGGTGGGGAAGCTGGTGCCATTTGGAAGCATTTTGCTCCTGATCGAGTGATTGTGAATGTGGGGCGCGCGTTAATGTTTCCTGAAAGTGGTGATCAGGCAGCAACAGCAGCGCACTATCAAAAGATGTTGAACGAGTTGCGTGGGGCAGCATAAGCGAGAGATGAAAGCGGAAACGATTGCGCGGTGGGAGCATAAGCATCGTGCGTTTCTGATGCACCGTCTCTCACCGAAGCATGCAACATGGGTGTATAGCAAGGGAAGGCAGTGGTTTCTGAAGAAATTAGCAGCTGAGTACCCGGAAGAGATACATCCTTCACAAGGGCTGGAGCGGAAGCTCTGGGGGATTTCGTTTCGTTCTCCATTAGGAAATGCGGCGGGGATGTGGAAAAACGGCGAAGCGTATAATGTGATGGTTGCGCAGGGTGCGGGTGCATATCTTGCAGGAACAACAACTGCAAATCCAAGAAAAGGAAATAAGGGTCTTCCATTTCTACCGTATCCGTTGTCTGGTGCAGCGTCGAATTGGCTTGGCTTGCCGAATGAAGGGGATATGAGTGTTGGTGAACGTTTAAAAGCATACCAGAAGGTTGATGGATGCCCTATAGGGGTGAGTGTGATGCGTTCTCCGGATCTGAAGGGGCAGGAGCAGCTTGATAGGCTGGTGCGAGGGATGTATGGGTATATGATATGTGGTGTTGATTTCATTGAGGTGAATGAGAGTTGTCCAAACACGAGAGAAACAGCAGGAACGAAGGATGAGGTGAGGGAGCGTCTTGAATATCTCAGGGATCATTTTTTGTGTGTTCGGGACAGGAGATTGCCGGTGATAGTGAAGTTTGCGTCGAATACGCAAGAGGAGCAGTTACCAGTAATTTTAGACATGGTGTTGAGGTGTGGGTTTGACGGGGTGAACTTTGGAAACACAGTAACCAATTATAATGATATTCGGCCAATGATTCATCATGCAGAGCGAGGGTTGTTTGAGTATTTTGTGAATCATATTGGAGGAGGGGTGAGCGGAAGGCCGTTGAAAGAGATGTCATTGCGGACAGCTGCTGCTGCAGTGGCATATGTGCGTGCATGTGGTCCTGATCGTGAGTTTCATGTGTGGAGAACGGGAGGTATTGAGACAGGAAATGATATTATAGAATCAGAAAAGGCAGGCATTAGTATGAATTGGTGGTTCACAGGATACTTTAACAGGTTTGCAGAAGTAGGGCATAGAGTGTATCAAACAGTGTATGATGAGTTTGCGGGAAGAGTGAAGAATTCTCGTTTAAAAGCTGTTGATGAGCGTAAATCAAGGGAAAGCAGATAGGTTTTTATAGCTTTGGTTGCCTCTAATTGTGAACAGTCAGATCTCTATGAAACGCAAAAGAGGAACAGCATGGTACAAGAAGGTGAAGTAAAGGGGAAAGAGCTTCCGGCTGCGCCAGAGCCTGAAGTGTTGTTCAAGGTAAAGACGATTGTAGACATTCCTCCCCTGCCGCAGGTGCAGGATAAGCAGTCGTTTGATTTTCGCTATCCGTTAATAGAGCCGTATGCGTATGCACATATTTTCTGGGATAAGAAGAATAATGAACTGGTGTATATAGTTGAAGAGCCGGAACTGGATGAGAATGAGAAGCGGCTCTTGCGGTTGATTGAGCGGGGGATTGAAGAATTGATTAATATGAGTTTTATTAATGTGAAGTCAACAACGAAGATTATAGAGTATCTTGAAAAGAACATTAAGGTCTTGCTTGCGGAGATGGGTGTGCGCATCACAGAAGAGATGTTTTTGAAGATGATGTATTTTGTGTATCGTGATTTTGTGGGTTTGAACAGGATCGAGCCCCTGTTGAAGGACTATTTTATTGAGGATATTGAGTGTAATGGTGTGGACACGCCAATTTATATTGTACACAGGAAATATCGGAACTTGAGGACAAATATTAGTTATAAGGATCCTGCAGAGCTGACAAGCTTTGTGGAGAAGCTTGCGCAGAAGTGTGGGAAGTATGTCTCGTATGCAAGCCCTATTTTGGACGGAAGGCTGCCGGATAATTCTCGTGTGAACGCGACGTATTCGTCTGACATTTCGTCGAGAGGACCAACGTTTACAATCAGAAAGTTTGTTTCCGAACCGTGGAGTCCGGTGAAGCTGATGCAGCTCAAGACGTTAAGTCCGGAGATGCTCGCATATTTGTGGTTGTTGATTGAGTATGAATCAAATTTTATTATCATTGGAGGAACAGGTGCGGGAAAAACATCCTTATTGAATAGCCTTGCATTTTTCATTCCTCCTGCAGCGCGCATTGTGTCTATTGAGGACACGCATGAGCTTTCGTTGACGCATGAGAATTGGTTACCAAGTGTTGTGCGTGAGGCAACGGGTGTGGGTGGCGAGGAAAAATTTGGTGAGGTTGACTTGTTTATGTTGTTAAGGGAAAGCTTCAGGCAGCGTCCAGATTATGTGATTGTGGGAGAGATTCGTGGGCAAGAGGCAGCAGTTCTTTTTCAGGGTGCTGCATCAGGTCATCCAACAGCATGTACGATGCACGCAGAAAATGTGGAGACGATGATTCGGCGTTTGGAAACCCCGCCGATTAGTCTTTCTCCATCATTGATTGAGACAATTGATGTGGTGTGTGTCATTTCTCAGGTGAGGGTGCAGGGTGAAAATGTGCGGCGCGTGCGTTCCGTCATTGAAGTGATAAGTATTGGCGATAAATTGAGTGAGCTCGTCACAAATACGCCGTTTATATGGGATCCTGCATCAGATAATTTCTATTTCAAGACGCAGAGCAAGCTGTTTGAGAAGCTGGAAAAGACGTATGGTGTCACAATGAGCTTCTTGATGCGTGAATTTAGGGTGCGGACAAGAATGTTGATGGAGATGTACAGGAGAAATATTGTGGATTACAAGGAAGTGCAGGATATAATAAATTTGTATTACAAAGATCCTGAACGGGTGCTGAAAATGTTCAATGGGGTGAATGTCGAGCCGAAGCAGTTAGTACAATGAGTATTGATATGATTAGGCAGAATGCGCGTGCAATTCTTGATGCGATCAAGGTGTATAACGAGTTAGAACAGCAGGGAAACACTGAAGAGCGCCGTGAAAAAATGCGAAGGTATATTTTGAGTTTAACAAAGAGCATTGAGAGGAGTGTTGATGAGGAAAGGAGGAACCTCGGTTAACATGTCTGTTGTTGCTGATGTAAAGGAAATCATTTATTTGAGTGAAGAAGTGGAGAAAAAGGTTCAGCAGAGGAAAAAATTTCTTTCAGCGTTCACTGAAGCGTTTACAGATAAAGAGAAGGAAAAAATTATGCAAGGAAAGACTCCTGAGGAGAGGATGGAGGAGTTTGCAACGAAGATTGTGGAGTTGTTAAACAGGATAGATCGTATTAATCAGCGGGTGGCGATTGAGTTTGGTGAAAGTGAAGGTGGAGTGCCGATACCAACAAGGGAGGAGGAAAGTGAAGAGGAAGAAAGTGGTGAGAAGCAGTCGAAGAAGAAGTTTTACATGAGTGCTGCAACGAGAAAGAAGTATTTGCGGGAGATTGGTGCGAGTAAGAAGATCTTAAAGAGGATTATGAATCCAAAATATGTGGGGGGAGAGAATAGGGAAGAGATTGTAGATTATACAGTGTATGAAACATCAGTGTACGGGAGCCTGGCAAACATGATGTTTCGGCCATTGGCAATCTACTTCACAGAGAAGTATCCAAAGTTTTTTGCGCGGTTGTATCAGGAGTTGCGTGCTGCGGATATGAACATACTGTCGAAGACATATGTAAGCTGCATGTTGTTGTCAACACTCATGGTAAGTATAGGAATGTTTCTTGCGTCAATGGTGGTTGGCTTTTTTGTTGGTTTTAATGTCGTCGTTGCAATTCTCTTGAGTATACTTGTTGCCATTCTTGGTGGTGCAGTGACTTTTTTTGGGATGTATATCTATCCGTCGACAGTAGTAAACTCGAGAAAGCAGAGGATTCGGGATGACTTGCCGTTTATGACGTTACACATGGCAGCGATTGCTGGTTCTGGTGCAAAGCCAGTGTCCATTTTTAAGCTGATTGTGAATTCTGGTGATTATAAGGGTGTGGAGAGTGAGATTCGGAAGATTGTGAATTATGTGAATCTGTTTGGGTATGACATTTCAACTGCGCTGAAAACGGTTGCAAAAACGACGCCATCGGAAAGATTTCGTGCGTTGTTGAATGGGATGGTTGCAACGATTGAGTCTGGTGGTTCATTAAAATCGTACTTAAATGGGGCTGCAGATGATGCGATGACAACCTATGAACTAGAGCGAAGGAAGTATGTGAAGATGCTATCGACATATTCAGATATCTATATAGGCATTTTGATTGCTGCTCCCTTATTATTTTTGGTGACACTTGCGATCATTAATGTGCTGGGGGGAAATATAGCAGGAATATCAATTAAGAATATCGCGATTTTCGGGACATATGTGATGATTCCTGCCCTGAATATCTTTTTTATCTTGTTTTTGAATGTGGTGCAGCCGGAGTTGTAGCATGGAATTCAAGTCAACATATCTTATTGGAATCTGCTTCATATTTTTGGTGCTTGTGGTGAATGTGCTTTTTTTGCTCGGGAAACCGTTGTTTTGGCCGATTACGGTGCTCGCGGTGGTCGTTGGCGTTATTCCTGTCTGGGTTGATATTGGGAAGGAGAATAATCGTCAAAAGCAGATTGAGGTGCAGTTTATTGACTTCATGCGAAATCTTGCAGAGGCGGTGAAGTCTGGTATTTCTATTCCGAAGGCGATTGTGTTGATTGCGAAGAAGAATTTTCAGGAGCTGAATCCTTTTTTGCACAAGTTGGCGAATCAGATTGAATGTGGCATTCCGACGCAAAAGGCTCTTGTCACATTCAGCTTGGACGTTGATAATGTACTGGTTAAGAGGTCGGTGTCTATTATTGTTGAGGCAGAGCAGTCTGGAGGAGATATTCGGGATATTTTGACGTCTATTGTGGATTCTGTGGTGAATGTGAAGAAGTTGAAGGCAGAGCGGAGGGCTTCTGCATACACTCAGATTGTGCAGGGGTATATTATTTTTTACGTGTTTATTTTGATTATGTTGTTGTTGCAGTTGTGGCTGTTTCCAAAGTTGCTCGGATTGTCAGAAAACTTGGGGAAGGGTGCTGGCGGTGGATTATTGTCATTTAACGCGGGAACGGTTCCGGTGAATTTGGATGCAATTTTCTTGTCGCTTATCATCATTCAGGGGTTTTTCGCAGGTATTATGATTGGGAAATTTTCTGAGGGTTCGATTAAGCAGGGTTTGATTCATTCGTTTGTGTTGATGGGTTCTGCTGCGTTGATTATTACGACAGTAACAGGGGTGTTCAGATGAGGAATAAAAGGGGATTGTCGTATGCTGATTGGTTGGTGAGCATATCAACATTTTTGATTGCAATTGTTTTTATTTTTGTGTTGATCAAGCCAAAACTGGAGCCTGTGGTTGAAAGGGAAAATGTGATGGTGATTCTTGAGAATGGTTTTTTTGGGAAGGCAAATTGGGAGGTAAAGGAGTTTCCGGTATTTATCAAGCAGCTTGATGATGTGTTTGTAAATAATGTGGGTTCTGTCGTTGCGGCGCGTGTTTCTGTGGTGTTGTCATCAGTGTATAACTATCAATGGGGGTACGCTGGTTTTGAATATGCAGGAGGCAGCGGTTTAACAACATTGCCGGGGATGGTGGCTTTTCTTGATGGGTCTTCTTTTTGGGTGGAATGTACAGCAGGTATATGTACAGATAAGGTGTTTAGAGTGAAGGCGTTTCCCTTGACGAACACGACAGGAGAGCAGACAGAGGTTGCGTTGACGTGTTTTCCGTCCAATAGCAGCATATGTGATGCCACGTTGGGTGCAACGCTGACAAAAGAGGGGATGAACGAGGCAAATGTGCAGTCCATAAAAGCGACTGATTATTATCTTCTGAAGCAGGATTTGCATTTTCCGCAGGGGAAGGATTTTGCAATAGTTGTGAATGATGAGAAAATCACAAATAATCCTGAGCCTCCGCAGAGGGCAAATATTGTGGTGAAGGAAGTGAAGACGTGGTTCGTGAATGCGCAAGGCGTTTTAACTCCGGCAACGGTGAGGTTCAGCATATGGTAATGAGAAACAAGAGGGGCTTGATTAAGACATTAGAGGCGATTCTTGCAGTGGTTATTCTTTTGGGTGCGGTGTTGGTCTTTGTGAAAGAGGATCCGAAGGAGGAATTGACTGTTGAGTCGGTAAAGCAGGCGCAGAAATTCATTTTGCGTGAGATTTCTTTGAATGAAACGTTTCGCTCGTGCATCACGGGTAATCCTGCATATGCGGGAGCGTGCACTGGTGGGTGTCGGGATGATATTGCAATGTTTGTCAGTCAATCGACGCCTGCTGGTTTTGTGAGTGAGTGTGAGATTTGTGATAAGGCAATTAGTTGCGTTTCCTTAAACCTTCCTGTAGATAGGTCTATTTTTGCAGATAGTGTGCTGGTGAGTGATCATCCAGTATCAAAAGTGGTGCGTGTGTATTTTTTTGAGAGAGAGCAATAGTCATAGCAATAATAAACGTGCTATTTTTTAATAAAGGTCTCCTTTTGTGAGAGTATCAATTCAAGAGAAAAAAATGAGAGAATAAAAAATGAAAAAAGAAGGAAAAAAGGCACGTCAAGAACGTGGAATGAGAATCCGAGAATTATCTTTTTCGTCTTCTGCGTGCTTTGGATGCCTTAGCGTCTCGAGCTGTTCGTGCTCTTCGTCTTGCCGCCATGAGATAACCTCCTTTTGTAAGTGAATAATATGTGTATATGATATGAGAACTTGATTATAAATCTTTCGAATGCTACAAAAAAATCATCGCATGATTTTTGCAACAAAAAATCCTTCAGTGTCATTGTCTTGCGGCCAAATTCTGAAATATTTTTTGTTATTCACCTTCACAGGAAGGTCAATAGGAAGTAATGTTGCATCACGATGTGCAAGCAGGTGGTCAACAATCTCTTCATTTTCTTCTGGTTCGAGGCTGCAGGTGCTGTAGACAAGCGTTCCTCCCTGTTTGAGGAGGTCAAATGCGTGAAGGATCATCTTTTTTTGGATGCGTGCCATGCCTTCAATGTATTTCTGGTTCCATGTCTTGAGAGTGGTGAGAGTTGTTGCTCCTGGTCCCTTGATGAGTCCAGTGCCGCTGCAGGGTGCGTCAAGAAGGATCTTGTCAAAGCGGTTTTCCTGAGGAAACCAGTCTGCGCGGTGTTGGGTGACAACAGTATTCAGGATGCCACAGCGTCTGAGGTTTGCAATCAAGCCATTGATGCGGTAGCTATCATGTTCATTTGCAATGATGATTCCTTTGTTCTGCATGAGCATGGCAAGATGGGTTGTTTTTCCTCCGGGTGCTGCGCAGAGGTCGAGGACAACATCATGTGCCTTGGGATTGAGAGCGATGCTGGGGATGAATGAGACGCTTTTCTGGGCAAAGAAGAGCCCTTTCTGGTGTTCGGGTAATGTGCCAATGTCTCGCCTTCCATGGGTGTGAGAAACGTAAAATCCTTCAGGACACCAAGGCACAGGTGTAAAGTACCATCCTTTATCAGTAAGGAGGTGTTGAAGATGAGAAATGGTTGTTTGCAAGGTGTTGACACGGATGCTTTTTCTGGGAAAGGATGCAACTGCATGCTGATATGCTGCAAAGTCTGTGAGCTTTGAGTATTTGGCGATGAATGCGGGTTTGAAGTGCATGAAAAAGGGAAGAAATGTGAATTTAAATAAGTACCTCAGCTGATAAATGGAAGATAGGGAGTGTGTTGTAATCCGATTTTGCCAATGTACAGGTCTCTTAAGTTTCCTCCTGTGGAGAGGAATGTTTTCACCTCATGCCATCCTTTGAAGTAGAAGTAGTCTTTGGTGAATGCGCCTGGTTTTGACGTGTCATTTACTCCTCGTTTGGCGCGGAGGGTGATTCTCCAGGCTTCGTCAGGAGGGAAATAGTCAAGAAGGTGCGTGTATACAGAGCTGAATGAGTGGGTGAGCGCAAGGCTGACAGCAATGGTTCGTGCGGCATATCCGCTGAGAAGGTCTTTGGTGAGGAGTCCTGCGCGTTCTTCGTTGTAGACAGCAAGCCCTTCTTCAGTGCTTAAATACTGAGGGAATCCTGCATGGAAGAGGGTGTGCTTTTGTTTTTTGCCGTTGTGATAGCGAACGAGGTGTGTTCCTATTTCATGCACAATAAATCGTTGGACATCATCGAGGTGGAAAGATTCTTTGGTGTTCAGAATGAGGGTGCGGTGTGCGCCGTCAAAGAGTGCAAGGGTAGTGATGGGTTTTGTTTTGATTTTCCAGTTGGTGAGGTTGTATGTTGCAAGTGCTTGATGGAGCTTAAGCTTGACTATTTTTGCGCTGAGTGTTTTTCGGGAAGGCTCTGATGTAGGGGTTAAGCAAGCAACGGCTTGCGTAACGAGTTCTGGTGGTGGCTTGCCGTAAAGGTTGAGAGAGGATGAGGTGAATTTGGATTTTCCGATGGTGTGAAACAGCAGAACCTTTTTGAGTAATTCATTGCGCTTGTCTCTGAGGAGTTTTCCCATGATGGATTCGTCAGTTCTGATGCGCATAAGCTGTGTTGCAATATAAGGAAGATTGTAGGGGTGCTTGGTATAAATGAACTGGGGGTTATAGGTGTTGTCTTCGAGAGTTTTCTTCTTTTCTTCCTGTTCATTAGTAGGGTGGAGAAGGGAGAAATGGTTCAGCTTTTTCTGGAGGTGGAGGAGTTTTCGATCAATAGTGTAAAGGTTGATGCTCATTGGTGTTCAGAAAAATGTGGGAGTTTAAAAGAATTATGCGGGTGGAAGAGAAGGGTGTAAATGAGGAGTTCAAGTTAGGTAACAGTAAAGGTTGTCATCATGCCGCTATGAAGGTGCTCGGCAATGTGGCAGTGAGCCATCCATGTTCCGGGGTTGGACGCATCTAAAAGAATGTCTACAGTTGTCCCGACAGGGACAAGAACAGTATCTTTCCAGACGAGGTTGGTGTTTTGGACCCCATTTTCCGCGAGGACAAGAAAGCGTTGGCCGTGGAAGTGGATAGGGTGCTGCATGGGATGTGCTGATTGTGGGTCATTAAAGAGGCGGATTTTGACTTTGTCTCCTTTTTTCCAGGAGGACTGGATGTCCATGTTTTGCTTGCCTGTGCGTGCGTCAATGATGAGCCACTTGACTGTTTCGTCTGTTGAAGGAAGATTCATCATAGGCATTGTATCTTCCCATTCAATGTTTTCCACATGTTGGAGGCGAGTGGTTGTTTCTTTCTCTCCGCAATCGCCCATCCAGGATCCGTCAGGCATTTGATGGCAGGGCATGGTATTCATGTGCTGCATCATGCCAGTAACGTCAACGCTAAGACGGAATTCTGCATCGATGGGTTTGTCAAAGTATGCGCGGTATGCATTGATGTCTTCTTGCACATATCTGTTTTCGTGAAGGATGGTGAAATCTGTGGGGGAAGATGGTGATATATTTTCACTGATGATGATGGTGCCAAGAGGTGTTGTGCCAAAGGGTGTAGTGTGTGTGAACATATAGGTTCCTGGTGTTTCAAAAGAAAATTCGATGATGTATCGTTCTGAGGGTGCAATAATAAGAGAGTCAACAAAGCGCTCATATTCATAGCTTCCTCCGTCGCTTCCAACAAGTTTGAGAGGAGTGGATGGGATGGAAAGGTTGAAGATGCGCGTGTTTGCGGCGTTTGTCAAGTAAAAACGGATAATATCTCCTTGAGTTGCGGGAAATGTATAGTTGGGTTGTCCATTGATGAGATACGTATTGCCAAATCGTCCCATAAGCGTTTGAGTGATGCGTTCAGCTGAATAGGGGAAGATGTCACCATGTTCAAGGAGAATGTCATCAATGAAGAGGAATGCTTCATGATCAACAGGGTTGAAATAGTCTCGCTGTTTTGGGGTGACAAAGATGTTCCCATACAGTCCAAGTTCTTGTTGGTAATCTTCTCTGACGTGGGGATGATACCAATACACGCCAGGATCGGGAAAGGTGAGGGTGTATTGGAAGGTTTCTCCAGGGCGCACGGGGTCTTGGGTGAGGTGAGGCACTCCATCATTTTTGTTCTCTAATCGAAGGCCGTGCCAGTGAACAGTTGTTTCTTGGTCGAGGTTGTTTGTAAAATCAACAGTAATGGTATCTCCTTGGGTAACTTTTAAGAGAGGTCCGGGTATTTGGGTGTTAAAGCTGTACAATCGTATAAGGTTATTATTGAGAGATCCAGCAACAGGGGTTGCTTGAAGTTTTATTTGTTGGTTTGAAGAGAGTGCGTATGTTTCGGTTGTGTGAACAGGAAGAAGATTGTGTGTTTCTCTGGTAAAAGGAGTATCTTTTTTCTCTGAAGTGGTGAAGATGATAATACTACTGATGATGATGATGCCAAAGAGGATGGTGATTTGAGGGCGTGAAATCATGAGAAAAGAAGAAGAAAGAGTGTATATAAAAATATCTTTTATTTGAGCTGTTAAGTGAAAGTCACCTAAATTGGTATCCTGTTCTTATTATTATATGAGCAATTATCTCGCTTAATAGTTATTATACATTCTTTGGTTTTGAGCTCAGAAAGTATCTAAATCCAGATTATTTTCTTCTATTTCTTTTTTGTCTTTCCACCGCAAGTAAATGTTCTTTCCATCGCAAGTAAATATTGATTGTGCCGTCTTTCATTTACATTAAACAGTTTTTCAAAAATTTCTCTATTTGTTCTGTAATCTGTTGTAAATGATTGAGATATTCCTGATCCATCTGCCATTCTTTCTTTTTCAGGATAGGTTCCTATTTCTGGGAATGCAATACGTGCAATGTCTGGTTTTCTATGTCTGTTTTCTCTCAATAAAATACGTTCAGGAATTTGAATGCCAAATTGTAAAACATTAGATGCTCCCCACGGTTCTCTACTTTCTATTCCGAATTCCATGAGGGACTTAATAAAGCCATATCTATCTAACCCGCTGCCTAAAACTTTGTTGTACAATGGATCAGCTGGCTTTCGCCCTTCAATCAATAATTTTCTTTGAGCCTGCTTAGCATTTTGCTCAACGGGAACATCATAATCAGAGCTTGGATAATAGTCTCCAAACATTTCATTGGCAGCACTTCCAGTGAATAATACTTCAATTCCATCGTGTGCTGCTGCTCTTCCTAGGAAATAAAATCCAGGAACATTATCGATAACAAAAGGTCTATACTCTTCTGCGATTTCAATGTATTTTGATAGTGAAGAGATCAGTTCATCTCTATCTATTGGAACTTTTTTTAATGGAATTTTTAATCTTTCTGCAACAATTTGTGCATTTACTAAATCTTTCCCACCAACATCAAGAGTGTATCCGACTACGCCTTCTCTATTTTCTCGTAAGATTGTTGCAACTGCGGCACTGTCAATTCCACCAGATAAAAGAACAGCAACATTTTTTCCTCGATCATGTTCAGCCATCCTCTTTACTGCAGTAGTAAGCTCTTCTCTTAACTGGTAACCAATCTCATCAAGGCTCATGTCAACTTGCGTGGTTGGGAGTTCATCTCTATATCGCTGAAATGAGAGCTCCTTTCCATTAAATCTGATTGTATGTGCTGAAGGAACAATTCTGACATCATTATACCTGAAGCTGCCTGTTACATCGTGCAGTCTTTTAATGGTGTTCGCAACATATAGGGTAGTTCTGTCGCTTATCACATAAAGAGGAATTCCTGGGCTGTTTCGCAAAATGACAATCTCATCATTTCTTTCCGTCGCTAAACTAAATGGTCCATCAATCGATGCAATATCAGAAAGATTATTTCGTGCTAAATCCTTCTCTAAGCCTTGTATAGTTTTCTGGCTACCAAATACTGCATTAGGATATGTTCTTGCATCAATAATTTTAGCTTTTACCATTATTCAGTAGATATTGTTATTTATTGATTACAACATGAAATATAAGAAACTTTGTTCTATTATTTTCAGAAATACCGATAATTTTATATAATAATAACGATAATTCTGAGGTATGGTATTAAAACTGGATGTGAAAGACAGAAAGATACTCTTTGAATTAGATAAAAATTCACGCCAACCAGCCTCGAAAATTGCAAAGAAAGTGAATCTGTCAGTTGATGGAACTAATTACAGAATTAAGCAACTCCTTAAAAAGAACGCAATCTTCAAATTTATGACTCTTTTGGATACAGCAAAATTGGGGTTGACGACGTACAAGGTTTTTTATCGGTTCCAAAATACTACAATAAACAAAGAGAAAGAAATTCTGAATTTTCTGGTCAATCATCCAAATACCCAGTTAGTAACAAGCGCTCAGGGAATGCTTGATCTCAACATAAACATAGTCTCAAAAAGTGCAGAAGAGTTAAACAAGATTCTCTCAGAATTCAATCTCAAATATGGGAAATACTTTGCAGAACGATTAGTTAACATTCTTGTTGAATCCCATTTTTTCTTTAGAGATTATCTTATCAATCAAAAACAAACGACCATAAGAAAGCCTATGTTTTTTGGATCTGTTCCAATTCCAGCTAATATTGATGATTATAACAAAAAAATACTGACACTTTTAGCAGAAAATGCTCGTATTTCATCTGTAGAAATTGCTCGGAAAATTGGTTTAAGCGCTGATGCAATAATTCAAAGAATTAAAAAACTAGAAAAAGCAGGAATTATTCAAAATTATGTTTTGTTTCCAAATTCAGAACAAATAGGATACGCTTGGTATTATATACTGCTTCGTTTTAGAGATGTTACTCCAGAGGATGAAAAGAAGTTCTTTGGTTTCTGCAAACTTCATCCGAACATCTGGTTCTATAGCAAAATGATAGGAACGTGGGATACCATGATCAATGTAGATGTGAAAGACGACGATGAACTCAAAGAAATACTCATGCAAATTAAAAATGATTTCTCACAAGTTCTTAAAGAGTATCATATACTAAAGATAACAAAATCATACAAATTTAATCAATATCCTATCGGAAAGATTTGAGAACATTCATTGGTGAGAGGTAAAGGACAGTTTTTATAAAGGGAAAAAGAGTGAAGCGAAGGAATGGGAGTTGATAAGGTCAAAGAAGAGAATGTAAAGTTTTTTGATAAGACTGCAGAATATTATGACAAATCCCTGTTAGGGTGGTGGTTTCGGTTGGTGCAGAGGGAAGTGCTGAAGGAGCTAGAGTTGAGAAATAATATGAAGGTGTTGGATGTGGGGTGTGGAACAGGATACCTTGTAGAGAAAGCTGCAAGAGAGGTTGATGGGGGATTAATAAGAGGTGTTGATGTGTCTCCAGAAATGGTGAAAGTTGCGCAGAGGAGGATACAAAGGATAAAAAATGCAGAAGTGGTAGTGGCTGATGCGGAGAAACTGCCTTACTCCAAAAAAGTATTTGATGGGGTAGTGTCAACGCTTGCGTTGCATCATTTTCCTGATGCGCAGGTTGCAGTGAGGGAGATGGCTCGGGTTGCAAAGAAGGATGGAAAGATAGTGCTTGTGGACGTGCAAATGCATCCTTTGTGGCTGATGAATAATATGTGTAAGCTCGAGCCTGGATTTGTGAGGATGTATAGTGACAAGGAAGTAGATGATATGCTTGCCAAAGAAGGTTTTCAGATAATAAAGAGGAGGCGTGTGGGCCTTGCAGCAGTGCTGGTTGTGGGAAGAAGAATATCAATTAAAAAAAGTGTTGGATAAAAAGGGATTATTTTTGGAATGCC
>ERZ1292623.713-Hain-H51-01um-R1-713-length-34228-cov-9_pt1 | contig 34228 bp, 31 predicted proteins | sample MGYA00564398_ERZ1292623 | MGnify/ENA primary metagenome ERZ1292623 (study PRJEB36523, sample SAMEA6512633) | groundwater metagenome | collected 2019-01-07 | study: AquaDiva: Metagenomics assemblies of 32 groundwater samples
TGTGCCGCGGGAGGGAATTGAACCCCCGACGCCATCCTCTTCAGGGATGCGCTCTACCACTGAGCTACCGCGGCAACGACACAGGCATACTACCACGAAAACGCCTATTTGCAACCCATGAACCATTTCGACGAAAACAAAGATATCCACAAAAAGGGGCAGTAATCCACATTTTCTCTTTTCATACTGGAACAGCGAAGTATACTGAGTATAGATACGAAACGTAGGTTCTATAATTCATCCACAAACCATGAGAAGTGACCGAAAAAGAGCTGAAGAATTGCGTAAATCTGGAAAAAGCTACCGGCATATTTCTCGTGTTCTAGGGGTATCAAAAGGCACCTTGAGCCGGTGGTTTAAAGACGAGCTATGGTCTGTTGTGGTTCGAGAAGCGCTCATCGAAAAAACGTCCTTTGCATCAGAGCGTGGGCCGGCGCTCTCTATAGCTAAGAAGGAGGCCGCACAAAAGCGCCGCACCCAATGGCGCACTGAAGCTGATGCGCTCTTTCGTGCACAGGCAACGCAGTCCCCCCTCTTTATGCTGGGGGTTGGCATGTATTGGACTCACGGGGATAAGAATCCCAACACGCGCGTTACTCGCCTCACAAGCACTGACCCAGGCGCCCTCCGTGCATTTTTTAGGTTTCTTTCCGAGTGCCTGGGCGCACCAGAGGAAGCCATAGCCGCGACTCCGCTTCTCTATCCTGGCGCCCCCGCGATTGCCCAACGGCGGATGTGGGCTACGGGGATTGGACTGCCACTAGAGCGCATCCGAAACGAGACGGTACTCCACGGTAACACCGCTACCCAGCGGCGATCTTTGGGAGCGTGCACCATCACCCTCAGTGGCGCCGAGTGGAAAACCAAAATACTGAGGCTTCTCGAAAGGGTCGTCCAGGACCACATTCCTTTGAAAACGACTTGATTCGAGCCTGAAAGCACGCTAGAATGCCAATACTCTTGCGGGTATCGTATAGTGGTAATACGCGACCTTGCCAAGGTCGAGCCGGGGGTTCGATTCCCCCTACCCGCTCACGCAAGAAGCTTGGAGAAAAAACCTAAGAAAAACGGCCCAAAATGGCCGTTTTTCTCTGTTTTAGGGGGATTGACTTTTTAACCTAGACATGCTATCATGTATATACAATCAGAGTACGGATAGAAATGATACAACGCATGGCATCCAGCCATGTTTTGTTTTTCTCCCGCTTCTGGTTGCACACACTATGAAAAGCTTGCTTCGTTCGATGATGGTAGCCTTCGTTCTGTTCTTTGGAATGACGGAATACGCATCGGCCGGCATCCTTGATTGGGTTAGCAGCCTTGTGAAGCGTACTGAAACGATCGAGACGGCCCCTACCGCACTTGTGGTTGGTGTTGGCTCATTGAACATTCCTTCACTTGCTACGACCGATAGCGTGCGCATCACAGAAAGCTCTGCGGTAAACCTTAGCTCACCAGAGGCATCTGGCACTTCTCGTGCCATCACGTCTCGTGAGTATACGGTGAGCTTGAGCGCATACTCCTCTACTCCGGATCAGACCGACGACTCTCCGTTTATTACTGCTCGTGGCACCTTTGTGCGCGACGGCATTATTGCAGCAAACTTCTTGCCGTTCGGTACACGCGTAAAGATTCCTGATATCTTCGGTGATAAAATCTTTATCGTTGAAGATCGCATGAATAAGCGCTACTGGCACAACGTTGACGTTTGGATGCCTGAGCGCACAGACGCATTAAAGTTTGGTCGCAAGACAACGGTTATCGAGGTTGTGTCTCTCTAAGACACCCTATACAATACGGCGCCCACGGGCGCCGTATTGTATTGAATGACGGCGTAATCTTTGCTATAGTTTCCCCGTCTTGCACAGGGCACGTCCCCATAGCTTAACGGATAAAGCAACAGCCTTCGAAGCTGTTGATGGGGGTTCGATTCCCTCTGGGGACACAGTTAAGCTGTGGCGCCAAGCAAGATGTGGAAACATCTTGCGCGAGGGAGAGAACGCCGGAGCCGAGTTCAACTAGAAAGTTGAACTGGCGAGGCGGTGACCAGCCCGAGCCCCGACGGTCGGTCGGGACGAGAGGCACGGTCGATTCCCTCTGGGGACACAGTACGAAAAATAATCCGCCCGTAGCTCAGTTGGTAGAGCAGTTGCCTCTTAAGCAAACGGTCGTAGGTTCGAATCCTACCGGGCGGACACAGATTGATAGCGCGAGCGCACCTCGGCAACGCTCGCGAGATACGTGTCAGCAATATATACAACGTCTTCAGAAGAGACTCCTCTTCCTATTGAGACACGGATCGCATGCGTCGCAAGCGAGGCGGACACACCCATGGCGACAAGCACATGCGAGGATGTCCCCTTGCCCGACTGACAGGCGGCACCGACGCCCACACACACGCCACGCTTTTCCATCGCAAGCATCGTCTCTTCTCCCAGAGCTCCCGGGGCAACAAGACATAGGTGCCCAGGTAGCGTTGGGTCTGTGCCAACTTTTATAATAGAGTCGTCAGCCGCATGGACGCGCTCCCACAGAGCATCTCGAAGCTGCGCCACGGCATCACCGCTTGGATCATTAGCCGCAACTTCGCCTAAAGCAGCCTCGAGACCAAGAATGCCGCTCACATTCTCGCTCCCTCCGCGAATACCCCATTCCTGCCCTCCGCCACGAACTAAAGGATGTGGCACGCTCGCACGAGCAACAAGGACTCCGACCCCTAGTGGACCGTGGCACTTTACACTATTAAAGGAAACGAAGTCGTATTCGTCCGCTCGAGACAGTAAGCCCCAGGGAGCAGATTGGCATGCATCGGTATGAAAAAGTGGTTTGGATATATTGAGTGCTTCTGTATGAGTTCGAATCTGTCGATATACTTCCTCGATCGGCTGTACTACCCCCGTCTCATTGTTCGCATGCATAACGCTTACCATACGCACACGCGCGTCTATGTATGATTCAATTCCATTAAGAACGATCCTTCCATCCTTTCCGACGGGAAGCACCCTCACTTCTACACCGATCTTCGAAAGCTCCTCGGCAACGGCGAAAACAGAAGGGTGCTCAATGGCGCTTATAACAAGTGCGTCTCCGGGGCCCCAGCTAACGGCGCCTCGAAGGGCAATACTGTTTGCCTCGCTCCCAGAAGACGTAAAAACAACATGCTCCTGTCGCGCATGTGCAAAGCGAGCAGCGCTACGCCTCGCGCCCTCTAAGCGCTCGCGAAGCTCCCTGCCTAGGGCATGTGGCGCGGAAGGGTTGCCGGTATATCCAATGGCCTCCCCCGCACGTACGCGCACCGACTCAAAAGCTGGTGCTGCAGCAGCATAGTCGGCATAGATCGTTTTCATAGCACTAAAGCGCCCAAGGGCGGCGCGGAGGCCACAGCGCGAGCGCGAGGCACGCTCCCAAAAGGCCGATATCCCGCACGGTCACCTCGTTGAATCCATATATCATTAAAACAACTGCGAGCAGTGCCGCGCCGGCAGCCGCGCACCATCGCACGAGGAGTCCGGACGCAAGCCCTATACCAAGAAGTGTCTCTCCCACGCCCTGAAGACGAATAAAGTCTGGCGCGCCCACTGAAAGGCGCTCCACAAAAGCAATCATCCACTGAGGAAGCCAGGCATCGACCCAATATTGGGGCTCGAGTATTTTGTGCACCCCGAACCACATGAACACAATCGCGAGACTCAGACGTAGAATAAGGGTTGGAGATGCAGAAAACGGCATATGCGCAGTATACAGCTCGCGTAGGCGTGCGTCTACGCACGGGCGACGCAACGCTCTTCAAGAAGAGCAAAGGTTCGCTCGCGAAGAAGCGATGGAGCGATACGCGCTCGTAACGCGACAAGATCAATAGCGCTTGCGTCTTTCGCGAACCCCCGAGCGAGAGCTTCTTGGACGGCGCGCGTGAGAGCTTCTTGGACTTCCTGCTCTTCAACACGAACGTTCTGTTGCTCTGCGACCGCCTGTAGTACGAGTGTAATTTTTGCTTGGCGTACCGCCGCGGAGCGCCACTGATTGCGGAGGTCGTCCTGTGTCTGTTTGAGCTGCGCGAGATACATACTTAACTCCATGCCGCGCTCGTGGAGATCTTGGTCGAAGCCAGCGATCATTCCATCGAGCTGTTCTTCAACGAGAAACGCCGGAGCCGGCACATCTGAAGCGCTAATGATTGCATCGAGAATCGCGAGGCGGATGCGCTGACGCTCTTTTTCTTGCCCCTCGTGCGCGAGGCCCTCGCGGATGCGCGCCTCAAGTGCGGCGACGTCTGCAAAAGACCCGAGAGAGGCAGCAAAAGCATCAGAGAGCTCTGGCATAACAACGGAATCAATCTCTTTTATTTTTGCCCTCACGGACAATTCTTTTCCCGCGATTGCAGCATTACCAAAATCGGCTGGCACCGAGAGGGAAAATAGTTTTTCTTCCCCAACGCTTGCTCCGACCAGCTTTTCTTCAAAGCCCGGGATCATCGTATTGCTTCCCAAAGCAAGTGGGTAACTCACCTGCTCTCCTCCCTCAATAAGCTTTTCTTCGTGGCTCACTGAAAAATCAACGATCACACGATCCCCCAGCATCGCGGGCGTATCTTTTTTTGGAGTAAACGTTGCTCGCGAGCGACGAAGTTGCTCGAGCGCCTTCACAACGTCCTCATCTTTTATAGCAACTTCTGTGCGCTCCACTCGAATGGTGTCGAGCGCCGGAAGTGTGTATGGCGGATACACTCCAACTTCAACCGCAAATTGTACGCCTTCTTCTGTCTTTTTTTGAACCTCTACCGAGCGCACCGAAGCGATGCGCATACCTTCCTTTTTTGCGAGATCGTCTAGCGAAGCGCGCACCGCGCGCTCCGCTCCCGCCTCGCGAATAGCATCAAGCGTACGGGCGTCTAAAGAATCTACGGGCGCCATTCCTGGACGAAATCCGTCCTGAGACGAATGGGCGCGGTGTTCGTCGCGTACCATTTTTACATGACTTGCAACATCTTCTGCGGAAAGCGTTACCTCATAGGTGCGCACAAAGTCGGCGTCTTTTGTCTTTTTGTATTCCATGGCGATTAACTCGTTACCTCAGGTGTAGGAGCTTCTGTAACCGGTGCTTCAACGGTCGCCTCTTTTGCCGGCTCTCCCTCTGCCATGGCTTCTTGCGCGGTCATGGTCTCGTTTGGAGAGCGGACATCAATGCGATGCCCTGTAAGCTTTGCTGCTAGGCGAACGTTTTGCCCGCGGCGTCCGATCGCAAGGGAGAACTGGCCCTCCGCGACATTTACCAAAGCCGTGCGTTCTTCACCCGTTCCAATCTCAACACTGAGAACCTTCGCTGGAGAGAGTGCGTTGGCAATAAATTTTGCTTGATCTGCATCCCAAAGAATAATATCAATTTTCTCTCCGCCAAGATCGTGGATGACCGTCTGCACGCGTACGCCTTTTTGACCCACGAGCGAGCCGATTGGGTCGACTCCCTCTTCGTGCGAAGCGACCGCGATTTTGGAACGCGAACCAGCTTCGCGAGCGATGCCCTTAATCTCTACGGACCCGCCTTCAATTTCTGGAACCTCAACGCGGAACAGCTCGGCAACGAGTTGTGGGTGCGCGCGAGATAACACAATCACTGGACCACGAGCGCTCTCTTCAACCCGAACAATCATAAAACGATAGCGCTGACCAATACGATAGTGTTCAGTGGTCATGTGCTCCGCAGGAGGAAGGACCGCAGTAGTACGCCCAATATCGACGAGAACTAAGGGACCTTCGCGGCGCTGCACAACGCCACTTACTAATTGGCCCTCTTTACCTTTGAATTCAGAGAACACTGCTTCGCGCTCTGCTTCGCGCAAGCGTTGAATGACAACCTGCTTCGCAGTTTGTGCTGCAATGCGACCAAAATCGTCTTTAGGCTCAAGGCGCTCTACTACTTCTTCGCCAACCTGCACATCTGCGCGTTGCGCGCGTGCGTCGGCAAGAAGAACGTGCTTCTCGGGATTAAACTTTACACGTACTACCCCATCTTCCGTGGTGGTGGTTGCTTCATCAATGACTCCAGCGGCGCGTTGTGCGCGACGCTCCTGAGCATCAACCGCATCAAGACGATCGTGCAATAAAACCTCCGGAATAGTTCCGGTAATATACCCCTCTTCATCAACTCCCTCGACGACAACGTGGGCCTGAGTTACTGAGATGCTGCCCACCTCTCGGTCAAGAACGGCTCGAATAATCTGCCCCTTTTTGCCGTAGTCGCGCTTATACGCAGCCGCGATAGCGGCTTCAATGGTTTCGATCACGCTTGTCTCTGCGATTCCTTTTTCGTCAGCAATTTGGTGCACTGCTGACAGAAATTGCTTCATGTCAATCATAGATCAGTGCCGCTGATAACGAATTGGCCCGCAAAACTGCGGACCAAGAGCACTATCAGACGAACATCGAACAAGATTCTATCACGAGAAGACTAGGCCGTCAACGAACCCCTTTTTATGGGTGTTGAGATGGGCCATTATCCACCGTTCGCGCCTTTACAACACCCTGGTCTCGGGTAAGGTTGCCTCAGATATGTCAGCACCTCGAGCGCCATTACCACACTCACCTGAAGAGCTTGAGAAAAAGCTCGACTCCATCGCCGCGAAGGCAGCGGAGGCCTCAGCTCAAAAACAAGCGAGTCTTTCTCAGCTCCCTTTTTCGACACTCACAGGCGTGCCCATCGACCCCGAAGCCCTCGCGCTCGTTCCAGAAAGCGAAGCTCGTGAATCTGAGTTTGTTGTATTAAATCGCGACGGAACGACCCTTGTGTGCGCAACGGTTGACCCGGCGTCCCCCGGCGCCACGCGCCTTAAGGAAAAACTTGAGAAAGACGGACACGTGGTGCACATGCTCGTCACCACGTCACACGCCATCGAGCAAACACTCCTTCGTTATCAAGATATCATAACAACCCAGTCGTTCTCCTCCGGCTCTGTGTCGGTAGAACAAGAGACTCTGGAGGGCGCTATTAAAAACATCACCTCACTTGCGGACGTTGTGAGTGCGCTGCACAGTAAGGCCACCACGCAAGCCGTTGAACTCGTTCTTGCGGCTGGCCTTGCACTGCACGCATCTGATGCACACCTCGAGCCCCAAGCACACGATGTACGTCTACGCTTTCGCATTGACGGATATCTCCACGATGCAGCAACGCTAGCCCTCCCCGACTATCAAAAGATAGTAGACCGCATTAAAGTTCTTTCTCGCCTGAAGCTCAACATTCACACTGCGCCGCAAGATGGTCGTTTCACTATTACACAAAGTGATACGCCTATCGAAGTTCGCGTTTCCCTGCTTCCAAGCGAGTATGGCGAAACGCTTGTCTTGCGCCTCCTTGATCCGCGGACTATCGCCGGAGATATCGGCACGCTTGGTATGCGGCCAGACCTACTTGAGACACTCACGCGAGCCCTCGAGCGCCCTAACGGATGCGTACTCACCACGGGCCCAACGGGCTCTGGAAAGACAACAACCCTCTATGCGTCTATCCGCAAACTAAATACGTCAGATACGAAAATTATCACCATCGAAGATCCTATTGAATATCACCTCGCCGGCGTTTCACAGACCCAAGTAGATGCCGCGCGTGGCTATACCTTCGCTTCCGGACTTCGTTCTATTGTCCGCCAAGATCCGGATATCATCCTTGTTGGAGAGATTAGAGACGACGAAACGGCTGACATCGCCATGAACGCCGCCCTTACTGGGCACCTCGTTCTTGCCTCCCTCCACACCAACGATGCCGCCGGGACAATCCCCCGCCTTCTTGAGCTCGGTGTATCTCCTGGAATTATTAGCTCGGCGCTTTCAGTTGCTATAGGGCAACGCCTTGTACGTGTGCTGTGCCCCACATGTAAGGTTGTAGGAAAAGCGAGCCCTGAAGAGCTTGCCTTTCTCCAAGAGCACCTCAACCCAATACGTGAGAAGTTCTCACTCCCCATGATCGATGAGTCGCTCGATGTTGCCGCGCCACCAAAAACACAAACCTGTTCAGCGTGTGGCGGGCTTGGATATCGTGGACGCACTGGTGCGTATGAAATTATCACAATGTCTCCAGTCCTTGAGCAAAGGATCGCCCAGTCTCCGACCGTATCCGAGATACGAGCATTCGCTCAGTCGGAAGGGATGGTGAGTATGACGCAAGATGGATGTATGAAAATAGTGAGCCAAGCGACATCTGTTGCCGAAGTGCGTCGTGTACTTTCATAAAACAAAGAACCGCTGAAACCTGTAGGCAAGTCCACTTCCTAAGAGGATGTGGGGCAGGATAATTCCGAGGAGCAGCCCAGTCTGGACCAAGCTGTCCGAGCTAAGAGAGTATCCCAGATTGAGCTGGAGTGTGGAAAGCCACGGGAGCCCAATTGCCTACAGATTTCAGCGGTTCTGATACGAAAATAAAATCCCGAACCTTTGCGGGAACCGTACAGTAATTATACTCTATAAGACATGGATGTCAAGACGTCTCCAATCGCCCCCACACCCACCCCGGATGACCGGTCTCTTGACCTCGCACTCCGTCCAAAACTCTTCTCTGAATACGTGGGCCAAGAGAACATAAAAGAAAATCTAAGGGTTCTTTTGGGCGCCGCAAAGCAACGCGGCGACCCGGCGGAGCACATCCTCCTTCATGGCCCCTCAGGCCTTGGAAAAACGACGCTTGCCTACCTCATCGCCTACGAACTTGGGGCGCAGCTTAAAATAACATCCGGCACAGCGCTTGAAAAAGCGGGAGATGTTGGAGCAATTCTCACCGGCCTTTCCGACGGCGACGTGTTGTTTATAGACGAGGTCCACCGTCTTAACTCTTCAGTTGAAGAGGTGATCTACCCAGCGATGGAGAACTTCAAGCTCGATATTGTTATCGGAAGAGGAAATGCTGCGAAGACGCTCCAGATTGACCTTCCCCGCTTCACTCTTGTTGCGGCGACGACAAGAATCTCCGCGCTCTCCGCTCCATTCCGTTCCCGCTTCGGCGCACACTATCGTTTAGATTTTTATACAGAATCCGATATCGCGCGCATCGTTGATCGCTCAGCGCACCTCCTACAAATACCCCTGGATACCGGTGCGCGGGAAGCCCTCAGCGTCGCCTCGCGCTTTACTCCACGCGTAGCCAACCGGCTCTTAAAACGCGTGCGCGACTTTGCCCAGGTACACGGGCACGCAACCATTTCTGCCGCCGTTGCGCGAGATGCTTTAGCGATGCTCCACATCGATGAACGCGGGCTTGAGGAAACTGATCGAAACATATTAAAAGTCATCCAGCACCAATTCCAAGGAGGGCCCGTTGGACTTAAATCAATCGCGGCAACACTCGCAGAAGAAGAATCTACTCTAGAAGAGGTATACGAGCCGTACCTTATGCGCATTGGCTTTTTGGCACGCACGCCAAAGGGGCGCATTATCACGCCTGACGGCAAAACACACATTGAACCAGTCTCCTCGTAAGCCGCCTCTCGTAAAGATACTTGGCATTGACCCCGGGACGCATCGGGTTGGCTTTGGCGTTATAGAGCTTGAAGGACAAAAACTTTCTCCAGTCTCCTTTAACACATTAGAATACACAGCCCCCTCTCACGGGGATCGCCTTGTATCACTTGAAAAAGACATCAGCACCCTCCTTGAACAGCACCAGCCTCATGCGGTTGCCATGGAGCGAATCTTCTTTGCGCAGAACAAGACGACGGCGCTCAGTGTCAGCGAAGCTCGTGGCGTTATTTCGCTCTGCATTGCACGAGCTCGCATTCCCCTCCTTGAGTTTACGCCTTCGCAAGTAAAACAGGCTGTCGCCTCACATGGACAAGCAGATAAACGCCAGGTGACACACATGGTCAAGCTCCTCCTCCGCATTACGGACTCTATCGCATACGACGACACTACCGACGCACTTGCTGTTGCTATCTGCGGAGCAAGCGCCTATCGACCGGAGCGTCGTTGACACAAAAAATAGAAGCACTACAATATCGACACACTGATTCGTAACGCAGCGTCGCTGTGGGGGCACGCGCACCCACAGACGTCGCTACGTTGCGCTCTATGATGTACGCGCTTGAAGAGTTGTGGCTCCACGCCGTTGTTCGCCTCGATGAAAGTGAGGGTTCTTTTGATGTGGGCGGCGATGAGGACGAAGATGATGAGGACGAAGACCTCGACGATGACGAAGAGGAGGAAAGTGATGATGAGGACGAAGATGATGAGGACGAAGACCTCGACGATGACGAAGAGGAGGAAGAGCTTCTCGCCTAATAAAAGACCCGGCGCTTGCCGGGTTTTTTATTACTTCACCTTTCGAAAATCATGACTCCCCGCCTGGATGACATCCCCGCCTTTTAATTGTGGCACGCTCGCCCAGTCGGTTATTTTTTCTCCATTTATCTTTACCGCACCCTGTTGAATGAGACGCTTCGCCGCTGATGTTGTGCCGCCAAACCCAGAGACGATAACCTCTGAAAGCGAAGCTCCTGGTACGTGCGTGAATGTTTGTATCTCTTTTGGAAGCTCCCCTTTTGTAAAGACGCTCTCAAACGCACTGCGAGCCTCTTGAGCGGCGGCCTCCCCGTGATAGAGCGTCACGATTTCTTGCGCCACTTCCTGTTTGATTGTTTTGGGGTTTTCTGTTTCAAGGCGACGCTCTGCTTCGGTGACACGCTCGAGCGGTGCAGCCGTTGCGTATGTGTAGAGTGGGATAATAGTACTATCAGGCATCGCCATAATCTTCCCGAACATGTCGTGCGCGGAATCTCGGAGGGAAACATAGCGACCCTCGCTTTTGTTCATAATCTTTTTACCCGTTGTTGGATCTTCGAGAAGTTTTGTTGTGATAACAAGCTTGTCTTTGTGCTTGAGTGCCTGCAGGAGCTCTCTGCCCATCATCATATTAAAGAATTGATCATTCCCTCCGACCTCTGCATCTGTATTAAGAGCAACTGAGTCATATCCCTGCATGAGTGGATAGAAAAATTCATGTAAATGAATCGGGTTTCCCGCCTCAAGGCGTCGTTGGAACATATCTCGGACAATCATCTGCTGTACGGTAACGTGGCTTGCAAGCTGGACAACGTCTGTAAACGTCATCGGGCTAAGCCAGTCGCTGTTGTACGCAATATGAAACGAGCCGGGGGCAAGTATTTTATGGACCTGATCAAGATATGACGCCATATTTTCCTCAACTTGCGCACGGGTCAGCGAGGCTCGGGCGGCATCCTTTCCTGTCGGGTCTCCAATTTGTGCAGTAAAATCTCCGATAAGGAGCACGGCTCTTTGCCCTGCCGCAATCCACTCACGCAGCCAGAGAAGATTTGTAGAATGACCAAGGTGAATATCCGGCCCCGTTGGATCAATGCCGAGATAGACCGTGAGCGGTTCCTGTGAAGACTTAATACGACGCACGGCCTCTTCTTTTGAAGGAATAACCGTGTGCACATACCGATCAAAGAGAGCTTCAATGTTTGCCATATATTGCATCATTGTACCATAAGCGCATTTCTTGTGTGCTAGCTCTTTTTGTTGTATAGTTTTTCCATGCTTTCCCCTTCATTACGGTACGCGACGCGCCACGTCCTCTGGCTTACCGCTTGGCTTCTCACTCTTGGCGCCATCGCCGGGCTTCTTTTTTTTATTTACATTCAAGCAACTCTTCCGGATCCACAAACAATTATAGATCGTCGCGTCGACCAATCAACCAAGATTTACGATCGTACGGGCACGGTTCTTCTGTATGACATTTATAAAGAGGAGCGCCGCACTATTATTCCGTGGGATAGAATTCCACAGAGCGTGCGTGACGCTACTGTTGCAGCAGAAGATGCTAATTTTTACAACCACCGCGGAGTCGATGTAAAAGGCATCCTTCGTGCATTTATTGAGAACCTCAAGGAGGGGGAGCTTTCGCAGGGCGGGTCAACAATCACTCAGCAGCTTATTAAAAAAGCGCTTCTTGGAGATCAGAAAACGTTCTCTCGTAAAATTCGTGAGGCAATGCTCGCGCTTGAAATTGAGCGCCAGTTCACAAAGGACCAGATCCTTGAAATGTACTTAAACCAAATCCCCTACGGATCAAATGCCTACGGCATCGAAGCTGCGAGTCACACATTCTTCAAAAAGCCCGCAAGCGATCTCACCGCCGCGGAGGCGGCGCTCCTCGCCGCCCTCCCGCAGTCTCCGTCGCGCTTATCTCCGTATGGATCCTACACTGATGATCTTTTTGCACGCCAGGCGTATGTTCTTCGACGCATGCATGAGCTTTCCTTCCTAAGCGACGAGGAGTATGCGGCGGCGCAGAGCCAAGAGCTTGTATTTACTCCAAAAGGAACGACGATTTCGGCTCCCCACTTCGTTATTATGGCCCGCGAGTACGTCTTACAAAAGTACGGCGAAGAAACAGCTCAAAGTGGTGGGTTAAAAATAATCACATCCCTTGATGCCTCGCTTCAAAAAACCGCGGAAGAGCTTGTAACGAAGCACGGGGATGTGAATGAGAAAAAACACGGTGCAACAAATGCAGCGCTTGTTGCCATCGACCCAAAGACTGGCGACGTACTCGCGCTTGTTGGTTCGAGAAACTACTTTGATGTCGCTCGTGAAGGAAATTTCAATGTGGCCACAGCTCTCCGTCAGCCAGGATCTTCGTTTAAGCCCTTTGCGTATGCGGCCGCTCTTCAGAGGGGGTATCCTGATGGCACCGTTCTCTTTGATGCAAAGACGGAGTTTAATCCCCTCTGTGGCCCAGAAGCAACGCAACGCAAAGACTCTCGCGGGAATAATTGCTATCACCCACAGAACTACGACGGGCGGCATCGCGGTCCCGTTTCATTGCGCCAGTCACTCGCCCAATCGCTTAACACCACATCTGTAAAAACTCTCTATCTTGCAGGCATTCAAGAAACCATCTCCCTTGCAGAGCGTATGGGTATTACAACGCTCCAGGATCGATCTCGCTTTGGCCTCGCTCTCGTCCTCGGTGGCGCTGAGGTCCGCCTCATCGATCTCGTTTCTGCATATGGCGTTTTTGCTAACGACGGATTACGAGCTTCGTGGGGACTTGTAAATCGTATAGAGCGTGCGGATGGAACTGTTTTAGAAGAACGCGCTCCACAAGCAACACGAGCGCTCGATCCACAAGTCGCCCGAATGATATCAGATATATTATCAGATAATGCTGCGCGGGCTCCCGTGTTCGGGTCTTCAAGCCCCCTCGTTATCAGCGGAAGACAGGTTGCGGCAAAAACAGGAACAACTCAGGAAAATAGAGATGCGTGGATTGTTGGATACACTCCGTCCCTCGTCGTTGGCGCATGGGCTGGAAACAATGACAACACTCCCATGAATCGAACGGGTACGGGTGTCGGTGTTTCCGCGCCTCTTTGGAATGAGTTTATGCGCACGGCGCTCTCTGGGAAGCCCTCAGAGACGTTTATTCCCCCAGACCCAATGTCCTCTGACAAAATGATGCTCAACGGTCTCTGGCAGTCTTCTGATGGGTCAGGCAGCGCATCTGGAGTACACTCTATCCTCTACTACGTTCAAAAGAACAACCCCCTGGGACCTGAGCCTATAAATCCAGATTCTGACGACCAGTTTAAGAATTGGGAGCGTGCGGTGCAGTCTATGTATACACCCTCGCTATAAGGAGCGCGAAACGCGAATCGATATCCGGTATCCTGAAAAAGAAAGCCTCTCTAGTTCGTATTGAATTTTAGGAAGAAGGAGCGTGAGCTCCTGCGCATATACACTTTGAGGCACAGAGAGGACGATGTGTTTATTCTCGTTATCGAGTGAGCACTGTACTCTTTTTTCCAACAAGGGACTTTCTTGTTTATAGATCTCCTGAAGAAGGGTGTAGATCGCCGTCTCGTCCTTCATGTGACGAGTATATGAGGTGAGCTTTTTTGAAAGAATATATTGGATTGATCGCGCCATAATCCTTATGTCCTCAGTGGCATAATAATATACTGGGTGCCTTCTTTTTCTTGTGTTGGTTTAAGGATGATGGGACTCATTGCGCTTGTAAACTCTATAACGAGAGCGTCTGTCTCTATTACCTTTACGCCATCAAGTATGTAACGAAAGTTTGCAGAAATAGAGAAACCGTCACCTTGTATGGTGGTGGGTATCTTTGTCTCTACTTCCCCTCTCTCACTATTTTTTGCCTGGATAACGCACTCATCTTTTTCAGCTCTAATAAGAATATCTGAGATACGGGAAGAAAAGAGTCCTCCTAGCTTAATTGCCTGCTCGAAGTCTCCTTTTTGTACTAAGAGCTTGCTTTGTGGGCGCTCGGGAATGACGCGCGTATAGTCTGGATATACTCCATCAATGACGCGCGTAATACAGACACATGAGTCGTGCACAAATGCTACTTGGTGCTCGTGAATAAACACGCTTATATCCCCCTCGAGGTCTCCGGCAATACGAGAAACCTCTATAACGGCCGATCGCGGAATAATAACGTGCGCTTCGCGAGATGCTTGTGCTGAAATCTTTTTCTCCACAAGACGGAAGCTATCTGTTGCCGCAACAATACACTCATTGGGAGTGAACCGCATATACGCCCCCGAAAGCTCTGGGCGCGCGTCGGAGAGCGCCATTGTGTCGTGAGTGACTTGAAGAAGTTTTTGTAAATCTAGCGCACGCAGGGTGCACACTTTTCCCTCGGTGATGGTAGGAATAATAGGAAAATCCTTTGCATCAACTCCTAGTAGTGTTGTTCGTGCGTTTTTTCCTTTAATCACAATCTTCTGTTCTTTTACAGAAAGCTCAAAAACATCGTCGTGAATACTGTGAAGAAATTCGTGGATAACCTTTCCAGAGACCGCAATACTTCCCTCTTCATCGACGCGCGCGCCAAGTGTGGCGGTGATGCCTACTTCAAGATTTGTGCCAACGCATTCAATTTTTCCTGGACGCGCGCGAATAAGTACATAAGAAAGGATTGGGAGCGCGCCCGCCTTAGCAGTTGTTCTTTCAACATAGGAGAGTGCTCTTAGAAAATGGTCCCGGGAAAAATGTGCTTTCATGGCGTAGTAATTACTATAGTATATATACAGACTATTATCATTATTATAGAGAGCTTCTTCGGTGAATAACTCTGTGTATAACAATTCTTTCTGAAGGTATTGTGTGGGTTTTTATCTACGTTGTTCTTGTGGATAGGGTGTGTAAATGGTGGTGGTAGGGTGAGGAATGAGCGGGAGAGATGCGGGATATCTTTCCTACTTTCTTACAATGTACTACCACCATCACCCACCTACACACAGGCATATCAACAAGATACGCACTACTTCATAAGTGAGTCATTATAGACTCGCTCCCGAATGAGGGTGAGCTCTTGTTTTATTGATTCATCCTCAGACTCTTCTTTTTTTATCTTTTCACATGCATGGATAACAGTTGAGTGATCTCGCCCTCCAAGCTTTGCTCCAATTTCAGGGAATGAAAGCTTTACTTCTTCTCGGAGAAGGAACATAGCAATTTGTCTCGGTTTTACAACCTCCTTTTTTCTACTCCGCTTCAGGATGTCGTTCTGAGAAATACTATAAAAATCAGCAACCGATTTTAAAATTGATTGAGGGGATGTTTTACGATAAGGAACGCTAAGATATGCGGTGAGAATATTTTTCACCTCTTTTACGTCGGGGAGTTTGTTATATATCTGCGCAAACGCGAGGACTCGATTGAGCGCGCCCTCAAGCTCGCGGACATTTTTTTGAATATGGGTAGCAATATAGATAAGCACTTCATCGTCTGCCGCGTACCCTTTTTCAGCGCACTTTGAGCGGAGAATGGCGAGGCGGGTTTCAAAATCAGGCATTCCAATATCTGCCATCATCCCCCCCTCAAAGCGAGAGCTAAGACGTTCCTCGAGTGTAGGGATTGCTTTTGGGAGACGATCAGACGTAAGGATGACTTGCTTATTTCGGACATGGAGCTCATTAAAAATAGAAAATACAATTTCCTGAGTCTTATCTTTTCCAGCGATGAATTGAATATCGTCAATAATAAGAAGGTCGAGACGCGCATAAGTGTTTTTAATATCTTCAATAGTTCGCAAACGAATGCTTTCAAGAATAGTTGCCGTTAGTTTTTCTGCTGAGATATAGAGCACACGGCGCTGTGGATTTTCTGTAAGAAGCTTATTCCCTACCGATTGTACAAGATGTGTTTTTCCAAGACCAACACCACCATAGAGAAATAGTGGGTTGTAGAGTTTTCCTGGATTTTTTGCTACAGCCTGCGCCGCTGCAAATGCGAGCTCATTATTTGATCCAACAATGAAAGACTCGAAAGAGTACTTTCTATTGAGGTGTGTCGTTTTGTCGACGTCCGAGCTAATTTGAGCGCTGTTTTCCTCAATCTCCTTCTCGAGAATAATTTTTGAAATGTCTTGCTTTGTAATGTCCTGCTTCGGTTGTCCAATAATATAGCGAACATCGCGCACTTCTGGGGCGTGTTTTCTAATAAGCTGAATAATGTTTTTGTGAAATTTGTTTTCAAGCCACTCTCTCACAAATCCATTCGGGACACTCACAAAGACACCGTTCTGATCGCGAGAGACTATTAGGGTGTTTTTAAACCAGGTTGTAAAGTGTGCGCGAGAAAGAGATAACTCCATTTCAGCGAGAACTGCTTTCCAGAGTTGCTCATTCGTCATTTGCATGGAGGGTGGATTCAAACAAGACCGTGCTCAACACTACCGCGCTCTTTAGAAAGCACAACTCAATACAAAGTTGATAACTTGTTTATAACAGGTGGAGAATCGCTGTAAATATTGACGGGTAATTTTATACGTTGTTTCATCGCGTTTGACCCAGGTTTATCCGCTGTGGTATTCTACTACCACATGAAATCAACACTGTTTCGTCCTAAAAAGACAAAGCGGAAGCGTAAGCACGGCTTTATCACCCGCATGCAGACCGCTTCGGGCCGCAAAGTTCTCGCCCGCCGCCGCGCAAAGGGTCGCGCCCGTCTTTCGGTCTAGGCTATGTCTCGGCGAATTGTTCGCTTTGGATCTGAGCGCGCGGTGCGCCTTTTTCTTCGCTCAACGCCGAGCGTGCGGGCGGGGTCTGTGCAAGGGTGGTGCGCGCGAGACGGAATGTCTCGCCTTGCCATTATTGTTCCGGCTAAAATAGCTCCACGCGCAGTGGATAGAGCGCGCCTTCGTCGCGTCGTGTGGACTGCGGTTCAGGGCATGCGGGAAGAGGGTCTACAAACCGCGTCGCTTTCTATTAGAATTGTGAGCTCCTCCGAATCGCTACCAAAAGATCTTCAGGCCTTATTTCAAAGCTTTCTATGAGGTATATTCCCCTCTTTCTCATTCAAGCGTATCAACTGATCTCTCTTATTCTGTGGAGCGCGCGCATCGTTCCCATTCCAAGCGGATGTCGATTTTCTCCAACATGTAGCGAGAGGCTGGCTCTAGAGATTCGCTCCCGCGGGACGATGCGGGGCATAAAGGCGGCACTCCCCCAGCTTTCGATGTGTCATCCCCTAACGCGACCCACCATTCATCATAATGTTTGAAACCCTATTACATAAACCAGTCGTAAACTTACTCATCGGCATTACGGGGAGTATCTCAGGGGGCTCTCTTGGGGCTGCTATTATTCTCCTTACGATTGGTGTTCGTGTTCTTCTCGCTCCGCTTTCTATAAAAACGTTGAAATCTCAACAGAAGCTTCAAGAGCTTTCAGATAAAACAAAAGTAATTCGAGACCGGCACGCGAACGACCCAGCGGCTCAAAATGAAGCAATTCTCCAACTCTATAAAGAACACAACATTAACCCGCTCTCCGGGTGCCTTCCCCTCCTCATTCAATTCCCGCTCATTATCGCCCTCTATAAGGGGTTTCTCTCCGTTCTGAGTGGCACATATGCCACACTTCTCTATTCCTTTACACCTCAGCCAGAGCAGTTAGTAACTACGCTTTTCGGAGTGCTTCTTACGGCTCCTCATCACGGCCTTGCTATTGCGGCGGGTCTTGCCCAACTTGCCCAACTTTGGATGAGCTCCCTTTCCCAGGCGCCATCATCAACGCCAAACCCGCTTCAGTCGAAACAATTTCTCTTCCTCTTCCCTGCCCTCGTCGTGGTTATTGGGTGGAATTTACCCGCCGGCCTCTCGTTGTATTGGATTATTTCAACCCTTCTCTCGATGGCAGAGCAGCGCTATGCTCGCCTCACCGTAGGTCGCTAAGAGGAACTTTGTATATTCCTACCCCACTCGCAGGAATGAGAAAGACGTGAGTCTCGAGGGTGTTGATCACAAGAGTTTGTACCCCCATAGTGCGTACGTTCTGAGAAGATATCTCGGCGACCTTTTTTGTTTTCGGTGTATAGGAAGCGAGTGTTGCGGAGTGCCCCTCTTTAGATACACAAAGTATTTCTGAAGCATCCTTCCTCCAGGCGCACGAATCTGGTGTGGCGGGAATTTTTGTTTCCAGAGTTTCTGATGGAGTTGTTATAAAAAGTCCCACTTGGACGTTTCCGCTTTCCGCCGTGTGCGCCACGGATGTTCCGTTGGGCGACCAAAGAGTTTCCAGGTTTGTGTGGTGTGCGATAATGCGCCGCAGCGTTCCGTCTTTATGTACAAGAAGCACGTCTCGTGAACGCGTTGCTTGGTTGGTGGTGATGAGCGCAAGAGATTCTTGCTGGGGCCAAAAAAGATCTCCAGAGCCTGTGCGTGTTTTTGTCCACTCTACGCGCTCCGCTCCATCAAGCTTTTGAGTGAAGATTCCTCCGGGCTCGAGCGTTGCTATTGAGAGTCCATCAGGAGAGAAGGTCGCCGCGAGGGCCCCAGAAATGGGAGTTGTCTTCTGTTCTCCAAGGCGTACGAGACGGAGTTGTTCGCCCTGGGGCGTGCGGACTCTTGCGATGAGGCTCGTTTTAAGTGGCGACCAGCGCACGGCAACGAGGTCTGGGATGCGTAGCGAGAGAGGTACCTCTTCTTTTGTCTCAGCGTCTACGCGGTAGACGCGCCCAGAGGGAGTGTCTACAAAAAGGATTGACGTGCTCGTTGGTCCCGCGGTCATAAATGAGACGGTTCGCTCTGTGATAAGGGCGCCCGATTCCTCTTTGGGTTTTTGCGCAGGTGACCCTTGAGGAATGCGCGCGGCACTTCGCTGGAGGAGTATTGCAGTCCCGGATCCGGCCGGCACATTAAAAAGATACCAACCCAGCCCGCCAGAGGCAGAGAGCGACAGGGCTATAAGAGATAAGAGGAGGGTCCTTTGATTCATGGAGACTGTTTCTTCTGCTGTTGTGTTGGGACTGTGATACCGACCTCTTTAACCGTTCTTTCTGCCGCGCTGCGCACTGCGGGGATTTGAAGCGCCGGAGCAACTGCGCTGGCTCCATCTACAACTCGCGATACCGCTTTTTGTACAATAGTGCGCGACGAAAGGTACGTCCAGATTAACACAATGCTTCGGATCGGAAGAGCTGAAGGAAGCGTGGGTATTTTTTCAATACCTGCCGCGATGAGGAACCGGCGCATCTGCGACTTTGATGCAGAGGTAACGCTAAATAATACATAGAGGAGAATGTCGGCGCAGAGACCAACAAACCATCCGAGGGTGCCACCAGTAAAAAACTCAGCCGCGTCTGCAGGTATCGCAAGAAATGTGAGGCCGAATAAAAAACTAATAAGCCCCATCTTTTTTTCCTCGCTCTCCCCCACTTCCTCACCCACCCCCTCTTGCGTATTTTGGGATTCTGCAACAGCTCGCGCAAGCGCTTGAGCTCGTCGAGCCTCGTCTATGAGTTCTTCGCGCTGCTCTAAGTCTTCCATGGTTATGACGCGTTCAGCTGTGCCCACTCTTTTTTAGCTTTTTCAATCTCAAGGAGTTGTCGGGGGTCTGATGTGATCACCTGGTCTTCCGCGTATGAAGCAACAACGCGGATACCGATATGGCTTTGCCCCAAGAAGAAGAGTCCAAAACCAACGCGAGCTTCAAGGAGATAGTATTTTTCTGCATCAGTAAGGTTGAAGGTTTCTTTTACTACCTCTATAGCCGCGGTTGATTGCTTCATGAGGATTTGAATCGAAGAGTTTGTTACTATCGCCTTACCCTGCGGGCTCGCCATAAAGTCCGGGATATCCTGCGATATGGTGGTGAGACCAACATAGTATTTGCGGCCACGCTTTGCGATATTAAACAAGAACTCAGCTCCGACTGGGTATTTCATAAGCCACCACGCCTCATCAACAACAAGGATGCGTTTCTTAAGCTCTCGCCGCACCTGTGTCCAAACGTGATTAAGCACGAGATACATTGCGATAGGACGAAGCTCCTCTTCCATATCACGAATACCAAAGACAATGAGCTGGTTGTTAAGAGAGACGTTTGTTGGGCGATTTAAGAAGCCGCCAAACGTACCCTCAGTAAACTTTTTCAGGCGCGTTGCCATTGCTTCTGCGCCGGTCATACCTTCAAGGATTTGCTGGAGATCTCCGAGCACTGGCGCTGGAGCCTTTGAGAAGTCTACTTCAGCAGAAATGTCGCGGATTGCGTATGTTTGGATGAGCGCCTCATCGAGGAGTGAGTCTTCTTGAGGCGTGAGTTGGCCTAGGAGAAGCTTCATGAGGCCCGCAAGGTTAAGAATGTGTGAATGGAATACGTCTGCCGGGGATTCTCCCGGGAGCAGCGCAGGAAGATCGAATGGATTAATGTGCTGGTCCGAGTTAATAGAAATGCGTACGTTCGTGCCACCAACTGTTTCCGCAAGGAATCGGTACTCGTCTTCTGGGTCGATCACAATCACCTGAGATCCAAACATCAAGGACCGTAAAATCTCGAGCTTGACCGTGTAGCTCTTTCCCCCACCAGAGGTTCCGAACACAACGGCGTTTGCGTTCGGTAAACTAAAGCGATCAAAAAGTACGAGAGAATTATTATGAGTGTTTATGCCATAGAGAATGCCGGTGCTTGAGGTGAGGTCAAATGAGGTAAATGGAAAAACCGATGAGAGAGGCTCCGTATTGAGCGACGTTCGCGCCTCAATTTTATCTTCATGGAGTGGAAGGGTGGTAAGAAAGCCATCGAGCATACGGAACGTTGTCTGACGTGTTGTAATGAGCTGGTATTCAAGGAGGCTACGCGCCTTACTTTCAGACTCATCTAACTCCTTGACGCTATTTTCAAAAAGCGTGACATACACACCAAGTTCAAAGAATTTATCTGTACCCTGTTGGAGGCGGTCGCGAAGCTCTTCGATGTCTACCATAGCGGTCTCGAGCATTGGGTCACGCACCTTTCCTTTTGCCGTGTCTTCAATCACTTGAGACTGTAGGCGCGTCAGCTGATTACGAAGCTCTTTCAGCACGGCCGACGTCTCTTTTGGGACAACATAAATACCAATATCGAACGTGCGATCAAGGTTAATAAGCGGCGAAAGCCAGCTTGTGTGTAAATAGCGCGGGAATGTGCCGAGAAAAAGAGTTCGCGCAAAACGATCCCCTATTTGGATATAGTTGGGAGTGACCTGAATGCCGGATGGCGCAACGCTATCGGCGATCTTTTGTTCTTGTGCGTTGGTCATAGGTTTGTTTTCTGCAACTCTGTGCGCTCTTTTGGATTGTACCACTCAGTAAGGAGTGTGCGGAGTTCTTCCTGCCCTAATATTCTGCCACGAACCCCAATGCTTATAAGGCCACTGATCAAAAGCTCTGCTCGCTGTGCGAGCTGGTTCTTATATGTTGCGAATTGTTGATCGTCAAACTGCGGTGCCGCGCTACTGGCTGTGCGGAATACATTTTTTATACTCGCAAAAACTCCTTGAGATCCCGAAAGCTCAAGAACATAGAGCGGGATGACGATATAAAACTGCTTCGTCATAATATTAGAAAGCGTTGAGAGCTCTTGTATAAACTTTGCGTACTCACTCGCCTGTATGCGCAGGAGTTCGTTTTTTTGTTCCCCCACAATTCTCTCTACGTCCGCAATGTATGTGTCGAGCGAAAGTTTTCGGGAATTTACCACTATCTCTATAGGAAAATCGACTGAGTTTAAAATGCCCTGAAATCCCTGGAGAATGGCGGCCTGCTCGTCTGGCGAGCGAAGCTCGAAGTTTACTGCGCTCACATCAAGAACGGTGCGGAGTGAGCCGTTTGCGAGCACAATAACGCCATCTCGGATATCTGCGACGTTGACGATTGTTTTAGTGGACTGTTCCGGCATTATTTATAGAGATACTTTTTAGGATTTAAGCCATACGAGAGCGCATATGCTACATAGTTGATGAGCGGCATGTCTTCAACTTTCAAGAACGCAAATGCGAGCGATGTAAACGCGGCAAGAGCTGCGACGGCCACAAAAGCAATACCGTTCAGAAGTGCAAAGGAGATAAAAATGATAGAACCCCCCATGGCGACCCACAAAAATTGGCGAAGCGTAAACGGGCCGACGAGGCGCGGTTCCGTTTCAATAAATTGTGGGACTTGGAATCGAGCCATAATGCATTATACCCCACTTCTGTCGCGCAGATCGACGATATTGTTTGTTGCGGGTGCGCTGGGCTTTTTTGAAACGCCAAGAAGAGAAAAAATAAGCTCTATCCCCGGTTGTATAGTAGCGCTTGGAATGCCACGCCGCGCAAGAAGTGCGGCTACCTGTTCTTGGGGTAGCGTGTGGACAGCCGTCTCGCGCATCACAAAAGCGATTTCTTCAACCACATCGTATTCAAGGTCATGTTGGTCGCCGAATGCGACGAGTTTTTCAGCGGTCTCAGGCGCAGTGAGGGCTGTTTTTATTGTTTCGGGAAGGTCGCCGAATGCGACGATAAACGCATCACGAGAGTGCGCGTCCTCAGAAAGGCGTTTTGCGAAGTATGGCGTAACAATAGGATAGAGAAATGGTTCCATGGGCTATAGTCGAATAGGAATGCCGATGGCGAAGAGCTTGGGAGCGATGTTTGAATCAGGCGCCGTGAACTTCTGGTGGATTTCTTGCTGTCTTTCTTTTGCTTGCACTAGGGCCTTTCCCTTCAACTTTACGCTCGCGCTAGGGAGTGGCGCGCTTACTGGGCCGAGCTCATTGGCGAGAGCTCGATACTCAGCGACGTCAGCCCAAAATTCTATTTTTCTTCGCTGCTCAGGCGTGGCTCTTTTTATAATGCCGCCGATGCGTCCACGATCGCTCTCAAGAACCTTAAGGAGCTGTGTGATAAATGTTTTATTCTCTGCTTTTGGTTCGAAGAGGTCTCGTGGCAATTCGCGCAGCGCTTTGGAATCAAGTCCAGAGAGCGCCGCTTCAAGACCTTGCTCAAGTTGTGTCTGAATGGGTAGCGGCTGCCTCGGTCCAATAAAGTCTTCTGGCTCGTTCGATACTTCGCGCAACTTAACTCCCTCAACGTTTTTAAGGGTGATATAGTCTTTCGTCTGCGCAATACCCTTCTCATCTTTCTCTTCGTAGGTTTGGCGCAGAATCTGCCTTTCTGTGGTCCAGTTCGGATCTTTTTTCTTCGCTTTCTTGAGAAGGTCTTTTACGCGGTCGCGTGCAATTTCTGTTTTTTGCTCAAACTCGATAATGCGCACCTCTCGTTGCTGGGGAGCCTCCCCGTCTCTGACCTTAAGTAGCTTCTCATCCCCTCCCGAGATCTGCGCCATGAGTTCGAGCGCCTTGTTGAGGTTTGGCGCGCCGGCAATCTCTCCATCCTCAACCTGCTTATTCACTTTTTCAGCGATCCTATCACCAAATGCTTTCGCGGCACGCGGAGAGATCTCTGCATATTTTTGATACACCTCGCGCATGCCATCAAGAGAGAGCTTCCCTTTATCAAGAAGAATCTGCGCAGCGGCAAACGTTTCTGGATCTTCGTAGTTTTTCTTTCGCAGAGTGTCGCGGAGCGCCTCGATGGAAACATCTTTATCTTGGAGTGATTTCTTTTCCTCCCCAATATTCTTTGCAAATTGTGACTCGCTTAGGCCAAAGCGGCGCGCCCACGTCTTTGTGCTGTCTTCAACCCCCTTCTCCCCTTTTGGCATAATCTTGCGTATTCCGGGCGTGTCGTAGAGCTTATCAAAAGTCTTGCCGATTCCGCCAGGAATCTGCCCTTTGAGGCCGCCCTTCTCAATTTCTTTTACTTTGGCCTGCCACGCGCGCTGAGCACCCGTAATACCAAGCGCGTCGTAGGTCATCTGTTTTGCTTTTGTCGCGCCCCACACGGCTCCAGAGCCCGCCACAACGCCGCCACTGATAGCAGCTGCGGTTCCACCAAGGAAGATGAAGCCAACGAGGAGGTAGAAGAAAATGACTCCAAACGCAAATCCAAAAATACCATTTGAACCGCTATACGTTTCTGTTACGGCAATGATTTCTTTTTGCTGAGCCAAAGTATAAAGACCCACGTAAAGAGCTAGAAGGAATATGGGTAGAAATGTGTTCCACTTTATAAATTCACTCACCCATCGATCCCAGATCTTTTTCTTTAGGCTTGGGATAAGATATGCAAAGAGTGCGACGGGAGAAGCTATAAGAAGAATCCAAAGTATAGGAACTCGGATAAGCGAGAAGATAACCGCAATTAAAAACGATATAGCAACAAAGGAAAGGAGAAATATGGAGAAGAAGGCCTGAGGAATTTCCGCTGTATTTTCGTAGAGGTTTTGGTTTGATATTTTGAAATGCTCTTCAATGTTGAGAGACGAACCAACGCGTTTCATAGCATCCTGCGTGCTGGCGAGTATTGTGGTGCTAATAGAATCAAAAATCTCGACACCAGTAATGGTAATTGCGAAACTAAAATTCATGAGGATTGCCACGGCAAGCACTTGGGGCAGCATCTTTTGGATGGTGTAATTTGGCCATATTTTTAAAATAGTGGCGTATGCCATAGTCACCATAGCAAGAATAAAGAGCATATTTACAAAATTGCGCGCGAGTACCCAAATATCACGAACAAAAGTATATTCGTGCGCCTTTGTTGAAAGGATGATTGACCATTCGAGGAACCCCGCTAATAGAGCCGTGGTAGCCCCAACAAGCTGTCTTAGTGTGACAAGAAGGTAGAGAATCGTTTTCTCAACCGCATTAAAAGTAATTTCTCCAATGTCTAAAAGGCCTGCCGCCGCTGGAGATGGTGCCCACAAGAGCGTACCCACAAAGACCAGTGTGCCAAGGAGGGCTATCTTTTTTATGAAGGCCAGTTTCATTAAAATTGCGGTGGGATGCAGATCGCATTCGGAATAAAGCGACGAATGAATCCTGTCCCGTTCTCGCGGAGGGCTGAAATGTCTGAATTTTCTTGGAAGTTGTCTCCCGACCGATACATGTTCACCTCTTCTCCGTCGTGCTGTGCCGTGAACCCAGCAGTACGCATTTCGTTAATGACTGCGGCGTGAAATTTCACTGCGTTCACGTCTCCGGGAGCCGCAATCTCACCTGGGTTCCCAGGGTTGAGCCCTACATCCTCTCCTGCTCGCGCTCTATCTTGCACGCGATCAATAGCAAGCGAGAGCTCGTCAAGATATTGGAAGCGCGCCTTAAAGAGCTCATATGCCGGATCCCCCGGTCCGCCCGTGGGCTTACACTCACATCCGGGGCCACAGTTTGGTTGGGGAGGGGGTGATGTAGATGGTAGCGGGCTCGTCGTGTCACAGAATTCCGGATCATTGACAGGGTCACATACAGGAGGTGGCGATGCGACGTTATAATCACTCGCCTCTTCTGTGTCATCGAAAATGCGTGCGATGAGGCGGTTTCCGATGTTTTTTACGAGGAGCTCCCCTTTTTCATCGACGATCGTGACCCAGCTTACTTCTCCCGCATATCGTAAGTTGTCTATATTACTTACCGTTGTTCCCGGGGTTTTTATCTTTGCGTATACGAGACAGCCGGTATTAAAGAGTCCTGGCACCAAACAGCTTGATTCTTTTGTCTCGCCGCGCACGCCACGGAATCCTTGGTTTGCGATCACCTCATTCATTTCGGCGTCTTCCACCGTAGCAACTTGGCGATTCATCTCATCTCGGAGGATCGCTTGAAGTCCGGACGGATTGTTTTGTGGTTCAGAAAAAAGTTTGTAGACCGTATCCCAGCCTCCTGCGCCGACGAAGTCTTCCGAGAGCTTATCTAAGGTGAAACCTTCGGGAAGCGTACAGCGCGTTGCTTGATCAAGCGCCCGGTCCCCTACTCGTGGGTTAAGAAGGTTTGAGGCAATACGCCCCTCGTGCTGAGGAAGTACTGAATATGCATCGCGTGCCCCCTGCTTGAGATAGTCGCACACAGCTTGCGATGATTCTGATGTTGCGTTTGCGAGAACGACGCGGAAAATTTCTTCACCGCGGCGTTTTGAGCTTAGCTGGAATTCGCGCCAGTTGGTGATGAACGTTTCGGCGCCGTCGGGGCCACGCTTGCGAACGATCTCCTTAAAGTTGTCGAGGATGTCATCGAGGGCTCCGCGTGCAAGGCAGCGTTCAAACATCGCCTGCTGCCGCTCAATGGCTCGAAAAATATCAGAGCGCGAGAGTCCCCCGCCACCAAAAATACTACCCAACCCGGGAACGACGGCATTGAGGAGTACCCCAATCCCAACCTTGATAGCTTGTTTTACAATGTCGCCTACCACTGCTTTTCCCGCACTAATAGTACATCGAGCGATCGTTTGTTGGGAGGAATTTATAAATGTTCCAAGGTCTACCGCTTGGGCGACCTGGATAGTGGCAATGTTTGCAAAAAGGATAGCGATACTTATCCCAAGTGCGGTGATTTTTGTGGCGAGAGCTTTCATTGCTTTTTATATATCGAGCTAAACAGGGCTAAGGCATCTGGGATGTCGATAAGAGTAATGCGCGTAATACTTGATGCTGCAACGATATATTGCAGGGGGTCGGCGATCATCTTCTCCCCACTCGCGTAATATTGGCGGACCTGCTTTAAAAGGGTGAGTAGCTTATCGTGCCCTTGGAGATAGGTGCTTGGAACAATAATTGATTCAAGCTTAGTGATCTGGGCGTCGAGTGTCGAAAGGTCTGTGGCGGCGAAACGCGTGAGTCCTTGTCCTCCGTCTTCTGCGTCTGCAACGGCGACAAGAAATCGCTCATATATAGTCGGATTTTCTTCCGCGATAATTTTTAAAATCGGACTGATTGCTTTTGCATATGCTTCAATGATTGCAGGAGTGCTTGGAGTGGTTCGTAAAGAGTGTGGAGTGATCGGCGGAATATTGAGCTGCACCTGAAGAAGAATGTCGTCGACAATAGCGTTTGCCGCTTCGTCGGTGATATCGCCCGATTCGGTCGTTGCGCCACTGGCGAGCGCTCCTAGTACAAGATTCGTTGTACGCTCAGTCACATTCCCCTGTCCCTGGTATGGAAGCGCGTCATCGGGTCCCGGGATAAGCGGGTCTCTCCCCGAAACGGTTTCTTCGCCGTCTTTAAATCCGTCTCCGTCGGTGTCGGGGTTTTGGTAGTCGGTTCCCCAGAGCGCCTCTTCTTTGTCGGGGAGCCCGTCGGCGTCTACGTCTGAAAATTGAGGCGTTGGCGAGGGCGCTGCTGCCGAACGAGTGAGCCCTAACGATGCCCGCTCTGCCGCATCTCGAACAGCGGTAAAGAAAAAGGTAAAAGCCCCGATTGTTCCCAGGGTGAGTACGGCGATCGTGATCGTCGCCTGTTTATTCATTCGTGCAAAGCAATAACCCCAGACCGTGCAGGTTTTGCTCCTTTTAGTATACGCCACATCTACCCTTTTATGTGGCCGTTTTGTTGATAGGCGGAACTAAGAAATCTGGAGACTAGAAAAGAGCGTTTTCCAATCCTCGCAGGAGAGCTCCTGGGCTCGTGAAGCGGCGGTTTTTTGAATTGTGGCGAGGTGCTGCTCAACGGTGCTTCGGGGTAGTGACAGGTGCTCGCCCAGTACGGCGGCGAGGTGCTTTCGAGGATGCGCAAACCCTGCGCGTACAAAAGCGCAGATGCCGTCGTGTGGGCGCTCGGCGTGGGGCGTGAGCTGGATGACAGATGAAAAAACGCGTGGTGCTGGGCGGAAGCTTCCTGGCGCAACATTCATGACGCGTGAAATGGTTGCAAAAAGCTGCGTACATACGGCAAGGATGTTCATGTGGGGCGGTTGTGCCATCATGCGCTCTGCCACTTCCTTCTGCACCATAAAAACGATAGTGCGTGGTCGAGGCCATGTTTCTAAAACAGTACGGAGGATGGCGCCGGTGATGTTGTAAGGAATATTTCCAACAACGCTATACGCTTCGTTTTTGTGAAGCGCTTGACGAGGGTCCCACGTCAACACGTCCGCAGTTTCAATGCGTACTGAGGGAGCATTGATAAAAGTAGCGGCAAGGTCGTGCGAGAGGGCGGGATCTTTTTCAATGGCAACGAGACGATGCGCACGCTGCGCCAGGTGTGCTGTAAGCGCTCCGGGGCCCGGCCCGATCTCAACGATGGCCTCGCGTGGCTCGGGCGCGAGCGCACTGATGATCGCGTTGCGCACGCCTTCGTTCACAAGGAAGTTTTGTCCGAGTGCTTTTTTTGCGCGGGGCAGGCTCATACGTCGTAGTGTAGCACTTCCTCATCTCCCCCGCCCTGACGCTCCCACTTAATAAGGTGCTCCGGGATTTCTCCTAAAAAGCGAGAAGGAATATTTGATTGCGTGCTCCCAAACATGCGACGAAAGCGCGCATATGAGAGAAAGAGGCGCTCTTTCGCACGCGTAATAGCAACGTAGCAGAGGCGGCGTTCTTCTTCGAGCTCGTGGGGCGAAGCAAGGGTGCGGTTGTGTGGGAAGAGGCCCTCTTCCATACCCACAACAAACACCACGGGGAACTCAAGGCCTTTGGAAGAGTGAATAGTCATGAGCGTAACGCTATTCGCGTCTTCGCGGAGGCGATCCGTTTCTTGCAAGAGTGAGATATGTTCTAGAAGCCCGGCGAGCCCGCTACTTTCCGGGCTATCAAACTTCTGTGCGACTGAAACAAGCTCGCGCACGTTTTCCATGCGCTCATCGCCTTCTTTGCTCGTTTTAGCGATAGTTGCACGCAGGTATGCTTCATAGCCAAGCGTTTTTGAAACATATCCAATGAGGGCACTTGGCGTAAGGTTTTTCGCCGCATCTGCGAATCCTGAGAGCGCTGCGGCGAGTTGTGTGATAGATCGCACTGCGCGCGGTGTGAGCGAGGCGGTTCCCGCAACACTCTCTGCCGCGACGATAAGGTCGCCGTCACTGGCGCGGATAATATGTTGGATGGTTGCGCCGCCAATGCCGCGCGCGGGAACGTTCGCAATGCGCTCGAAGCTTACGAGGTCAGCTGGATTCACTGCAACTTTCAAGTACGCAAGAATGTCTCTAATTTCTCGACGATCATAGAACTTTAATCCTCCAACCATACGATATGGGATGCCCGTGGTGATGAGCGCCTCTTCTATGGGGCGCGATTGTGCATGTGTGCGATACAGGACGGCGATATCTTTGCGCATGTGATTCCGCGCAAGGAGGCGCTGGATGTTGTCGGCAACGCGAAAGCCCTCATCGCGTTCATTAATCGCCTCTCGAATAGAGATGGGCTCTCCGTGCGTGTTCGCGGTCCAGAGCTCTTTAGGAATTTGAGACGCATTTTGCGCAATCATGTGCTGAGCCGCTGCGATGATGTTTTTTGTAGAGCGGTAGTTCTGCTCTAAGAGGATGACATTTGCATCAGGGTATTCTTTTTGGAAGTTAAGAATGTTGCGGATGTCTGCGTCTCGGAATAGATAAATAGACTGCGCATCGTCGCCGATGCAGAAAATGTTGCGATGCTGTGCGGCGAGCATAGTCACGAGCTGATATTGGTTGTGGCTTGTATCTTGGTACTCGTCAACAAGAATGTAGTGCCACTGCTTCTGATAGCGTTCCAAAATATCCGGATGCTCTTTGAGGAGGCGCACGGTAACGGAGATAAGATCATCAAAATCGAATGTATGCGCCTTGAGAAGTGTATCTTGATAGATGCGGAACACTCTCCCCACAATCTTTTCGAAGTGTTCTTTGGGCGCATAGGTGTCGGGCGTAATGAGCGACGTTTTGAGCTTTGATATCTTTGAGAGAATAGCCGCAGGGACGTATTGCTTTGGATCGAGCTCAAGCTCCGCGAGGGCGCTTTTTACAACAGAAAGCTGATCGTCGCGGTCTGCGATGGTGAATTGTTGGCGATACCCGACAAGATGCGCGTGCACGCGGAGGATGCGAAGGCAGATAGAATGGAACGTGCCCATTGCCGGCTCGCTTGGCATCGCGGGCATGAGTGCGCGCACGCGGTCCCCTATTTCCTTCGCCGCCTTATTCGTGAACGTGACCGCAAGAATAGATGCGGGAGGAATGCCATGTGCGATCAGGTATGCAATACGGTGAGTGAGGCAGCGCGTTTTTCCAGAGCCGGGGCCAGAGATAACAAGTACGGGCCCTTGTATGGCTCGCACGGCGTCCTGCTGCTTCTCATTAAGGCCTTTAAGAATATGCTCCACGGGAAGGGTGATGTGGTGGACCCAAGGAGATTCGAACTCCTGACCTCGTCAATGCGAATGACGCGCTCTACCAGCTGAGCTATGGGCCCTGTGATACTTATTCTTTTAATATACTCTACGAACTCAACGGGGCTTTTCTTGTGTTCATACAGTACACTGTCGGGCTGCCGAGAATCGAACTCGGTCTTCATGAACCCGAATCATGCGTACTACCGGCATACGCCAGCCCGACGGTGTACTGTATGTTTGAAAAAAGCCCGTTGTGCGCGAGTGCGCCCGCACACAACCTTCATGAACCCGAATCATGCGTACTACCGGCATACGCCAGCCCGACGGTGTGCCCAAAACCTCAGAGAAAGCGGACAAACTATACCTTTTTTTGAGGGAGTTTGGCAACTGGCTCTGCGGCCGAGACGTAGTACTTTTTCATACGTTCAGCCTCTTCCGCTTCGCGCGCGGCTTCAATTTTTGCTAAGTGAGTCCGAAGAGAGTCGAGCGGCATCTCGCCGTACTCTTTTGCAAGCGCAAGAAGCTGTTCTTTCGTGTTGTGTGCTGGAGTGTCGAGCACGTCGGCAAGGAGGCCGTTGAGTACAAGTCCCATGCGGGGCCCTGGTTGCATACCCAACTCTTGCATAAGCGTTTCCCCGTTGATGGCAAGCATTTTGACGGAGATGGGATCGCTCGATACCTTGTCTATCATGTACTTCAGGTGGCGTAGCTTGTAGGGCACTGCCTTGGGTGTGCCCGACCCAATGCGATCTCCTTCGCGCACGCGCAAGAGGTCGTCCATATTTTCTTTCCCCACTTTTGCGAGCAGGCGCCGCACAGAAGATTCAGTAACCTCTCCTACGTTGTAGTAGAACAAGTGATAGCGCACGAGCGTGGTGACGCGCTCGACAATGTCTTTTGAATATTTCAGGCGCAAGAGGATCGCTTTTGCCATGCGGCCCCCGACAACGTCGTGGCCATAGAATGTAGAATGGGTTCCCTCTCCCCGCTTCGTGCGGGGCTTGCCTACGTCATGGAGTAAGCACGCGAGACGAACGATGAGAGAGTAGTTTTGTTCCGTAGCGTATTTGAGTGCGCGCGCGTTGTGTTCCCACACCGTATAGATGTGGTGGAGGTTTTGAGAAACGCCAACTCCTTCGAGAAGCTCCGGAATGATATATCGAAGGAGGTCGGTCTCCTGAAGAAATACCACACCTTCATAGGCGCGAGGTGATGCAATAATTTTTGTAAACTCATCACGAATGCGCTCTACTGAAATAGCTTCGAGTGTCGGCCCGAGCTCTCGCATCGCGGCGAGCGTTTCCGGCTCGATGCCGTATCCAAGCTCCGCGCTAAGGCGCGCTGCTCGGAGAATGCGGAGCGCGTCTTCGCCAAAGCGTCCACGTGGATCCCCTACGGTGCGAATAGTGCCATCGCGAATATCTTTCTGCCCCTCGAATGGATCAATAATCGCGCCATCGTCCCCAAGCGCAATGGCGTTGATGGTAAAGTCGCGCCGTGAGAGATCTTCTTCGAGTGTTTGTGCAAAAGAAACTGCATCCGGGTGGCGACGGTCAGAGTAGGTGCCCTCAACGCGATATGGCGTTACCTCAACGAGCGCGAGTGTTGGATCTTCAGACCCCGTTTTTACACTAACGGTGCCAAACGTGTTCTCATAGACGTGTTCAGGGAAAAGCTTTTGGATATCTTCTGGGCGAGCGCTTGTAGTGACATCCCAGTCTTTGGGAGAGGCGCCACGAAGCATGTCGCGCACTGAGCCTCCCACTACAAACGCCTCAAAGCCAGCGCTTTTGAGCGTAGTGAGAACATTCTGAATGGGAGAAGGAATATTCATGCATGATGTGCCCTCGGTAGGAATTGAACCCACATCAACGCCTTAGGACGGCGCTGCTCTATCCGTTGAGCTACAAGGGCTCAGTGCCTGCGCGGGCGCTGCGCGAAATCGTTGCTATCCTAGCACTTTTGTGGTACTTTTTCAAACGTTTTCGGGCCGTTAGCTCAGCTGGTAGAGCGCCTCCATGGCATGGAGGAGGCCACCGGTTCAAGTCCGGTACGGTCCACACATTGTTTGCTGCTTGGGCGGATGTGCGTGGTATACTGCGCATATGTCTAATGGAAATCTCAACGTTCCCGTCCAAAAGCTCCCCCACCAAGAATCTGCACCAGATTTTCGCTCCTCATTCCAGTGGCGCGTTTTTCGTATCATGGCAGAGTTTGTTGATGGGTTTCAGTTCATCGCCGATTTTAAAAAGTCCATCACTATTTTTGGTTCTGCTCGCACACTTCCTGGCACGAAGTGGTATGAAGAGGCGCGCAAGCTCGGCGGCCTTCTCGCACAAGCTGGCTTTGGTGTGGTGACGGGCGGTGGCCCAGGTATTATGGAAGCCGGAAACCGTGGTGCCGCAGAAGCGAACGGAGAATCAATTGGCATTAACATCAAACTCCCCTACGAACAGCGTATTAACCCGTATGTGCGCAAGGCTGGCAGCTTTCACTACTTTTTCGTGCGCAAGGTCATTATGTCTTATTCGGCGTGGGCGTACGTCTATTTCCCTGGTGGCTTTGGTACGCTTGATGAATTTTTCGAACTGGTAACCCTCATCCAGACGCGGAAAATCTCAACCCGCATTCCTCTCGTGTTGGTTGGGCGTGAATTCTGGGAGCCGTTTGCCACATGGATCGATGAGGTGCTGTATAAAGAGCACGGCGCTATCGATAAAGATGACATGAGTATTTATCGCATCGTGGACACCGCAGAAGAGGCTTTCGAGATTCTCAAAGACGCTCCAGAGCGCCAAGAGTTCTAGCCCTCCCTTTTCTAGGGTACCTGTGGTACACTTGCCCAGTTTTGCGAATGGAGGGTTGGCCGAGTGGTTTAAGGCGCACGCTTGGAAAGCGTGTGGGCGCAAGCCCTCACAGGTTCGAATCCTGTACCCTCCGCAGTATGCAATCACGGAAGCGTGGCTGAGTGGTTGAAGGCACCACACTCGAAATGTGGCATGGGGGTAACCCCATCGGAGGTTCGAATCCTCCCGCTTCCGCCAGTGCTTAGTGTGGTATGATGTGATATGGCTCGCATCGTTAATCTTCGTCAGCAAACGGCGCCACAAAAACAAGATGCGCCACAGGCGCCGTTGCGCCCACGTCCGTTTATGCGTCAGCGACCCGCGGTGTATCAGCCCCAACGTCCAGACCCCGCCCCCCTGCCACCTCCCCAAGAAGCGCTTCCAATACAAGAGCAGTTACAAGACCAAAACTTACTTTCGTGGAATGTGCCCGCACAGATTTCTGGGCCGCGCACCTATCTTCTCCCCGGAGGGCTCTCTGCGGGAGCTGTCGCATCGTGGCTTGCGTTAGGTGATCCCACGCTTGTAGCGTTGTGTGGCGTTGCGGCCGCGTCTACATTTCTTGTAAGTCGCGGTGACGCGCGCCTCTCGGTAGAGCTTTCTGATACGGCGCTGATTTTGGGAAGCCGCATCGTCCCCTATACATCGCTCGCCGGGTTCTGGGTGCACTATGTTCCCGGCGGTGAGAAGGAGTTGATTTTTCACCCAAAACAGTGGTATGCTCCCCTCTTAGTTATTCCACTGGGTGACGCAGACCCTGTGGCGGTGAGGGGGTTCCTCGCTGAAAAATTGATTGAAAAAGAAGTAACGCCATCGCTTTCTGCCGCCATTGCAAAGCGGCTTGGATGGTAACACTGCCCTCGTCGTTCAACGGATAGGACGCAAGATTGCGGATCTTGCAATTGAGGTTCGATTCCTCA
>ERZ1292623.714-Hain-H51-01um-R1-714-length-34192-cov-71_pt1 | contig 34192 bp, 35 predicted proteins | sample MGYA00564398_ERZ1292623 | MGnify/ENA primary metagenome ERZ1292623 (study PRJEB36523, sample SAMEA6512633) | groundwater metagenome | collected 2019-01-07 | study: AquaDiva: Metagenomics assemblies of 32 groundwater samples
TTGGGAGGCTATTATTACTAAACGTTATTAGCCTCCTTAAGAGAGGTCACTCTCGAATATTATTTATAAATCTTTCGTTACTAGGAAATTAAGACACTTTCATCAACTACCCTTCGAAATTGGCTTCGTGCCGAACAGAAACTGACTCAAATGTCAATCCAGCTCTCAGGAATTTCTTCTTTTTATAGCAACAGATAAATCTTTATAATAGTCCATCAATCCTATTAGTCTTGCTTGGAATAAGTTTGGATAAATCCAATCAAATAATAATAATTGCCCACTGGGTTCTCTGCGAGGTTCAAGATCTTTTAGATGTGGGCTTACATATGTTCTTTCATAAGTTTGATTGGGTTTAAAACCTAGCTCTTCTAATACTATATGGGATAATAAAGGATCATTAGGATTTACTCTCTGCAAATCTTCATGTGCTTTGCATACTAAGAGAACTGCAGATTCAAATTCTTCAATATCTGTTGACATTTTTAGTATAGTTGGTGCATCCTTTATAAAATTATCGTGTCGCCTTACAACTCTTTAGCTCTATTTCATTCCCTTGGAGAACGTTGCACTAAAAATCAATCCTTCCAAGTATTCTGGAGAATAGAAAAGCACTTTAACTAAGTTATTTATATGCTGGAGATTAGTTAGTTGAATGATTAAAAAATTTGAGTTTCTTGGGCATACTTCTGAAGTCAAGTTTCGGGCTTATGGTAAAAGTGTTAATGAGCTTTTTGAGAGTTGTGCCCTTGCAGTTTCATCCGTTCTTTCAAGGGGCATGAAAATTAAAGAACCAATTAAAAAAGAGATTAATGTTTATGGTAAAGATAAAGAATCTATGCTTTACAAATTTATAGAAGAGATTATTTATCTATTTGATGCTGATGGATTTATAGTATCTAAGGCTAAGGTTAATGTTGAGGGGAAATCTCTAAATGCAGTATTTTATGGAGATGAGTCTGTGAATTATAAAGACCTTGATGCAATTAAGTCTCCAACCTATGCTGAAATGTATGTAAAAAATAATGGAAAAAAGTGGGAATGTCAAGTTGTGTTGGATGTTTAGGTATTTAAAGATGGAATTTGAATATTGTACATGAAAGAAAAAGTGAAGAGAATTAGTGAATATATCTATGAACTGCCTAAACAAGACGGAATGAATGTGCCTGGAAGAATATTTGCTTCTGATAAATTATTTGAGAAAATAAAGAATGACTTGACTTTACAACAGGTTAAGAATGTTGCCAAACTTCAAGGAATCGTTGGATATTCAATAGCCATGATGGATGCGCATCAGGGATATGGGGCTCCAGTGGGGGGAGTGGCTGCTTTTGATATAAAAAGGGGTGTTGTAAGCCCTGGAGTCATAGGCTTTGATATTAATTGTGGTGTTCGCCTTCTTGCTTCTGATTTGGACAAAAAAGATTTCATAAAAAAAAGAAAAGATGTTCTTAAAGAGATATACAAGAATGTGCCTTCTGGCGTTGGAAAGAAAAGTGATTTTAGAATTAGCCAAAAAGAGATAGATGATGTTCTTGTCAGAGGAGTTGAATGGGCAATTGAAAAGGGGTTTGGTGAATCAAGAGATATTGAATATTGTGAAGATAATGGAAAAATTGAAGGTGCTGACTCAAAAAAAGTCTCTGCGAAAGCAAGAGGAAGAGGAATGAACCAACTTGGTAGCCTTGGTGCTGGAAATCATTTTCTTGAAATACAGGAGGTTGAAAAGATTTATGACAAGAAAACTGCTGGAATTTTTGGAATTAATAATGTTGGACAGATTACTGTAATGATTCATTCTGGAAGCAGAGGTCTTGGGCATCAGGTTGCTTCAGATTATATGCAGATTATGGAAAAAGAATATGGCTGGAAACATTTACCTGACAGGCAACTTGCTTATGCGCCTATTGAATCCCCTTTGGGAAAAGATTACATTGCTGCTATGAGGTCTGCTGCTAATTTTGGATTTGCAAACAGGCATTTGATTATGCATCAAGTTAGAAAAAGTTTTACTAAATATTTTCCTAAATGTGACCTTAAGCTAGTATATGATGTTGCTCACAATATAGCTAAATTTGAAGAGTATGAAATAAATGGCAAAAAAAAGCTATTATGTGTGCATAGGAAAGGAGCCACAAGGAGTCTTGGACCTGGAAGAAAAGAGATTCCTTCTGCATACAGAAAGTTTGGCTCTCCAATACTTATTCCAGGCACAATGGGAACTTATTCTTATGTCTTAGTTGGAACAAAAAAAGCAGAAGAGATTAGTTTTGGAAGTACTGCTCATGGTGCTGGAAGAGTCATGTCAAGAAGTTCTGCTTCCAAGCAGATAACTCCTGAAGACTTGTCAAAAGAGATGAGAGAAAAAGATATTCTTCTTGAGGTTGGAAGCTTAAGAGGTGCTGTTGATGAAGCACCTTCTGCGTATAAAGATGTTAATGAAGTTGTTCGCGTTAGTGATGAACTTGGAATAGGAAAACTTGTTGCAAGGCTAAAACCACTTGGAGTTGTGAAGGGCTGACAATATATTAATAAACTATACATCTCTCTTTAGTTGATGTCAAAAAGAGTGATTTTAATATCATTATTTTTTGTTTCTCTATCAGCCGTTATCTTTCTCTCAAGTGCTCAATTCACTAGTCAAATAGTTATGGATAAGGGAAGTAACTTTGAAAGAAGCTGTGGCAATGATCTTTGCACAATTACAATATATTCTTATGATAAATATTTCAATAGGAATGGTCAATGGGAAGAGATAGATGAAAACTGGCACAGGTGTGGAGATAATTTTTGCACAAATAATTACTATTTTAACACAATTGCTGATGAAGAAGGTTTAGTGACTATAAATTCAGATAATGTGCAGTTTTCACAAAGAATCTCAGGTTTTGCAAATTCAAATGTTGTACTATTAGAGCCAATAATAAGAGGAAGCACACTCACCTATCTGAATGTTATTCCAAATGTTGACCTAAGATATCAATATTTACCCCATAAACTAAAAGAAGAGTTAATAATAAAGGAACCCTTGAATAATATTGAAGAGGATTTGCAAGTTTCATTTGACCTAAATGGTGAACTATCTCTTGTTTTAGAGGAACCTTTTATTTGCGATAATAATAGAAACTGTAAGACTCTCAATTATACGTTAAGCAGAAATAAAATAGATATAATAATTCCGAGAGAATTCTTAGCAAGCGAAAATTTAAGATATCCTATAATCATTGACCCAAGTTTTACAATAGGTAATTCTTCAATTGTCTGGAATGGAAGAGTAGAAGAATACTTTGACGGGGATTTATTTGGATATATAAGAATAAGCAATCCAACAAGTTTAGATGTAGGAAAAACTGCAAATGGTTCCGCAAGAGCAGATTTGGATTGGAATCTTGAAGGAATACAAAATCCAGATGTCATTAACAATGCTACTTTGAGATTATTTATTGAAAATGTTATTTCGCAGAACTTCATCAATATAACCAACATGGAAAAAAACAGCAGTCAATGGTCTAATGATCTCGTAGGCAATCAGCATTTTTATACAGATATGAGAAATGGTACAGTTTATTCAAACATGGTATTTACATCTAATATCAGTAACTTCTCACAAGATTTCATATTTACTCAACAAGGTTTGGATTATCTAGGTATTGCATTTAATTCAACCAATAGATTTAGCACAGGGATAGATACTCTTTTTTCTAAAGAAGTTACTATTTCTGCAAGAGATAATGTAAATTCAAGCAGAAGACCTCAGTTGGTTATTGTTTATGATCTTAGCAATTCTTCTATTAATGATGCAATCATAGAAGGTATTAATAATTCTCTGCCAAATAACCCTATCGTAAGCGATCAACAAATTTATATCCTAAATCAAAATGGTCAACATTCGCTTGGAAGATTTGATAAAACTACTACTCTAAATAATCAAACTTGGTCTTTCAATTATGTAAATTATGGAGAATCTTTGGTTAATATGTCTTCTTTGTTCAATATTCTAAATGTTTGGCAAAATTCATCGTTAAATTATACAGAAATTGTTGATCAGGTTCAAAACTTTATAAATAATACATTGATACAATGATAAAAAACAAATTTAACTTGAAAAATACATTTTTGTTATTTGGAATTATATTTTCATTTGGTTTTTTAGCTAATTTTGTAAGTTCTGTTGAGTGTGGTAGTACCCCAAGCGATGGTTGTACGGTTTCTCAAAACACTAATTTTACTACAAACATATATAATTTGCCTAATGGTATAGATATTGTTGCTGATGGAATAACTCTTGATTGTAAGGGATCAACCTTGATTGGAACAGGTACTGGAATAGATGCTGGAGGAAGAGATAATTTGGTAATTAAGAATTGTCGTTTAGATAACTATGGAATTTCACTATATCTTAGGTATATTGGGTCTTGTCCTTTTTCAATAAACTCTGCAAATAGTAATAAGATAATTAATAATACTTTTTATAATTCCACAACTTATGGAATTTATTTAGGTGGGGGGTCATGTAATAATCCTTCTGGGGAATATTTCTCAAGCAATAACTATTTTGCGGATAATTATTTTTTAAGGAATTCAAAAGGAGCTTTTATATTTAACTCGAGAATTTCTAATTTTACAAGAAATAATTTTGTAAATAATACAATTTATGGAATACATCTTTCTAATGGTGCTTATGATTCAATTATATATAATAATTCTTTCTATAATACATCTATTAGGTATGATGAAACCAATAGTAATCAATATTGTCAAAATAATCAGTACCCTAACAATTATTTTAATGGGGCTGTCGGACCTCCTTGCGGGTGCATAATTCCACAAGATGAATTTACCGTTACTTCTAGCGAGATTTTTTGTCACGGAAATTATAGTCTTCCAAATGGTTTTGTCATCGGAGGAACTATAGAATTAAATTGCAATAATTCTTTGTTAACTGGTTCAGGAGGTGGAATTGGAATTGAAATGGGCCAGTCTACTAATGCTAATATATCAAATTGCCTAATTGAGAATTATTTGACTGGTGTTTTAATGAGTTATAATGGTGTTTGTAACGCCCCTATTTACCTTAGCAGTTCCAATTCTTTTTATAATAACCTCTTAAGATATAATAATAGAGGGTTTGAACTAGCTGGGGCTTATTGCAATACCCCAATTAGTTTTGGATTGCACAGTGTAGATAATAATAAGATAATTAACAATACTATTATTAATAACACTCGTGGAATTTTTGGCGCTTATACTAGATATAATAATATTTCTTTAAATAATATCAAAGATAACTCCAAGGGTATTGAATTTAATCAATTCGGAGTATCTGATAACAATATATACCATAATAATTTTATTCAAAATAATGTTTCTGCAAAGGTTTCTAGCCCTAATTATAACTGGAATATTTCAGGACATGGAAATTATTGGATGGATTATGATTCTGCTGGAGAAGGTTGCAATAATGTAAATTTTGATCAGTTTTGTGATTCTCCATATAATATAAGTGGTGGAAATTTAACAGACTTCTTCCCATATGTTGTTCAAGATGGCTGGCTTCTAGGACCACAAGTATCTCAACCAATTCCTGTTCAAGTAATTCCAGATGTAGATATGGTTAAAGGGAAGACAACTTTAATCAGAATACCAATAACTTTCACTAGTGTTTTGTCTAATGATACAATAACTCCCAATGTAACTGTTTATTGGAATGGGACATTTGTTGGTCAGGACCTAACAACTTCTTTCAGTTACAATGAAACAAAAAACATTGATTTCTGGTATGTTCCACAAAATGTTGGGAATAACCTTCCAATTTCTGTAATGGTCAGCGGAACGAGTGCTAATGGGATAAATTATACAGATAGCAATAGTAAGAGTGTGAATGTTGTACAGACTAGAAACTTTACTTTAACTTTTGTGAGTGTTGATGGACCAACAAACTTTATAGATACTGCTGAAGATGCTTTGAATTATATTAACAAACTTTATCCAATAAAAGATGATGGAGTAAAATATGCGATTAATATAAGTAATATGGAAAGTGGTTCTGGACAAGGAGTAAGTTATCGATTGCTTTCCAATATTTATAAGAGCACTTTAATTGCTGGAGAGCTTCCTGAAAGAGCAGTAGGAGTTGTTCCAGACGGATGGTTTAGTGAAAAATTAGGTCCAGGACATGAAAATGTTAAAGGCTATGCAAAACTTCTTTATCATAAATCTATATTAGTTGAAGAAGATTCTAACGATTTCAATGATTATGTTTCAGCTCATGAGTTAGGGCATACTTACGGATTATGCGATGAGTATAATGAAACTGATTGGGATAGGCAAAATGGAATATTTAATAATTTATGCTATAACGGAGACTCAGATAATGATGAGATTTTGGATTCTGTTTGTATTCCTGGTGGTTGTCCAACATCTAGTTTAGAACCTCTAAGTGGATTCCCAGATAGTTGGCCTTTAGGGAACATGATGGGCAGTACAAGTAATTTGTTTGCATGGATTGCTAAGGATAGCTATGAACATATATTTAATGAATTTAAACATGAAAGCCCCGAGTTTAAAGATAAAAGGGTTGTTATTAGTGGTATTATAAATAAAACTAGCAACACCTCCACTTTTGACCAGTTCTATACAATTGGTTCTGGACTAGCCTTTAACCTTAGTGAATATGTTTCGGGAAGTTACTCCATAGAGGCATATGTGAATAATACTTTAAATTATAAATTCTCTTTTAATGTATCATTTTTAGATATTTTCTCTGGTGGAGAAACTATAGAAAATAACGAAACTGCATTTGAATTTACGTTGCCTTATTATACCAACCTTACAAGATTTGTATTAAAGGAGAATAATATTTCTAAATATGAAAAGAATGTTTCTGCGAACATCCCAAACCTAACTCTAATCTCTCCAATAGGAGGACAAACTTATTCTAATGAAGAAATATTAGTTAATTGGTCTGCATCAGATATAGATCCTGGAACTAATTTAAGCTATGCAGTTTTATTCAGCTCTGATAATGGAATGAATTATAGAACTTTGATATTCGACTATAATTCAACTTGGTTTAATTTAAGTTCTAATAATTTAGGAGACAGTGACAAATATTTGATAAAGGTTCTAGCAACTGATGGAGTTAATACAAACTTTAGCCTTATGAATCGGACCTTTGAGATAGATAATGATCTGCAAATAAGAAACTTTTCGATAATTTACCAAAATAATACAGAAGCCATATTTAGAATAATTCTTAACAATACATTAAGCCAAACTATTAGTAATATTACTTGGGAATTTAATGGTGGTCAAAATGTTAAAACCTCTCAATATAATATAAATTTACAGCCATTTGAAGAAAGTTTATTCTTTATTTATCATAATTATTCTGTGGGTGGCAATTATAATGTTAGCTTCAAAGCAAGAAGCAATGATTACATTGAAAGTGAAACAATTGAGGTGATTATATGAAAGGAGGTGAAAAATGAGTTTTTTTAAGATTACTTGGAAGAAAATAGTATTTACAATAATATTATTAGGGTTATTTTTAATTACTGGTTTTATATGTTCCCCTGCCTATGCAGATCCAATTGGTATGATTTCTAGTTGTTGGAAACCTGTAGAGAGCATATTTTTTGAACCTACGTTTATAGCATTTCACTATCCTTGGCTTATTTTATTTTATTTTATTTTATTTTATTTATTAGTTTGTTTGATAAACTATTTATTAAATAAAGTAAAGTATAAAAGATGAATTTATTGTGGTTATTAGAGGCTACCGAATTTGTAGTTGGAACATTTGTAGGGTGGGATTTGACAACTACATTTAGCCATAATCAAAGCAAGAATGTTGATTTCTGGTATGTTCCTCCAAATGCAGGAACCAATATTCCAATTTCTACAATAGTCAGTGGAACAAGTGCTAACGGAATAAACTATACAGACTCAAATAGTAATAGCAAGAGGGGTAGTAACAAAGAATAAGCTGTGGAATCCTATCCACAGAATACCCAATGCTAATAAGTGAAATTCTATTTATTTGCAAAGCCTAAAAACTGATAATATTTGCAGAAAATTGATATTTTCTAGCTCATAGTTGCTAACTAGGATTATTCAAGCAATTATTTATAAACCTGCGACGGCATCACATAATTATGAAGAGGTTGCCTGGGGTATTTTTTTACACTGTAATTCTTGCCATTCTTTTGGCATTGGGAGTTAGTGCCCAGTCAACATGTGGAGATGCTAACGATATTATATTAAAGCTATCCTCTGGGACTAATTCTCATGGGCAGACTTGGAACCAGAATGGATATAACTATCAGGTTTGTTTCTCAGATTTGTTTGGGTCTGCTTATTCGGGAGCTAATCCCCATCAATGTATTGGCTCTGGAGCAAGTCCAGACAATCTTGTTTTGAGATTGAGTTCAAATACTAATGCTCAAGCTCAAGGTCCAGATTACACGGGGACGGCTTATACAACTGATGTTTGTTATGGGGATTTGTCTTGTTACAGCACATCTAATTCGTGTGCCTCTGGAGAATTGGAGGTTGTTTCCTTGTCTGCCAATAATAACGCCCATCTTGAAACTTCTAGTTCTAATAATTATAATTTGAAAATATGCTGTGCAACAAATACTGCAACTAGCCCTAGACTATTCAATCCAATTTGGAAATATTATGATGAATCTCAGATAAATACGGGGTCATTGATATGCTCTGGAAGTTATTTAGTGGCAAGTGTTGGAACTAGTGGCCTTGCAGATGGCGAAGGGGTCTCGTTTAAAATATATGATAATGATAATCTAGGCTCTGATGAAATTATCAATTTTGTAGGTACTGTTTCTGGAAATAAAGCTAAAGCCATACTTAACTTGACAGATCCGGAAATAAGAGACACTCTTAACAGTTTTATTGGTGGTCTTGAAGGAAATGAACTTGAACTTTTTTTCACAGTGAATAAGAGCAATGTTCAAGGAATACAGACATCTAATCAAGTAATTTATACAGACAATAGAAGTCTTTGTTCTTATAATAAGCCTATTGGGGGGATAAATGCCCCTATTAGAAGAGAGGTTTATTTTAAAGGTACAGTAGTAGAATTTGACTCTGAATGTTCTAGCCAAATTGGTCCGTTAAGATATGGGTGGTCTGTAATTCAGAATGGAGAAACACAAAACCGTTTTGAAAAAAACTTCACTATGTCCTTTGCAAATTCTGGGCAAGTAAATGTGAGGCTTAAATGCTCTGATGTAAATGAGGGTTTTAGTTTTGATGAATCTCAAATTCTTATTATTGATTCTTCTTCTGTTCTTGCTTATATAAACGAGCCATCTCTTGATTCTTTTGTTTATTCTTCCCCTCCAATTTCAGGACCTTACTTTCCCCAAACGGTCTCATTCAGTTCATCTGATAGCTTTGCCTTAAACGTAGTTAATTCATGTAATGATATCCAATGCATTGCTGGTGACTGTCCCTCACAGACTCAAAACTCTCCTTCTACTTGCGGAACATACGGAGCTCCTGTTACAATAAATTCTACTGGAACACCTAACTATAATTCTCTTGATTTTAACTGGAGATTCTGGGATAATAATTGGAATGAAGAATGGTCTTCATATGAGGGTCCTGGAGTTTATAGAGGGGCGGTAATTTATGATGATGTTTCTAATAGTCTGAATGATAAGCATATGAGTGTTTCTGTAAGTCATTCAAGTGGGGCGACTGCTAATTTTCAGAGAGATTTTACTTTGGGAAGATGCCTAAATAATGGGAATAATTATTATTCTTCGACTTACGAGTCATTGCAGACTAGTCTTGAAAATAATGCATGTACTGGGGGAGACACTCTTCCTGAAACTGCAGATGATTGTTGTCCTTCAGGTTTTCAGTGCAGTAATGATGGAAGTTCTACTGGTCAGTATTATTGTAAGTTATTAGATAATCCAAATGTTAGATGTGAAGATTTTGACAATGAAACCTCTTGTAATTCAAATAATAATCCTTCAATTCCTTCTGCTTCCTATGGTGGAGACCCTCCCCTATGCACATTCCTTAAATGTTATTGGAGTTCCAATTCTAACAGTTGTGGAGTTAGGGCAACAAGTTATGGGCAAAATTCTACTGGTTGTAATGTTGGTGGGGGAACGCAACCTGGAAGTGATTGTGCATGGACGACAAGTCAGACAGAATGTGTCAACGGAAAGAGAACTATATCTTACAATACTATTCTTGGTCCTGCTTCATGCAACAAGGAACCGTTAAGTGTTCCTTGCGGTTCTTTGAGCTTTGAACTTGGATTCTTTGGGTTTAGGGAGTTTGCTTTATCCTTATTTATTATTGCTGGAATTTATATCTTTATAGGCCTTTTTAAAAAAAATGAAAAAAAATAAATTTAAACATTTTAGAAAATTAATTTTAGTGACTACTCTGTCAATGGCATTCTTATTCTTAATAGCATTAAATGTTATTGGGGGGGTTAATTATTTAGGGAATAAATTACAAACAAACTATTCATACGGAGACAAGATACTCGGCAATGTATATTTGGAAATTGAGAATGCTCCTGGAGAACTAGCTGTGACAAGCAACTTTGGAGGAAACGTTACTCTCATTGATTTAATTAGAAGTCATCAAAACCTAATTGAAGGAGAAGATTATACTTGTACATCTGTAGGATGTGTAAACAGCTATTCTTCTTACGGACTTATTAATCAGGTTTCTTTAGATTATGAACCTGAATTTTTCGGTTTTGGAATAGATGGACCAGGAGTATCTGTGAAGAATGCTAGAATTACAATAAATAGCAACGCCCCTGCAAGCTGTACACCAAATGTTTTTGTAGATATTCTTGCGGATGATGATGAGGTGTTAACGAGTAATCAAGGTAATGGAGAGAGTTGCGGAATAAAGCATACTGGATGTTATAATATGTCAAACACTGCTCAAACAACTCTTTCTACTGGTAGAGAATATTGTGAAAAGATAAGAATACCATCTTCACCAGCAATGATTCTTGGGGGGAATATTGGAAAAGGTGAAGGTGTCTCAAATCTTACAATGAAACTTTATAGCTTAGCTGGCAGTTTATTAGGATCTTGCAGACTACCCCAGAGTTCTCAAAGTTTTCAGGAGCTAAGTTGCATTGCTAATTATTCGTCTCATCAGTCTCAAGAATATTACGTGTGCGTAACTACTTCTGTTAATAATAATTATAAAGTTGGTTGGGAGACTTCTTCCCCTAATTGCGGGACTGCACAAGGATTCAATTTTCTAAACAGCGACTTTGATTTATTTGCTGAAACTGTAAAGTATGCTGCTTCACCTAGATTTGTAATAAATCAAGAAAATTACAAGGATGCGTTTAGGTCAAACCTTACCCAAAAGCTCAATAATTACTTGCAGTCAAACTATAATGGAAATTGTGAATCAAGCTCGTGTTTCATTCCAATAAAGATATTTGGAACCAACCAGTATGCTACATTTAATGATTATATCATAAATTATGAAAGCGTCGGGATTCCTGCCTCTAACCAAAATGTTTATGGTCTGGATTATAGATCTCCTAAGATAAACGCAGAAAATTTGAGTATTGATATTTCCAATGCAAATTTTGTTGTGCCTGAAAGAAGCACGGATAATAAATTTAAATTTTATATTGGAGGAGTCAAATTGTTTGAAAAAGACTTAGCTATTCAAAGAGGTTTTGCGTTTGACATATATCCTAAATTAGTTGCATTTGGACAGAATTCTAGATTTACAATACTTTCTGATATAAACATAACTGAATCTGTCTGGGATTTTGGGGACGGTTCTCAAAAACAGATGACTAATGGTAATTTTGCATTTCATGCTTTCACTGCACCGAATGTTTCCTCATTTGATATTAATGTTACTGCAGTGAATAATCAAACTAAGGCGACAAGACAGTTCAAGATTTTTGTAGGTAGTCCTGTAGAAATAGCCAATCAGACAATAAGGGATTATAAAAATAGATTAAATAACCTTAGCTCTCAGATAAATTCTTATCCTTCGTGGTTTACTAAAAAGATACAAGAAATTATCAATCTAAGCAACATGAATGGTTCTTTAAATTCTATTGAAATAAAATATAAGTCTGCTGTGAGTGAACAAGACTATCAGAATGTGATGCTTGAACTTATAGCTCTTGATGTTCCTCTTTACCTATCATCTGCCCAATCTGGAAACAGTCTTCCATTAAGTGTTGGTTATGAAAACTTTAATTTGAATTATATTGAACAATTGGAAAATAAAGTTATAGAAAACAAAGAGTTGTTGAGAGATCAAATTGTTATTTGGATGAATGACAATTTTATGCCAGAGATTTCATTTAAAAAAATTGAAGCTAAGGGAGACTTTGAGAGTAGTACTGTTGGAACTTTGTTTACTATTGAGACAAAACCTGTAAAATCTGTGGATAGTAGTCCAGTTTACTTAATAATTGGTCATGATGTTGAGAATTATGGGCTCTATAAACAAGATTACTCCGTTAAATCTGTAACTTCTGGTATAGACTATTTTACTCTTGACTCTAACAGTCAAACTTTTGAGTTCTTTATCCAGGATGATGTTGATGCTGAATCTCTTGGTGCTTACATCTCTCCGTCACTGGATATTCTCTCAAATATTGAACTTCCCGATGAAGAGTGTAATCTGAATGATATTTGTGAAGCATATGAGAGTTCTAGTAGTTGTCCCGAGGATTGCTCTGGTGGCTGGTTTAAATTTACTTTTTTTGCATGGATTATACTGACTCTTATGGGGCTGGTAATTTATATCTTGCTACAAGAGTGGTATAAAAAGAATTACCAGCATAGCCTTTTCCCTGAAAACAATGACTTGTATAACTTGATTACATTCATATATAATACAAGAAAATCTGGACTTAGGGATAAGGATATCAAGGCTAAACTTATACAACAGGGCTGGTCTAATGAAAGGGTAAATTTTGCTTTCAATAAAGTAGATGGAAAAAGAATAGGGATGTTTGAAATCCCCTTATTTACACGAAGAGACCATAAAGAGACAATTAAACAAATATATGAAAGGCGGGAAAAGGTTGACGTAAGATTTATTAAAAGACCTTTTCTAAACTGAATATGTTAAAAATATTATCAAGATTGTTTGGGTTGTTCAAAAAGAGAGATAACCTTAAGATAGGCTTTTATGGTCCTCCTAATGCTGGAAAAACTTCCCTTGCAAATTTGCTATGCATGGACTGGACTGGCGAGGAAATTGGTACTGTAAGTGAGATACCTCATGAAACAAGACAGGTGCAATTCAAGGAAAAAGTGGAGATAGAACATAAAGGTAAAAAAATGGTTCTTAAGATTGTGGATACTCCGGGAATAGCTACTAAAATAGATTATGAAGATTTTCTTGGATTTGGGATTGCTAAACAAGATGCTAAAAAAAGAGCTAAGGAAGCTACTCAAGGGATTATTGAAGCGATTAAATGGCTTGATGATATGGATGCTGTTGTGATTGTACTTGATTCAACTGAAAATCCTTATTCTCAAGTTAATTTAACTATAATTGGTAATCTGCTTGCTCGAAAGATTCCAGTGCTTGTTGTTGCTAATAAGATAGATTTACGCAAGGCTAATGTTAAAAAAATAGAGGCTGCGTTTCCAGAATACTCTGTAGTGGGAATATCTGCCAAAAAGGCAACTAACATGAATGATTTTTATGATGCTCTTTTCAAACTTACTAAAAAAGTATGAAGAGATTTAAATAAAACATGATGTTAATAATATGGTGAAAAAAAATTTTAAGAATTTAAGAGGTCCAAGCATACATATAATGCCTTATTCTGAAATAAAAGAGCTTACTATAACTGAAAGAGTTAAAAAAATACTTAATTTGATTCTTGGAAATAAAGTGGTTATTTTACAAGGAAGGTTGAGACCTGAAGAAGAAATAAGGCTTATTGAGGATACTATGGCTATGGTGGACCATATAAAGTCTTTCAAAGGAATTGAACTTGCTGTTGTTGATGCAAATAAGGATGAATCCTTTTTCCTGAAGATGCGAAGAGGAATAGCTCGCGGACTCACTGGAGAATCTAATTCTCTTACAGTAATTGGTCCTGCCTCTGTTGTTAAGGAAATAAAAAAAGACCCTTCAAAGATGGAAGTATTTTTTGGTTGACTATATATTTATTAATCTTAAAAACTCGCAGATTGTATGCCAAATCAATGCATTCACTGTTCTGAAATATATCCAGATGGGGCAAGGGAGATTATAGAAGGATGCTCCAAATGCAGAAGTAGGTTTTTCTTTTACCTTAGCGAGGAAAAATTACAAAAAATTAGAGAGAATAAAGAAGGGAATGTTGTTCAGGAACTTACTTCTGAAGAAAAGAAAAATATAGAACAAGATGTCCGAGAGATTACTGGAATAACTGAAATAGATGCCCCGGTTATTCTTGACTTGGAGACTGTAAAGGTTACTAGCCCTGGAAAATATCTTCTTGATATTCCTAATTTGTTTAGTAAAGAAAGGCCTCTTGTGTATAAGCTTGAAGATGGCAAGTATGTTATTGACTTGTCTTCTACTATTAAGAAAAAGTGAACTTTAAACAAACTTTTCAACAGCATCTTCTATAATTTGAGATAGGGGTTTTCCTGTTTTTTCTTTTATAATTCTTAACTTGTTGATTAATTTTCTGCTTAAAGTAATATCTATTCTTTTCTTTCCTAAAGGCCATTCCCTTGTTTTATCATAATTTTCAAGAATCTCAAATACATATTTCCCTTCTTTCATTATTTTATTATGTAATTCTTTAGTTATAGACAATTCTGATAATTTAATCCTAATCTGTTCAGAATTTCTAATAGCCAATTCTTTAAATGTCTCGATGCAATCAACAGAATTGGCTATAATTGCATTTTTTAACCTCTCCTCTATTGACTTAATGGTTATCATAATGAGGGATATAAATAATTTGGCTTTTTGAACCCGAGGTGCAAATGCTCAGTTTTCAGTGTCCTTGACTATATTAGAACCATATGAACTTTTTGATAACCCTGCACATACCTTTTAAAGTAAATAAACCTTTTATAATGTATGTTAAAAAAAGTGATTGCAGAGCAAATCGAAATCCTCAAGCCAGATAAAACAATTATCTATGAGCTAAAAAAAAGAAGCAACACAATCATAAATTTGCTTAAAGAAGAGATATCCAAATCAGGAATTGATGCTGGTGTCTTTATTGGGGGTAGCTTTGCTAAAGGTACTCTATTGAAGTCTGACAATTATGATGTGGATATTTTTGTCAGATTTGACTGGAAATATGATTCTATATCTGATATGCTTGAAAAATTTATTAAAGGAATTTCTAAGAAAATGGAGATTAGATTTGAGAGGGTACATGGGAGCAGAGATTATTTTAAAGTATTCTCTGAAGGCGTGCCAGGTTATTTTGAAGTAATTCCCGTTACTAAAATAAAGAAGCCTTCTCAGGAAAGAAATGTTACTGACTTAACTTATTTTCATGGACCTTATATAAAAAGAAGGATTTCTGGATTAGAAGACCAAGTCAGAGTAGCTAAGAAATTTCTCAAGGCACAAGAAGTTTATGGGGCAGAAACTTATGTAAGGGGATTTTCTGGATATACTGTGGAGTTGCTTATAATTAAATACAAAAGCTTTGCCAAAATGCTTAAAGAACTTGTTAAAGTGGGCTCTGATAAAAGATTAATTATTGATATAGCCAAGCATTATAAAAATTCAAATGAAGTATTTATACAACTTAATGAGGCTAAAATACATAGTCCTGTTATCTTGATTGACCCTACTTACAAAGAAAGAAATGCACTTGCTGCATTGAGTCATGAAACTTTCGATAGATTTCAGAAAAGTGCACGTATTTTTTTGAAAAACCCCTCTGCAAAATTCTTTGAAAATAAGGAAGTAAATATTAACAAGTTAAAAGAAATGGCAAATAAAAAAAAGTTAGATTTTGTTTCTGTTTATATGCAAACAGATAAACAAGCGGGAGATATTGCGGGGACTAAAATGAAAAAATTCTTTGAATTTTTAGTAAAAGAACTACATGAAATATTTATAATTAAAGATAGTTCATTTAAATATGAGGGTGGAAATAAGGGTAAGGGCTATATAATCGCTAAGTCTAAAAAAGAAATTGTGCGAATCGGACCACCTCTGCATATGAAAAAAGCAGTTTCAAGTTTTAAGAACAAACATGCAGTTACTTTCATTAAAGGAAAATATATTCATGCTAAACTCGATGTTAAATTTAGCCTAAAAGAATTTTTGGATTCGTGGAAAAGTGGAAATGATAATTTAATGATGCAGATGCATATAACTAAATTTGATGTTGAAAATTGAATAGGGTAGAATTAATTCAATTCCTTTTTCTACTTTCTGAACATTTAGGTTTATTATCGAAGGATTTTTTGCTTTTGGATATTCTTCAATAAATTTTCTAATGCCCTTAAAGTCTGATGAATTTATTTCATTCTTGAATTTAACTTCTATAGGAATTAATTCATCTTCTAACAAGAAATCTACTTCATTTCCGTTCTTGTCCTGCCAGAATTTTATATTATCTCTGTTGCATTTAATTAACTCAGATAGTATAAAACCTTCAAACAAAAATCCTGAATCGTTTCTTAAACTAAGGTCATTGAAATTTCTTAAAAAATAGTTTCTTACCCCATTATCTATAAAATATATTTTTGGTATTTTTACTATTTCTTTGTTTTTGTTTGTATAATATGGTTTAACCACTTTAATAATGAAAGTTTCTTCCAATATTTCAATAATATCTTTTACTCCTTTTAGACTATGATTAATTATCTTAGATGCTTCTTCATATTTAATTTTTTGACCGTTGTTTACTGATAAAAATTCTATTAACTTTTTGGCTCCCAAAATCTTGTCTATTTTAAGATAATCAATCAAATCTTTTTTTACATATAAATCAAATATGCTCTCCAAGACAATTATTTTTTCCTCTTTTGTTTGCTTAAGAGCTACTTCTGGATATCCTCCAAATACCATAAACTCTTTTAACAAAAATTCATATTCTTTTAATGATTCTCTTAGATTGTCTCCTTGTAGTTTGTGTATGTTTTGGTGATTCTTGATAAGTTCTTCTTTTTTACTAAATATTAAAAATTCCTCAAAATCTAATGGATAGATTTTTGTAATTAACTTTCTTCCAGCTAAAGATTCCTGAACTTCTTTTTTTATTGATAATGATGATGAACCAGAAGCATATATTTTAACATTACTTATATTGTCGTAGACATTTTTTATTATTTTTGTAACTTGTGAATATTTCTGAAACTCGTCAAGAAATAAATAAAATAAACCTTTTTGGTTTTCTTGGTATCCGTTGATTATTAGAGTGTTTAAAAGTAACTCATATGTACTTATTTTTTCATAATTGGATAAGATATCTAAGTCAAGATACAAACATTTGCTTTCTTTTGACAATTCTTCATAAAGCTGTTTAAGAAGTGTAGTTTTTCCTACTTGCCTTGCTCCTAAAAGTATTGAGACTTTTCTGTCTTTTGATTGAGCTAACAACTTTGGATATATCTTTCTTTTAAACATACTCTATTCCTACTATTTTATCGATTTTAGTTAACACTAAAATCTATTAGTTAATAATTTTAGTGTAAAATAGTATTTAAATCTTTGTTTTTTACACTATTCTTACCATTTATGTAATTTTAGATGACTCTGAAATGTTTTGTTTGGATATTTTGGTGTAAAATGGGAGTTATTGACAAAGAAAATTAAGAGTTTTATGAGATTTAGAGAGAATTGGATTAAAAAGGGACATTGGTCTTAATGGTTCTATTTTTGAAGTCTATTCTATTGGTAAACTGTTTTTTCGTGAAAGTTCCTCCCTAAAAAAGTCACATGGATAGGTTAAACTTATATGTCTAAGTCTATCTTCTGACTCATAACAACTCAATTGAACATTTCCATTTTGTGCAATTTGAAAATGGGGTAAGGTTAGCCTTCTTTTCTTACTGTTCCATAAATAATCGGGCATTGTGCCTTGATTCCAAAATTCATTTATACTTACATATGGTGGTTCTTCTGTGTCTTGACTGTATTGATTTATCTCTTTTAATCTATCAATTGCACCTTCATCACCAGTAACAAGCAATACGATTTGATCAATAGATAAAGGCTTATCTCTGGATATTCTTCTTATCGTTCCATCTTTGTTTACTTCAATACCCTTAGTCCATTCTCTTCCACCAAACCCCTCATCAAAATTTTGTTTAAGAGCCCCTTCAAAATCATCCACAAACCCTATAGTAAGGCGAGGTATCTCGAACGCATAAACTGAATCTTCTGAGTCATAAGCCATTGTCCTTCCAAATAATAATTTATGTTGAGCTGAATCAATAATTTCTCTAGCTTGGGGAGAATCTTTATTAAGAACTGCTGAATGTAACAACCTTAATTGATCTCTTAAGGGTCCTGCTAAAAAACTTCTTGATAATCTAGGATCATCATCTAAATCCGAAACTCTTGATGTTAAGGCTAAACTCTCGAGTAAAAAGGTTCTCCCGTCAACAGATACTGTTTTTCCGTCGGAAGATACATTAAATGTTGGTTTTTGAAGAGTCATGTTTAATCTGCTCCTGAAGAATCTCCCTTATTGGTCTCCCTAATCGTAATCGAAGCATCACCGTACCATCTATTTCTTTTATGATCTATGCGATAATTAACTAAAAATGCGTCAACATCTAAACCTGCGGAATTTGGGTCTGATAAGCTATTTGGATGCGTAGCCCTCCTAATTCTCAATGCTCCAGATTCTAAGAATTCTGTAAAATCTTCAGAACGTAAGGGCATTAATGCATAGACTCCTTTCCAGAAATGGAAATCATCATCCCCAGTTTCAAAAGAATAATCATAAACCCCCAAGAGGTTAAGTTTTCCTGATAAGTCTGGTCGATAAAGTAACAAATCTCTTAAATCTCCTCTAATTGTAGTAATAGATTTAATATTCACTTTTGCCATTTTTAACTTCTTCTGCAATTCTGTAAACGATAAACGTCTCCAGAACAAAACAATCTATTTCCTTCTACAGGATTATACCTTAAATTAACCACATATAATTCTCCTATAAATTCTGAATTTAGACCTATTCTCGAAGCAACCACTGGAATAATCTTCCTTGCTGTTTCTATTGCACCTTGTTGTCTTGAATCTACTATTGGTCCTGTAAAATTCCCAAAGAAAACTAATCCCATTGACTCCACATCGGGTCTTGTAAGATATAAATCTTCTAAACCACCTGCCATGACTTGATTATCTTCCACAAATCCCATTTTCAATTCCCCTTATCCATCATTGTAGTTAAAGAGCTTGCGAAATAAGGAGAGTTTATCCATACTCCTACTTCTTCCTGACTGTTTTCTGGGTGAATCATTAAAAGCATTTCTTTCTTATCTATTATGAAATATTTTCCTATTTGGTTGGATTCCTTTATTTTCAACTCGTTTCTAGAAGATAATCTCTTTACCTTATAAGAGTCTCCGCTTAAGGATAACTTTATTTTTACTTCTTCCTTGTTTACCTTGTTAAGGACAGACATTAAGACTCTTGATTTGTCCTCAAAATCCTCAACTGTTGTGTGTATGATTATCTCTTTTTTCGCTGAGTCTATCATTTCTTTGAGCTTTGAAAGAAGATTTGCTCTTCCCTTGATGTGTCCAGATAATTCTTCTAGATTTATTGGAGATATTCCTTCTTTGTGTAATTGTACAATTTCATCGTATTCTGCAGTGTCTTTTAGATTTGAGAGTACGGTTATTTTTTCCTGTGCCTTGTTTAAAGTGTTTGTCTTCATCCTTTCAAGAACTGTTTTTGGTTCTACTGCAATATATTTAATTGGTTTCCCAACTTTTATTATTGCGAATCCTCTTTTAGTGAGTGACTCTAAAACGTCATATGTTCTTGACCTTGGAACTCCGGATATTTCGGCAGTTTCTCCTGCAGTAACTATTCCTTTTGATAGCAAGGCTATCCATACTTTGGTTTCGTAAATGTTAAGGTCAAAGTGTTCTTTTACTTTGTTTACTGTATCTTGTTTTATTATCATCTTGTTTGCTCCTGCCATCTCTTGCTATTCATACTAGTAGCTAGAGTATCTAATACCTCATTAATTCTTCTTCTTGTTTCTTCTGAACCCATTTTTGAGTGATTATTTATAATTGGAGATTCAAGTGAATTAATCCTATAAGCTCCTTGTCCACCTTCGTAATTTGAATCAAAATAAATCGGTTTGCCTTTAACTGTCGCATCTAATCCATCGCCATCAGTGATTCTTGTTTCTGGAGGTAATAACGACCAAATATACTCATAGGGAGACCCTAATGTTGAAATTCTTAAGTCGTCGGCAATCTCTTCAGGAGGATGGTAGCTTGTTTCTACTTTTATACCTCCCCTTTCATAAACTGGTGCGCTCAAGTTTAATGCAGTTTCAATAGCCAGTGGAAGTCCGAATGATATAGCTAAACCAGCAAGACCTAATCTTATTCTTTCGCTTGTTGTTTTGCCAAATGTTGCTAGAAATGGTGGAGATAATGCTGATGCAAAAGCCTTTGCAGATGTAACTAAAGTTTCTCTTAAGCTCCTTCTATTTTGTTTTGGTGTATCCATATTAAAGTAGCGAAAATAAATGGGTATTTAAATGTTTCTAATGTTGTAACTATATAGAAGTCATATGGCTAAGATTTTTAAATTAAATTTGTAGCCTTATTGGATGAATAAAAGAAGAATACTCCCTTATGTTGAGGATAAAACTTTGGATTCATTTATTGATCGGCTTGCAAATGAAGGGGTAGATAAAGCGGTTGAATATCTTGAAAGAATTTCTAATAAGATGGAAAGAAATAATCTTCTATTGGAAATGTTTACTAATGGCTCTCAATCTTATTTACCGTCAAGGGGGGTTTACGAACTGCTTTATTTATCTCTTAAACCTGGAGAAATCCTTCCAATTGTCACAAGAGGAGTTATAAGAGTACTGTGTTTGCCGGATAGCAGTGAATTTAGACAAGAATTAGGAGATTTCTCAGATAATATAGGTAATGAGAATCCCAATATAAAAAAATTTTTATCTGAATATTACAAGGATTATGAAGACCATTTATTTTGGGGCTCTTTAACCTATATGGCGTTAAGAATGCAGTCAGTTAGGGATAATGATAAAATGGAAAGGATAATTAGATCAAACTAACTTAAGAGATATATTGCTATGAGGGCTATAAAGCAACCTATAGTTATGAAGGGCATTGCGGGATAGAATTTTCCTTTTTCTGACCTGTAAAACAAATATGCTAATGCCAATGTTGCACCTAATGCTATAATCAATGCTTGCCATAATCCCAAGGTTCTTAGGACTACTCCTGCAAGTATTATTGGAAATACAACATCTCCTCCGCCTAGAATTGCAACATTTGCTTTTATTTTCTTAAGTTTCTTGTTTTTCTCTCTAACGCTTCTTGAATTATTTATTATTAGTTTATCCTGTTTTCTTATATATGTTACAAAAAACCCGGAAAATATTTTTAGCTTCTGTATCTGGAATTTTGCCATTTTCTGCATGAAACCTGAATGCCAGACTGCATACATGTCGTATAACGAAATTATTACAAGAAGTATTACTACTGCCCATATATTTAAAATTGGTATGAATACTGTCGCTATTCCTGGATAAATCAAAAGCTCTGTTGCATTGTGAATAATCGCATTCCTTTTAAATATTTTAAATATTCCTAAAGGAAGAGCAATTATGAATGAGATTATTGCAGAATAAGGTAATTTTATGAGTATTGCATTGAGAGCTATGGATATTCCTAAAACGACAACTATTGTAAACCAAATTCTTAGAACTGATTCTGCTCTAAGCTTCATAAAGAGAAACATGAGAAGAACTGCAATGCACAACGCAATTACTATAGATATAACCGAATCCCTTGGGCTGACATCTTTTGGAGGGTCTAACCCGTATGGAAGACTGTATATTGTTTCGTTAGTAACTTGGCCAGTTGTTTCATTTACTGTTTGTTTTATTTCTGGGAGATATTGATTTGCCACAAATATCCCTATAAGCTGGGCTACTAAGAAAAGAGATAATAAAATTAGAGTAATCTTTATTGTATGCTTCATTATTCCTCTTTGATTTGTTGAGATTTTGAATGTATTTAAATGTGCTTGAAAGTTGGAAAAGCAATGTTTAAATAGTATTACCTGGGTAATACTTTTATGGAAGTTAATAAATCTAATATGGGTACTGTTCCAGCAAAATTAACAAAGAGAATAATTAGTGAAATGGAAGAGCTAATTAAACAAGGATGGTATGCTAATAAATCTGAACTGATTCGTGATGCAATACGGGAACTTATTAAGAAACAAAAAATTGCCCAGTTGGAGTCTGCTATAAAAGAAGACGTTCAATGGGGATTATATGGAAAATAGGGTTGTTTCTAATACTGGACCAATAATTCACCTAACCGAAATTAGCCTAATTAATTCGTTAAATTTATTTTCTATAATTCTTACATCTAAAGAAGTTGCTGAAGAATTGTCAAAACATAAAATAAGCATTCCTAAAAGAATAAAGATTAAGGAACTAACTAGTTATTCAAAAGATTCTACAAAATTATTCATGGAAAATTATAATCTGGATATTGGAGAATCTACTGCAATCGCACTTGCCTTACAGGAAAAAATAAATTGTTTTATTACTGATGATCTTGATGCACGCAATGTAGCAAAAAATTATTATTTAGAGGTACATGGCACGGTTGGAATTATTTTAAGGGCATTTAGGGAAAAGATAATTGACAAAAAAACAGCAATAAATAAGGTAAATGAGTTGTATAATAAATCATCTCTATTTATTACAAAAGATCTCGTTAATAGTGTGATTAAATCTATTGAGGATTTCTAGTTTTAAAAGCTAAATGGTTTGGTTTTATGAAAATTTAACCTAACCAAATACTAATTTCAATAGTGGTAGCAAAAAAAGACCGTAAATAGCCCATTGTAGGAACAATGCTAAAATGGCGAATATGTACTTTAGGGCGAAATTTGTTTTTGTTCTTTTAAATCTTTCTTCACAAAGCAGATAAGTAATCATTGGAAATATTCCATATACGAACATTACAATGACTGTGTAGAGAGAACCTTCTAAGGGAGTAGATAAAATTCTTAAAAAGACCTGACCACTTTCTTCTGTAAAAATGCCTACTAATCCTGTAATTAAGAATACTTCTTTTTTAGAATAACTTATCTTTCTTAATAATAAGTACCATACAACTATTAAATTCATATAATAAAAAAATCCGTAAATTAAATCTAAAGCAGGATTTGGACTAATCAATATTCTCTGTTCTGCTGGCACAGAAAGATTATTTAATATAGCAAAAAATTCTGTAAGAAGTCCGAAAAAAATTCCTGTGCCGATAAATGCCACGGGTAAGGGAAATCTGTTCAATAATAGACTGATTTTTTCTTTAAATAAATAAGCAAAAATCCACATGGGAAAAATGAGAAGCATTGTATCTCCAAATCCTACAATTGTCAAAATTATACCCAATATCATTAGGGCTATACGTTTCCAGTTCACAATAATATCATTCTTAATAATTATTTAAAGATGTTCACTTGACAAATCTTCATTATTTATAACTAATGATTTAGTTCAGAGAACCATATAATCAATTGAAAATTTTAGGAGATAAAATTATTTGATTTTAATTGTATTTAAATTGCCTGGATGTCTAGGGGAGGTTAACAAAAATGCGCTTATGTATCCAAGGGTATAATATTAGAAGAGATACAAATAAACTTAATCCCAAAAAAGCAAAACCAATTTGGTAAGATAAATTCATTAAAAGACCTCCTAAAAATGCGACAACTACCTCAATTATATTTTGAACTTGATGTGAAAATGAAAGAACCGTAGCTTTGTAATTTTTGTTTTTTAAACATTTATTCAAGATATAATCATTAATAATTGCCCTTCTTCCCCAGAAATAACCTATAGACATTGAAGATACTGCTCCTACAACAAAGGGATTTCTGAAAATAACAATTAATAGATAAAGAAATGGAAATAGAAACATTTCTATTTGTAGAAGTCTTTTGATTCCAACTTTTTCTTTAATATAATGAGCATAGTGTCCTATCCCAAACCAAATGAATCTGGATACTCCCATAACTAATCCAATAAAGACAATAGGATATCCTAAAGATACTAAGTAAGGTGAACGAAAAGCACTATCTCCAAGTAAAAATCCTCCAATCAATCCTGTAAATAGAGCAATCGGTAAAAATTTATAGTTTACTGATTTCTTAAGAGTCTTAAATGTAGACTCATATTTTTCGACTCTTTTTCTTGCAGGAGGGTTAACTAAAGAAGATACTGCAACAAGACCAATTAAATCAAAAACCAAGTTTATTTGTAAAGGTAAAACCAGGCTCCATTTTGAAGCAAATGGAAGCAAAATAATTAGGATAGCACTAAAAAAAGAAACATTCGCCGAGTTTTTGCTCATAATTTTTGTAAATTCTTTTCCTTTTTTCATACTTACAAGCATATTGTGTATAAATGCGCTGTCTGTTCCGCTTGTGAAAGCAATAGAGGCTGACAATAAAATGGAACCAATTATAAATAAAGACAAACCATCTGCAATAATAAAAGAGACTACAGATAGAACCATAAGAATCTTCCCTAAAATTAAGGTTTTCTTATGGCCAAAATTATCTGCAAAATAGCTGCTTGGAATTTCTAAAAGAAATCCTGCTAAATACCCAATTCCTGTATACAATCCTATCTGCGCAGCATTAACATCTGGCAAACTAAGAAAATATATAGATAGAATTGGGAAAAAATGGCGTCTATGCGATAACTGAAACAAAAAGAATTTGAATAAATTCTTCTTGAAATTATTTGTTTTCATTATAATCTATGAGTAAAGATGCTTAATAAATAAGTCTTACTTGAGCCTAATTGTCTCAAGATTTCTTGGGACTACTGTTTCTATGCCATACTGTCTATAAATGCTTGATGCAAAATCTAAGGCTCTTGACTGCTCTCCATGGCTTACTATCACTTTCTTAGGCTTAGGATTCATTCTTCCTACAAATTGCATTAACTCTCCTCTTCCGGAGTGTGCTGAAAGACCAGACATTGTCTCTACTTGCATATTTACATTTACAGTCTCCCCTCCGAAATGCTCGTCTATTTTAACTACTTTATTTCCTTCTTGAACCATTCTTCCCAAAGAACCTGGTGCTTGATAACATCCGAATATTATTAGGTTGTTTGCACTTTGTGCAAATTCTTTGAAATATTCTACTGAAGCTCCTCCTGCAAGCATTCCAGATGTTGCTATTACTATACAAGGTCCACCTTCTATTACTTCTTTTCTCTCTGTTTGAGAGCCGACCCTTTTGAATAAATGAGATGTGAATGGATTTTCATCTTGAAAGATTTTATTTCTTACATTGCTTCCCAAAAATTCTGGATAAGCTGTATGAATTGCAGTAATATCCCAAAGCATTCCGTCTAGATAAACTGGTATCTCTGGAAGCTTTCCTGTTCTTATTGCATCCTCGACTCTTAACAAAGTTTCTTGTGCGTGTCCTAATCCTAATTCTGGGAGAAGGATTTTTCCATTTCTACTTATTGTTTCTTTTACTAATGAGAGGAATTTTTCTTCTACTTCAAACAAAGGAGGCTGTATTTGGTCTTTTGAACCATAAGTTGATTCGACCATTACTGATTCTACACGAGGATAATAATTTACTGCAGGATCTAAGAGTCTTGTTTTTCTGTAATTTGAGTCTCCTGTGTAAACAAAATTATGCAAACCATTTCCAATATTTACATGTGTGACTGCTGAACCTAAAACGTGTCCGGCGTTATAGAAGGTTATCCTTATATCTGGAGTGATGTCAAATACTTCTCCAAAATCGAGGCAAATTGAATGTCTCACCATTTCCTTGACATCTTCCTGTTTATATATTGGAGCTTCTGCTTGTTTGTAAGTTACTCCAACTAAATCTAATGCTAGAAGTGCTGCTAGGTCTCTTGTTGGAGGTGTCATATATACTGGTCCCCGATAACCCATCTTGAATAAGTAAGGAATTAATCCCGAATGATCTAAATGCGCATGAGAAAGAACTATTGCATCTATACTTGCTAAATCCCCTACTTCAGAGACATTAAGATAAGGGAATCTTTCAGGACCGTCTACTATTCCGGGGTTTATCCCGCAATCAAAAATTACTTTTGATTTTGGAGTCTGTAAAAGTAAACATGAGCGACCGACTTGTCTTCCACTTCCAAGATATGTCAACCTCACCCATATATCCATTTTTTCAGGATTCCAATTTTCATATATCTTTTTCCCTATTTCATTAAGGAATTTTTTTCTGTATGCATTATTTGCATATAGAACATCTCTAATCTTTTCAGTGATTTTAGAATGTATTGCAGGACTTCTTTGAGTTTGTATTGTCCACATCGTTGAATTTCTTATTTCTTTTAGAATTGAGCCTTGTTTTCCTATTACTATTCCAGGACGCTTTGCTTCTACTATTGCAATACTTCTCTGGACATCGAATATTACGCTCTCTATGTTTGCTTCTGAAGGAACTAATTCTCTTATTGTTTTCTCTGTTTCTTCTTGAGGTGCAAGAAGACTCGTATCTGCTCTTAGTTCTATTCTTTTTTTTACTTGTTTGACAACATCTCTTATTTTTTCATCGCTATTTCTGAAAAACTCTTTGTCCGTTGTATAAAGAACTATATTTGCCCCTTCAAAAATAGCTTCGCTAACTACACCATTAGGTAATTCACTTTTTATCGCTTTCAATATTTCGCTCATAGAATATTACTTTATTATTTCAAAAGATGTTACTGCTTCTTTTTCCACTATCTGTTTTATTTCACCTTTCTTTACTGTATATATATCTATTCCAGCACCTACACTTGGCTCACGAGATGTTGCTGCCCTGATACATTTAGAGATTAGTGTAATTCCTTCATCTATAGTCATATTCTTCTTATACTCTGTATCTAATATTGGGTGGGCTTGCATTATTCCGCTCCCAGTTGCAACATAGGTCTCTGAATTTTGTATATGGCCGTCTGGAGAAATATCGTAGAGATATAGCCCTTTTTCATCGTATCCTGAAAGAATAAAATGAGTAATGCTTGGAATCATTGAAGGAGTCCTAATATTCCCATATACCATATTTGCCAAGAAATTTGCGGCTTCTGGAACAGTTATTTTGTCTCTAGTTCTTAATTCTTTTAGCTTGAATTCTGCGCGAAGTATATCTAAAACCTTCCCAGCATCTGAAGCAGTTCCTGCAACCGTTGCTATAATCCTATCTGTAACTGGTCTTACTTTCTTTAAAGAACCCGCAAGATAAGAAACTCCTCCCTGACCTCCAAAAGAGACTCTTCTATCTGCTCCTACAACTATGCCGTCTTTACAGACTATCCCTATCGTCAGGGTTCCCGTTTTCAGTACGTGCTTCGAAATGTCTTCATTCATTAGAATAGAAATACCTCTTCCACTAGACTTTAGTATGAGTATTTAAATTTTTTGTTTTGGTGAGGCTTTGCACAATAAGGTCTTAATCTTGGCAACTTTTTTGAAAGTTGTGTAGACTTTAGGTTAATCAAAGAATTATGCAAAGCCATCCTGTACAAATCCTTAAAAATGCTTAAAATTCATAAATTTTATGGTAAGTAGAAAAATAATAAAGTATGTAGTGGCTTTTCAAAGAAATAGTGAATTTGGAAGAGCTCTGGGCTATGGACAAGGTTCTGGACCAACATACCAAATGGAGCTAGCTTTTGATTATCGAGAGGATGCTGCAAGAAAGGCTGGATTGAATTCTTTAATAACTGGAATAATTTTTGGTGGACCAATGGAAAACTTAAGTCAAGAAAGACAAAATAGAAGAACTACTAGAGGAATAGCAGACCTTACTCCAACTCAACAAGCAAGAGTAGCAAGAATAAAAGAAACTCAGCGTAAGTTGGGTCTTAGGAGATAATTGAAGAATCAACAGAATTGACTATATCTTTTTAAGTTATGAAGGAAGTGTCAAATCATGAAGATAGTATATGTGTGCTCAAGGGGTGAAAGAAGAAGCCCTGTTATCGCGACTTACACAAGAAGTTATCTTGATAGACTGGATTTACATGGAATTACTGTAGGATATAGAGGAGTAAAAGAAGTTGATGAGGATAAAGATTTAGTAACTAATGAATCGCGTTTAATAAAAATAGAAAAAGTAAGAAAAACTGAACAAGACAGAGATATAATAGAAAGAATCAGAAAAGCAAAAACTTTGATACACCCACGAATGGCTTATCTGTTATTAAAAGAAGGTGAAGATATTTTAAGAGTGCCTCGAATTGAGGCAATTGACTTTAAAGAAGATTTAGTGCTTGCATTAGATAGAGTGGTAGGGGTTCAAATGCCTCAACATACTAAAACTGTTCTTGAATTTTTAGGAGAAAGAGATTTGGAAATTCCAGACGCTAGATATTGGAGTTTCGGCACAGATTATCAACTTAAAGTAGATAAAAGATTATGTGAAAAACTCAGAAAATATGGCGAAGCTGTTGTAAATAATGCACTTAGGAATGAGTGGTTTTAATTAAATCCCTTAACATCAAAAAATCGATGCACCACCACATCTTAAAGATGTGGTTTCATCAAAATTCTAAGAATTTTGAATGTGCTCAAAAACATAAGTTTTTGACATAGGGAGGCACTATCGACATAAATCTTTTCTTAAACTCTTATTCTTGCAAACTTTTCTTGGGAGTCATATCAAATATGAAAACATCACAACAAACAATATAAAGTAAAAATTGCCTTGCTTGATATGGAGATTGGAAAAAAACAAGAGTTTGAGCTTGAAGCAAAGAGATTTTTCGAGGCTTACAAAAAAGACATGGGAAAGTCATTGAGGGGGAATGATCAAGTTGTAAAACTTGATTTTAATTTACTGTCTCAATTCTCTCCGATGCTCTCTGAAAAATTGATAGAAACCCCTGAAGAGATAATTGCTTTGCTTGAAATTGCCTTGAGTGAAACTGGTCTTGCTAAAAATCCTCGAATAAGACTCGCTAGCTTGATTCCTTCTGCAAGTATAAAGATAAAAGAGATAAGGGCAAAACATCTTGACCAATTGATATCTATAGATGGAATTGTGAGGCAGTCTTCTGATGTAAGACCTCAAGTTGTCAATGCAAGATTTGAATGTCCAACTTGCGGTGCAATACTTTCCGTTTTACAAATAGATAGAAAGTTTAGAGAGCCAAGCAGATGTTCTTGTGGAAGAAAGGGATTGTTTAAACTACTTTCTAAGGAAATGGTCGACGCCCAGAGAATAGTTGTCGAGGAATCTCCAGATTCAATGGATGGCGGAGAACAACCTAAGAGAATGAATGTCTTTCTAAAAGAAGATTTAGTTGACCCTAAGATGGAAGAGAGAACAACTCCTGGAAGCAAGGTCAAAATAATAGGAATATTAAAGGAAGTTCCTGTCCAGCTTCAACAGGGAGCAATATCTACTAGATTCGACTTAGCAATAGAAGCAAATAATGCTATACCTCTTGAAGAAACATTTGATGATTTAGAGATTAATGAAGAAGATGAAGACAAGATAAAGAAACTATCTGCTGATTCTAAAGTAATGGATAAACTTAGTTCAAGCATTGCTCCAAGTGTATATGGTTTCAAAGAAGTAAAAGAGGCTCTCCTTTTACAGCTTTTCTCTGGTGTTAAGAAGAAAAAATCAGACGGTGGTAGCACAAGAGGAGATATTCACATACTATTAGTAGGTGATCCTGGAGTTGCTAAATCAGTCACTTTAAAATTCATGTCAAAGATTGCTCCAAAAGGAAGATATGTATCTGGGAAATCTGCTACAGGTACTGGACTTACAGCATCTGTTGTAAAGGACGAATTCCTTAAGGGCTGGTCTCTTGAAGCAGGTGCAATGGTTCTTAGCAATAAAGGTTTTGTGGCAATTGATGAAATAGAAAAAATGGATGAAAACGACCGCTCTGCTCTTCACGAAGCACTTGAGCAACAGTCTGTATCTATTTCTAAAGCAAACATTCAAGCCACATTAAGAACAGAGACTTCTGTGCTTGCTGCTGGAAACCCAAAATTAGGAAGATTTGACCCAGTTATACCCATTCCTCAACAAATAAACATCTCTCCTGCATTACTTAGTCGTTTTGATGTAATATTTATTTTAAGAGACTTGCCTAACAGAGCACAGGACTCTGCAATAGCAACTCATGTTTTAGAAGAGCATAAACAAGATATTGAAAGAGAAGTTATTGACCCTAAATTACTTAAGAAGTATATAGCCTACGCAAAAAAAAATATGAAACCTAAATTAACAGATGAAGCTATAGAAGAAATAAAAGAATTTTATGTTGGGTTAAGAAACAGGGCTATAAGCTCAACCTCTGAATTAAAGCCCATCCCTATAACTGCAAGACAGCTTGAGGCAATAGTTAGATTATCAGAAGCGTCTGCTAAAATACGATTGAGCCCTTATGTTCAAGTAGAAGACACTAAAATAGCGATAAGACTACTAAAATATTCAATGATGCAAGTTGGATTTGATGAAGAGACTCAATCTTTTGATATTGATAGAGTCACTACTGGAATACCTACATCTAAAAGAAATAAAATAATTGTAGTTAGAGATATTATAGCAAGACTTGAATCGAGTTTAGGAAAACTTATCCCTGTTAATGAACTGGAGAAAGAGTTAGGTGAAAGAATGTCAAAAGAGGACTTAGAAGATGCAATAAATCAGTTGGCAAAGTCCGGAGATATTTTCAAGCCTAAAACTGGGTATATACAAAAACTTTGATTAATTCATGAAATATTTCTCATGAATTTATTTAATTTAGAAAAGGGAACTCTTACATCTCCTTCACTTGTAGTGAATACTGCTTCATCTCGACCTCCAAATGTTGGAGAATATCTTTCAAAACGTAGCGATTCAAGTGGGCTTACGGTTCCATTACGGATATAGGCTGGTATCTCTCTCCACCCCTTTATTTTTGGAATTACATGATAAATTCTGTTGGGTCTTGCTTCTTCTGGACTAACTAGAGGAGTCAAACGAGAGTCAACATAAAACGATAATTTAATCCCCCTATCCATTAGTTCTTTTATAGAACTCTTTAATATTTCGGTGTAAACTTCATCTTCCATGTTAACATTTATATTTTTAGACATGTGGTCTAATTAAATTTAATTAGAGATACTTTGACATAAAGACAATTCTGATAATTGTATAGCCAAAGATATAATTAATTGAACAAGGGATATGTCTTTGTCGTGATAGTAAAGGCACAAACTTGTTCAATTTTCAGTGTCCTTTACTATATCTTCATATGTTCAGAATTCTCTAATAGCCAATTCTTAAAATTATATTATCTAATCAACAGAATTGGCTATAAAAAAAACTTTGAGTTCATTTTTTAGTTTTTTGAATGATCAAAGTGTTCTATAAAGATACACTTTGACATAACAATCCTTAAATAACTAAAAAAATACGTTGGTTTATGGCTGATGAATTCAAAAGGCATACCGCTTATAAATTAAAGATAGGCGATGTTTTATCTGGAAATCAAATAGTTGATGGAGAGAAGCTTAAATTTGTAGAAATTAATGGCAAGAATGTTGCCCGTGTTAATCTCATTGCTAATGTTGTCGATAAGTTCATACAAGATGAAGAGAAAAAATTTGCTTCTTTAACTCTTGATGATTCTTCAGGACAGATAAAACTAAAGACATTTGGAGAGGATATAGAAAAACTTAAAAAATTTGAACAAGGAGATACAATTCTGGCAGTGGGAATGGTGAGAGAATGGAACAAAGAGATTTATGTTACTCCTGAAATTATAAAGAAAAAGCAACCTGAATATCTATTGTTGAGAAAACTGGAAAACGATTTGAAAAAACCAGTTCAAGATAAGAAGGAGATAAGTGACCTTAAAGATAAAATTGTTACTGCAATAAAGCGTGAGGAGCAAAATGAAGGCATAGAGATAAGAAAGCTTGTTGAGGAACTAGGAGCTAAACAGGATACAATTAACCAGGAGATTCGTAAACTATTGGAAGAAGGAACGATTTATGAACCAAGACCTGGAAGAGTTAGGTATTTGGGATGAAATGGATTTTATAAACGGGGCTGTAATTGTTGCCTTGAATTCTACATGTGAAAGGGCTAAGTGTGGCTCTATAATTGTGAAAGATGGTGAAATAATTGGAAGGGGTTTCAATTCTCCTCCAAATAATCTGAAGTCGCAAAGAAGATGTAAAAATGATAAGAAAGATTATAATAAAAAAGTAACTGATAAGACTTGTTGTGTTCATGCAGAACAAAGAGCAATAATTGATGCTTTGAAAAAAAATCCTTCGAAAATAGAAGGTTCAAAGTTATATTTTATAAGACTTGATAAAAATAATAATAAGACTTTTGCGGGTAATCCCTATTGTACAATTTGTAGTAAGATGGCTCTTGATGTTGGAATATCTGAATTTGTTTTATTTCATGAAGATGGAATGAAGGAATATAATTCTGAAGACTATAATTCTCTTTCTTATGGTTATGAAAGTTAATTTTTAATCTTTATCACTGATTTTTTAGTAAGACATAAAAGTTTAAAAAGTCACTAAAAAGGAGTAAACTATGAATATCCCTCAAAAATCCCCTAATGAAAAGAGAAGGGCGCTACTTCAGAAAGCTAGAAAAAAAGCTTCTAGTGCGCGTGAAAAACATATGCAGAATATAACTGGAGAAGTTTTTAGTCATAGAGGCATTAGAAGAGACTTTACTATTTTGGGAGGAATTCTTGAATTAAATGATAAGGGTTATAAATTTCTTCCACAAATTGATCATCATGGCCTCAGAGGTCTTTTGAAAGAACATGTTGCTTCGTTAAGGGGCTTAAAAGAAAAACTGACTTCAGGGATAGATGCCTTTGTTTCAGATGAGGTGAAATATTCTTTGTTAAATTCTATTGAATCTTACATTTTAAAAATCAATCCAGAGAATCTTGAGACTAATCCCTCTAATCCTGGACAAAGTTTGATGAATGGAATTATAAGAAGCAGAGAAGAAATGAAAAATGTAGTTGGTGGAATCGGAGCGTATTTGAAAGATTTAGAATCTAAGAAAGACATGAAAATGCCTTTATCAATTGGTAGACTCTCTGGTATTGCCATGGAAATGCGTGCAGATTTTGATGCTGAAACAAGAAAAAAATCTATGGTTGTAAATAATTTGTCTACTGATGAAACAAATGTTTTAAGATGGGCATTTTATATGCTTGAGTATCGTAGGCTAAGTTATGAAGGAACAGACTATGAAGGCATTTCTATATTTGAAAGAGAATCTCAACAAATATTGATGAATCTTGAAGGCTTGGAACAGCGTGAAAAAGAGGGGCTTTTAACTAAATTGCGTGAAAGAGGTTATGTTGATAATGGTGATTTTTCATTTTTACATGAAGAGGTAAGGAAATTTCATAGCAGAGATTCTTCAGGAGATGAAACTATAGATGAAGATGACCTTAAACTTTGTAGAGAATGGTTAAATGTAGAATATGGATTGAGTGAGGATGCTGTTTCAAGACTTCGTGGAATTACCAGCGATAGAATTACTGGAGTAGAAGATGCTTTGGTTATGATATCTGAAAAAACAAGGAAATCATTAATTTTAGATAATCCTGATTTGCTTCTTATGGGTGGAGATGAAATCCGAAGGTATGCTTCTGCTTTGCTTAAAGTTATTGTGCAAATGGAAGGTTATGCTGTCCAAGATAAACCTAATCTTGATACCTCTCCAGAATTATTTTCAAGTATCGGTGCATTGAGAAACACACAAGGAAGATTAGAGACATTATCTAAAAAAACATTCGATGTTGAAAATGAAGATAAGGGGATGCAAAGCATAAGAAGATTACTCGAAGATAGAGGGTATGACCCCGACGGCGTTATTCAAACAATATATGCTTTTTGGTTTAAGGGAGGATATTACGGAGAGTGACCTCTCTTAAGGAGGCTAATAACGTTTAGTAATAATAGCCTCCCAA
>ERZ1292623.716-Hain-H51-01um-R1-716-length-34131-cov-14_pt1 | contig 34131 bp, 64 predicted proteins | sample MGYA00564398_ERZ1292623 | MGnify/ENA primary metagenome ERZ1292623 (study PRJEB36523, sample SAMEA6512633) | groundwater metagenome | collected 2019-01-07 | study: AquaDiva: Metagenomics assemblies of 32 groundwater samples
CCATTCGGATTCTTACTGATCCTGTCAATCGTACTAATCGCACTCGTGCGACGGTAATGATTCCACCGTATGGTGGTTTCGGAGTAGCGCCCGTGTAAACAAATACAGCCCCGTTATGCGCAAGGGGTTGTTCATTTATCAGCAAACTGTGAGGTTCGCTGTGGGCTTATTCAAGCTGTTCATTTTCAATGTCTTTCTGGTATTCGTAGGCTTCTTTGCTTGCTCTGCCGTAGATCGCATGTTTGGGCTGGGCACTGTGAATAAGCTCATGATCTTCGGAGTCATACTGGCAATCGTTACCCTCATGTGGAGGGCCAGCCATGACAAAACGTGATTACAAAAATTTGGCATACATCTTGCATATGAGAAAGAAAGATTTCAAATCGCCTGCGACATTGCGAAGATTTACGACGATTCTCTGCAAATGGTTACAGACGGACAACCCCAGGTTCAACCGTGCTCTGTTCATAGAGGCGGTGTATGATCCTAAGTTTTGGGGCTATCACCCTGAAACTAAGGAGAAACAACAGTCATTTTTCAAAGAAGAATAGGGTGCCGTTTATTTGGGAGACTTTTTGATGAAATATCAGGTCCGAGTTTTTGAGTCTGATCCTGTGGTTTTTAGTAAACACGAGTTTACAAAGGTTCAAGACGCCCACTCGTACTTGGTTTTTCAATCTCGCAAACTAAAAGGTGAGTTCTTCCGCATCGTTATATGTAATATTCGAAGCGAAGAGCTTGAGATCATGTTGGGCCGTTTAGCACGAGGATAGCATGAGCTTAGCACAGTATATCAAAGATCGAGTGCATGTGGACTCGTACCTTAGGGAAGAAGATCGGAATGAGGAATATGCTCGTCCCACTTGGAAGGTAACGCCCTTCTGGAAGGGGATTGTAATGTCCAAATTCCAGGCAACATGCGACGATCATTGCCGCCTGTTGTATGAGTTTCGCATCGGAAGCAAACGATTCCTTCTCAAGGTGGACGAGCACCCAGATTTCTTGCAATGTGAGCATGAGATGGAGATTTGGAGCAATTTGGAGCGCGAGGATAAGCGTTACTTTGTTCCTCTCATGTGCGGTGAAGTAAAGGAAGATGAGCCTCCTTGGATTGTCTGCCCCTTGGTGCCCAATCTACGCATCAATGATTATGCTTCGTGGATAGACAGGGAGCTGGTGGACAATCTGGTTGATAAATATCAACTGGATGACATGCGCTTCAATGCAAACTGGTTCATGCACAATGGCCGTCCATTGATCGTGGACTATGGGCTGCCAAGTAATCGGAGGTCACGCAATGCGTAGGGTCAAAGTGAGGATTCGCGTAGGGCGTGGCTCTCTAACTAAAGAGCACCATGTGTCCGCCTATATGACTTCCGTGGCTGGACTAGTGATTCACCCCGAGGTGGAGTACGATTCAACGGCTGGGCGTTTCATCTCCAAACGCAATACCTGGGCTATCACACAGTATCCAACGGGGCTATTGGCTTTCGGCGGTATCTTCACAATGCAAGAAGCATTTGACATTGTGGAGAAGGACATGATACCCTTCAATTGGGTAGGTCTAAACGCAGACGAGGCAATGGCAGTCAATGATGCCGAAGAGCTTCAGGTCTTGGCTAATAAGGTCAAAGAGAAAATCGCTATGAGTCGTAAGATACAGCAGGAGGCTCGTAGCAAGTAATTGTATATGCGCAAAAATCATATGAATTTGGCAATTAGAATGGCTCAAAAAAGTCCAAGTAGATTTCGACTTGGAGCTGTTCTTGCTTATCGCAATCAAGTTATATCTACTGGCCATAATAATATGGCTCGAACACATCCTCTACAACAAAAATATGCGAAAGGCTGCTCCTTCGCGCTAGGTTTGCACGCGGAAGTTGATGCGTGTCTGGGCGTGGCAGAAGCGGATCTTTTGGGTGCTGATCTCTATGTGGCACGCATCTTGAAGGATGGCAAGATTGCATTGGCGAAGTCCTGTGCTGTGTGCCAGAAATTCATGAAGGACGTTGGCATTCGTAGGGTCTATTTCACCAATGAAAACGGGAATTTGGAGGTATTATGGTAAATAAACCAGCATTGGAACGACAATGGCTACATATTCAGCTTTTAGAGGGTGAACTTTACGTGTTCACTGACGATGGACATTGGAAGGACACTATGAGCAAAGATTGGGATGCGGCCATAAAGACAACCTTCGAGGCACTCGATAACGAATGCTATATTGGTTCTGTCGATGACAGAGGGGATCTCTTAATACGCATCGAAATGAACCCCAAGATTCTATACGGTAAGTTCGGGATGCCGTATGTGGAGCGAGGATGAAACAGATCTATATTGCTATGATAATGCACGACTACGGTGCTACAGGGTTCGCATCTACTACCCCAGAAGGAAGACTGAAGAAAATTGCTGACTGGTGTCGCGAGAACTGGCAAAATCCGACTCTGCCCGATGAACTAACAAGCACACTAGATCAGGACATAGTAGCTTGTTATTTCGAGGACCAGCAAGATGAGATTTGCTTTTTAGACGAAGACGAAATATGAAACAGATATTTGTTTTTGGCTTTGTTTGGAAACCTCCGAGCTGGAATCCGAAGAACAATAGTCGGTGGCCATATACCACTTACACCTATTGGCACCTAAATGGGGTCTGGCATAGGATTCACAGGGTCTATTGGGAACGCTTTGGTCGAGAATTCATGTGGTGGAGGATCGAACGTGCGGCAAATCTTCGTCTTTGGATCAAATCTTGCAGGAAGACACGGTAAGGGCGCTGCCCTGTGTGCAAGACAAAAGCACGGTGCAGTCTATGGACAAGGCGTAGGACTACAGGGGTGCTCATACGGTATCCCTACTAAAGATAAAAATCTTCAAACTCTCCCACTGAACGAGATTCAGTATTATGTAGAAGAATTCATTCATTTTACCAAAGTAAAGCCTGAGTGGCAATTCAATGTGACGCGAATTGGATGTGGCTATGCTGGCTATACTGATAAGGACATTGCTCCTATGTTCAAGGGTGCTCCTGATAACTGCGCACTGCCGGAGGGTTGGCGCAATTTCTAAATCAAATCGGCGTATCCCTCTCTTCCTTATAAGAGGTAATATCATGACATGGCAAGAATTGAAAGACCAATTGAATCTGCTCACTCCAGAGCAACTTACTAAAGAAGCGGTAATATTTGATTACGCTGCCGACGCTTTTGCTGAAGTGTACACTTGTTGGGAAGGCGATCCTTCTTTTCATATCACTATTAGATAGTCATGACAATAGGTGACTGGACAATAGATGATGCGGGTAAGATAAAACATTTGAAGTGCGACCAGGATGCCACATGGAATATATATCACAGGTGCTTTGTGGTAACAAGGATGAATCCTCTCAATGGCATACTAGAAGGGCACTATGAAACTATTCGTGTCCCGGATTTTGTCAATCTGATCGCCAAGGCGCAGTACGAAATATGGACAGCTAGTAGGGAGCCGTGGTATGGTAAAGTCTGAGTACACGGTGATAGGTGATTGGGCTATTCGTAATGCCGATGGTGATGTGAGACATAAGGTGTGCCGTCGTTGGTGTCATGACTACAATTACGGTATCAATACTTTTCATCGTTGTAGTGCGGATGAATTGGAAGAGTTAGAAAACCCTGAGCCTGAAGATCCATATGAACTTAACCGTCCGGGTTTCAACATAGAGATTCCTGCCTTCGTTGTCCTAATTTCCAAGGCATTAAGGAGGAGCTAATGGGTTACATTAGTTTGACAGCGAGTGTATTTTGTATGACAATGGCTGTAATCGAGTTATCTCGACTACAGAACACACGCCAATGGAATCTGTTCTGGAACGTAGTACTGGCGGGTGCCAATCTGTATTTCGCAAACAACTACTTCGGGTGGTTCTAATGCTGCATTTTATGTACGAAGAAGGAGATTGGGCAATCATCCTTCAGCCGCAAAAAAAACCCAAAAACGATGTGTACTATGTTCGACACAACACATGTGGGGCTTACTTGAAAGCCCAGGCAACCCGAGGTTGCATATGCAAGGCTGTCAACGCTCCTATCGGTGAGCGCAAGCCGATACCTGTGGCTACAAACATTCTCAAGATGTATCTACTCTTGACGGGGATAAGATGATCCTTTACAATGGTGCAATTTCAAAAGGTGCAGGGTTCTGTATGAATCCCGAATGCACCGATTTCCATAATGGCGTATTCCTTATGGCACACAGCGGAGAGTTCAAGTGTCCGCGCTGCCATAAGATCGGTCGCAAGGTCATGGAGTATGGTGAGACAGATACTCTCGCTTTGGACTTCTGGCAAGTGCGTGTGGATTTCAATTACGACGTAGTTTCAAACGATTTTCGAGCAGTAGCCATCGTCTCAGATGAAAGCCTGTCGAAAAGCGGCAACATTTATAGGTTGTACACGCCCATACTAAAGACAGAGAAGCGGGCGCTGCAAACAGCAGAACAAATTTTGGGCGCACTGATGCGAGCCGATAACAGCATCTTTGCTAAAGGCTATGTGCCCAAGGATCAAGTTTACAATCTCGACTTCGATCTACCACTTGCAGAAGTAAAAAGCAAACTTAGCGAGATTCAAGATGTAGTTCAACGATCTCGGCTGAGTAATGGCACCAATCTTGTCTTTGACGATCTCAAAGGTTATCCCTTTCCACCATACAAGGAAGGCAACAATGGCATCCAAGGCTCGTAAATGTGCTCTGTGTTCGGACGACTGCCGAAAAAGAGATATAGTGTGCGCGAAGTGCTGGAAAGGACTAGCGCAAGCACGGCGCAATGCAATCTCGTTGGCACCATACTCCCGTGAGGAGAAGAACCTGAAGTTCATTCGGGATCTTTTGACCTGTGACGTGGCGGTGCTCAATCAGATGCTCTCCGAGCACAAAGTCAAGCCCGAGGCTCTACGGGCAGTAGAAACAGAGGTAGAAGCTATTTATATTGAAATAAATAAAGGAAAGACTGTCTGGGAAGAGACGGTAGGCGAGGCAATCAAGCTGTGAGTGAATACGAGGGGAAGCAGAACGGCATTGTAGAATGGGAGGTTAGGCTACTGGAACGCACTGTGTTTCAGGAGAAACTTAAGACTCGTCCTTGGATTCTACACACGGAGTTAGATCCTAAGATCAAGGTACATATGATTGACCCTCTAACCTATTCCAAGGAAAAGGAAGATGGCGTCTACCTTTGCACATGCCATAAAGTGATTCCTGCCAATGTTATGAATAGATTTTTCTTTTTAAAATCTACTTGTTATTAGCAATTTGATACGCTTTTGAGGCTTTTTCGGGTGTATCGAATGTTCCTAGATAAGTGTTTTTTCCTTTTATTCTCTTTTGTGCTATAAACTTGTTTCGATGAATAGAAACGCCTTCCGGGAGGGATTGCTTTCTACTAGCTAATCCTGCCTTTCGTCCTCCCTTTCGGTTAGCGTCCAAATTATAGCGTTTTTTTATTACCATATCTTGCGAATTTTGTTTATGGGTTCCGACAAAAAGATGCCTAGGATTTATACACTTTCGATTGTCGCAAGTATGAAGAACACACAGTCCATCGGGTATTGAGCCGTTGAAGTGTGCATAACTAAAACGGTGCGTTAGTTTTTGTTCTCCGTTTATGGAAAATAGCCCATATCCATGAGTTCCAATAGGCCCTTCCCATTCCCAGCAGTCATGCAAGTGGATTGGTAGCTTTACTTTGTCCCAGAATCGCTCTTGTGTGGTTTTCATAGCCACATTATAGCTTATTTTGAAGGAATTTGCCATTACTTCAGACCGTCAACCTGCTAAACGTCCATACGTGATAGTCATTGGGTCCGATCCTCGCGTTATCACGGTACTACATCGTTCGCGTAGAAAGCGACCTAACAAGCGGCAAAAGGTCAAATATCATACCGTTATGTCGTGGAATAAGAACCACATTCACATCCAGTGGTATGATGCACGTTGCTGTACAGATTGGAAAGAGCTGACTCCGTTTGGAGAGGAAATACTCAGGACTATTAAATTCTTGCTATCAACCATATGAAGAACATCACCCCGGAATGGGAAATAGTTCACATGGAGCGAGTAGTTGCTGATCATCTAAAAGGACCGAATCAAGTCCCACAAGCCGTGTATTTGCTTCATAAGGGACACGCAGTTAGCGTAACAAATTTTACTATAGACCGCATTATAAGAGAAGGGCCACCATACAGTATGTATTGGTGTTCCCATTGTGATATTACTATTCCTCTGAATATAATGGAACGATGGATAAAGATGAGGAAGTTTTTAGGTTAGTCCTAATTCTCCCCAACCGGCAACCGACCGGCAACCGACCGGCAAATCGAATGCCGGGGCGGCGGTCGGCGTCGAAGAGGGGGGCGAGCGGTGGGTCGGGCGGCGAGGGCTGGAAGATATGAAGATAGAATGGCCAAAATATAACACTCCAAGTTGGCGATACGTTGAGATTCATTGTTTTGGTCCAGCGTGGTCATTAGTGGAATGTCAGAACGTCCATAACAACAGAATAGAGGTGGGGATCTTCCATAAAACATGCAGCCCAAGCTATACACAATTTATTGAACATTATCATGGAACAAGAATTGAAAAGGAAGTTAACACTTTAGGAACCACCTCTACCAATGGACAATGTGATAAATGTGGTAAAGGGCGGGCTCCTATGAAATACCGGAAAATGGCTAGATTCCTATATACGGAAACTTACGAAGAAGAGGAGATAGAATAATGATGCGTGAAATTTTTCCAAACATCGGCCTGCCTCAAACCTTGGATGAAGTATTGAAGGCAATAGACTGCGACTTCGAGGCAGAGCAGGTTCCCGTCTTGCAGCAATTAAAGATTACAGATACGCAAGTGGCATATGCTCCAATTCCAGGCTATTCTCTAATACAACGTAAGGACACACAAGCTCCACTCGGAGTGAACAGCGCCCGCTATGGGTTGTCGCAATACAAGGACACCCTGGCATTCCTGAACGATATTGTAGGCTCGAAAGAAGCCGAATTCGTGTCCGGCAGTTCCACGGATCAAGGAGCCCGAGTCTACATCGCCATGAAAGCTCCCAATTCGCTAGTCTTCGCCCCAGGAGATGAGATTCAAGGCTACTACACGGCAAGCACGAGCCACGATGGCTCAGGCAGCATTCAACTGACCTTCACCCCGCTGCACACAAAGACGCAAACGCTCCTGACTTCGCTGGACTTCGGCGTAGTCAAGATGCGGCACACGGTAAAGGTAAAAGATCGCCTGGCCCGAGCGTCGGGTACGGTTGCCAAGATGAATGAGGTATGGACACGACATGCCGATAAGTTCGCCAAGTTCTCTGGTCTGGCAATGACCGATGACGATGCGAAGGCTTACTTTGCAATGATCGTGCCAAGCGATACCGAGGAAGTTCACCCCCGGACGCAGAACACACGAGACAAGCTATACGACCTTTACAAAGTAGGTATGGCTTCTAACCTTCCGTCATGCAAGGATACCCTACTTGGGGCATTCGTTGCAGCCTTAGTTTTCGGTGATTATTATAAGTCAGTTAGGCATTCGATTGTTGGACGTTCCGAGAAGGATGCAATGATCGAATCCCGGCTGACCGGAACAGCGGCACGCTTCAAGGCTGATGCGTATGCTGCTTGTTTGAAGCTGGTTTGGTAATAAAGGAGGCAACATGAATACATTCTTCACAGTTCTCGCGGCTCTGTTCGTTTACGAGACAATTTTCGTGCTGATCCGGGTTGGACTCGCATTGGCAGCAATTGTCCTCACCAAGAAGGAGAGCTAAGATGGAACTTAGCATTAAAGAGATCAAAGCTGTAATTTTGGCAGCACCTAGGGATATCTCTGTGATGGTTCACGGACAGCCGGGAATCGGTAAGACGGCGTTGACCGAGCAGGTAGCCAAGGAGGAAGGCGCAGAGCACGAGGTTTTCCTGGCTGCGACAATGGACCCCACCGATCTTGGTGGCATCCCGTTCGCAAACGAGAAGAACAAGACGTGCGTGTTCTATCCTCCTGAGCGCCTCATCAACCTGACAACGGCAGCTTCGGAGAGCAAGCGCGGCCCTGCGGTGGTGTGTTTCGATGACATTACCACGGCAGATGACCACGTTTTCGCGGCTCTGTTCCGCCTGTTCCAGCAGCGTGAGGTTGCAGGCTTCAAGATCCGTCCCAACGTCCGCCTCATCGCTACGGGCAACCGTGCAGAGGATAAGGCGGCGGCAAAGGACATGCCTACCGCACTGAACAATCGCTTCTGGCACGTCGATTTGAAAGTATCATTCGACGACTGGCGGCTCTGGGCAATCGAGAACAAGATTCAGCCGAGCATTGTAGGCTATCTGGCCGCACAACAGCAGAAGCTGAACACGTTCGACCCTGCGGTTTCGGATTCTGCCTTTGCTACCCCTCGCTCATGGGCGATGGCAAGCAAGATGCAGGAATCCGTGGGTCTGGACTCCCCGCTACTGCACCCTGTAATCAGCGGTTGTATCGGCGAGGCGAACAGCGTCGAGTATCAGGCTTTCATCAAGAACACCGAGCATCTTGTGAAGCCTGACGAGATCATGAAAGATCCGAAGGGTTGCCGCGTCCCCAAGAGCGAGCAGATTGACGTAATCCACGCCACGGTGGCGGCGCTTACGTTCTTCGTATCAAACAACGTAGCGGTGGACACCATCCTCAAGGCGTTCACCTATGCACAGCGTCTACCTCATGCCGACATGGGCATGGTTTGTGTGCATAACATCGTGCAAGGCGTCGTAACGCCAAGCAAGAATGCCGATTTCAAGGCCAAGATCATCGGTTCGCCGATCTTCGTTGATTTGATCGACAAACACGGCTACATGGTATAAATAAGCTACGTTATCTCAGCTTGAAATTCGGCGAAAGATAAGCTATACTACGGCTTATCGGGAGTTAGCTAGTCTCCGTAACCAAAACTAGCGCCTTTTTTAGATAACCCGTCGCATTGTCGGTTAGGACAGGGTTTTCTTGAAGCATCCCTAACGCTCTATTACAAGGACCGCAAAGCAAGCCTCGAACCTTATCGGTGACGTGGCAATGATCCACTTGTAAGGGCTTTTCTTCTAAGCAAATAGCGCATTTACTATTTTGAGCCAACAGGAGATTTTGGAATTGGGCTTTAGTGATACCGTATTTGTATTTACGATGAGTATGCCCAATACTATCTGGATTTTCACGCTGGTACTTGGCATTGTATTGCTTCTCCCGCTCAGGGTTTTCAGCGTACCTTTTCCTATTACGCCGTCTAGTGCAGGCTTTACAACTCCCGCAAGCATAGCGTTCAAGTGATCCGCATGTTTTACAAGGTTTAGTGTTCATACTCCTATTATAGCTCATTTTCAAAAGGAAGGGGCAATGACCAAAGAAGAATACGTCGAATACTTCGTAACAGGGTTTCAGGACATTCTCAAGTTGGAGGATGACTATGAAGTGACCCGTCGAACACATTACCTAATCATGGAAGAACTTCAAAAGCTGGATCTGCCGCATGAAGAGCTTGTCTTTGTGAAGAGCAGGGCAATCAATTCCCCTGAATTAGGTCAGATTTGTGAGAGAATTGAATACATTCTGGATAATAAGCACGGTGAAATGGTCAAAGCATTCGGAAGGAGCCCTTACTATGGCTGAACTAACAGAAGCACACAAGAAGAAGATTTCCAAGGCACGGTACACTCTACACCAAACTCAACCTTTCTTCGCGCAGATTGTTCAGTATCTCAAGCCGCAGCCTTGCAAATTCCTACCGACAATGGGCGTGGATGCCAATAGCAATCTCTATGTCAACGAGGCTTTCCTTGATAGCCTTAGCGATGCAGACACGCTATGGGTATTGGCACATGAGGCGATGCACATCGTTACCATGACGAGTGGCCGCTTCCCCGAGGGTGGAGATCAGCTCGTATTCAACATTGCTTCGGATTGTAGCATCAACATGCTCATCACGGACGATGCTGGTATTCGTATTATCGACGAGAAGATCGCCAAGCCTATCTACGGTGGGCACTGGACGAAGTACAAGGGCGCAACGACCGAGGCTATCTATTACGACATTCTGAAAGACCCCCAGAAGAATCTGGGCATGTCACTCGAACAGCTTCACCAGCAGAACGGTGACGGCGGCGACGGTGATGAGGGTTCTTCCAGCGGCGGCGTCCGACAAGGACACCTAAAGGGTAAGTGGTGGGACGACTCGGCCGCTAAGCTGGGTAAGAAGGGACAATCACAGGGCATGGACGCCAATGGTAACGCACAAGGTCAAGGCGGCATGACCGAGGAACAGAAAGCACAATGGAAGCAACGTATCGCCAGCGCGGCAGCAGCCGCCAAGGCAGCAGGCAACATGCCTGGGGCAATCCAAGAGTATGTTACTACAATCCTCGAAGCCAAGAAAGACTGGAGACGAGAGCTTCGTAGCCTTGCGATGACTGCGCTGCGCTCGCGCTGGACTTGGAAGGTTCCCGGTCGCCGCTCCGGTGCTGCGATCCGCACTCCGGGCAAGGAGAGGGGCGTCCCGACTGCCATCTGCTACATCGACACGTCGGGTTCACAATCCGACATGGACATTCAGCGGTGTCTATCCGAGACAGCCAAGATCTTCAAGATTTGTGGTGGCAAGGGGCATCTGATCCTAGGTGACAGCGAGATTTACTTCTCAGGTGAAATGGACGCCAAGAATCTGGCTAATCTCCCTGAGGTTCAGCGAGGAGGCACGGACTTCCGTGTCCTATTCGACCACATCGAGGAGACGATGAAGAAGAAGCCGAGCCTCCTGGTAGGCTTTACGGATGGGGTAGGTCCTTTCCCTGATAAAGCGCCGTCTTACCCTGTTATTTTTTGTATTCCCAAAAGTGGTTCAGGACATCAAGACCCCCCTTGGGGAAAGATTATATTCGTGGATGTTTGACGCTTACCTTTAGAAAGGTTTCCTCCTTTGCCTAATGCCCAAAGTGGCTGTAAGTTAGTGTAATGACAAGCTTTTAGAAATTGTTCTCTATTTGTTAGATCAAATGAAGCAAGAGGAACTATATGATCTATGTGCCAACCCTTTAAACTCCAATTATCCCAGTCCATCCCTGGTTGCCATAAAGATTCAAGATACGTTCTTAAGTCAGCGATAGAGCAGCCTAAATCGTGGACGGCTGAACCTGATTTTTGATCTCTTTTGATTGCTTTACATAGTCTAGAGCGTAGTAACATAGACAACTTATAGCCAGGGTCTATTGCTTTCCTTTTTTTATTGTATTCACGTTTCCATTTTATACGGCTAGGTGTTAACCTACGTTCTGCATCTCTCTTTCTTCGGACTTCAAGATATTCAGGGTGGCTTTTATTCCATTTCCTATAATATTGTTTACAACGCTCGGGATGAGTCTTATTCCATTCACTTTTTTGTTTTTTTCGTAGAGGAGTCTGACCCTCCTTTCTGCCTTGTTCACGGGCTTTTTCAATATTTTTTTTACGCCATTTACGTTGATATTCTTTTTGATACAAACGACGTTCATCTAAATTTTTATAAGGCATACCTTATTATAGCTTATTTTGAAAGGAAAAGTATGATAAAAAGAAAAAATTCGCCCGAAGTAGAAAAGTTTCTTGAGGCCATTCAAATACCATGCGAGGTATGCGGAGACGTATATTGCGATGGTTTTTGTATGGATGAAGTTGATGACGAGGTGGAAGTATGAAAAACCCTATCCTTGTAGAGTTCGCATTCGACGACTCGAAGAATCATGGGGGGGAGCTATGAGAAAGACAGACGGCATCCCGTTTACTTTGTCTGAGGTAATCGAGATCATGACCGACGCCGTGGAGGCTCGGCGAGTAGCCTTGATGCCATCGAAAGGAATGCAGGTTCCCTATCATGGTCCGCTGTGTTGCGCGACTCCGAAGGTGCTCCACGACATAGAGAAGTGGATCGAAATGCTTTCATATACCGTAGGTAAAATGGAAGATTTGATATGAAAAACCCTATCATGGTAGAATTCGCATTCGATGACTGGAAGAAGCAAGGGGTAAGCATATACCAGACCGAGAAGGGCATTGAGTTGTCAATGAACGACTTCCATAGCGGCACCGTGTTTCAAGGCATCATTCTAATGGACGAAGAACACAGCCAAGCTTTAGTCGAGGCGCTAAAGGAAGGCTACACTCCCACTTTCACAGTGTTTGAAACCACTTCGCTATGCGATGAGGAAGAATAATGGACGTGCTCAAGCTGGTGCAAGAGCTAAAAGATCAGTTCGGGACTGAGATCATACCTGTAATCAGAATGGCGTGCGTACCAGGCGGGGCGGTGGGCTGCGGAGGTGGCGCGGTTCATCCGTTAGGGAACGGATCGCAAACGTCCATAAGGGACATTCGCCTTGACCTAACGCAAAGGCACCCCGCGCTTCAGATTCTTCTATATCATAACGGTTGCACTCGCTGGACCCAGGGCAGGATAGTCAAGAACGTGCCTTACTTCTGCAAATACTGCGGGGCAGAAGCCCTAACCCAAGCAGAAGCAGCGTCCCTGGGCGTTCCAGTAAATGAGAAAGCGAAGAAAGGGATGGAAGTTTCGGTAATCGGTCCAGACATGCACTACTACGGTAAAAAAGTATTGAACAGCGATTCACATTTCAATCTGTACTACCAAAACAATCAGTGGTGGCATGTTTGCTCGAAAGGTCCGGGCGCTGATGCCTACCGTAAGTCAAGGATGACGATTCATAAATTCCCTCACATTTGTAAGAAATGCAAGATGGTCCTTGGCACAGAAGGTTGGAGCCTGAATACGGCATTCAAACTGCCTCATTTCTTGGGAGAGGATAATGGCTAAAGCCGCTGAAAAGACGATCGCATTCGTCAAGGAATGGATCGAGGGTAAACTGACGAAGCGCCAGTACATGCACTACTACATCGTCAAGACCCCTTATGCTCAATTCCTCATGAAAGCCAACGAGCAGCCAGATCTCGTGGCTATCAAGGATAGTTCCGGGCACATTTATCTGCCAGAAAACGTCCTTCACTCTTACTCATTGAAGGATGAAGTCTCGCAGCGTAACCCGTTCATGGCTCTACTTGCCGAAGGGTTTCAGTTCAACTATACTCTATTGGAGGAGAGCAGTCTGAATGGAAGTGCAGGGCAGGAGCTTTCCAAGTGGAAAACTCTTGACCATATTCAGATATTGAATATCGACTCCGACATGAACATTCATGTCTCTCTGGTTCAAATCGGAGACACGAGGTATATCACCGAGATGGGGTTTCGAGTGGACGACGGGCTCACTGTCAAGGATTGGGCTAACTACGAGGAGTTGAAAAAGCGAAAGTTCAAGGACAAGCAGGATAAGGTTCAGCCTTACATGATGCTTCGGGCGGTTTCGGGCAAGCCCACCAAAGTAATGGACGTTCGTGGAGCTTACTTGGAGTATGTAGGCGATCAAGTCAAGACCGCTATCGTGACCGAGAGGTGGATTTTCATTCCCACTGAGAAGAAGCTTCTGAACGAGGTGGCTGACCCTAATATCCATGCAATCCTGAAAACGCGGCCGATGGCTTACCATTACGGGCTGACCGAGGACATTATCAATCTCGAAGCAGCATGGAAACGGACGGAGTATCCCTTCCACCCCGAACAGCTCAATGCCTACAGCCGCAGCAACAACTTCATCAACATAGACAATCTCCCTAACGGTAAAGCATTCCTCGACGCAGGACATCAGTGGAGAGAATGGCTTCTCAAGCACATCGAAGCTGAAATGGCAGCGGGCGTGATCAAGTTCATCGACGATGATGATGCTTGGCTTCTCGAAAATGGATACATTATGTCGGCCTTCGCATGGGGGCGAACATTCAAAGCCAACCTATTCGGAGAGCCTTTGAATGGCTATGTTCTGGTGGTCGAAGAATCGAACCCCTCAATATGCAACAAGCACGTTGCATACATCAAGGGCAACATCTTCGACAATTATAACGGCAAAACAACACTGAGTATGCCGAATTTTACAAAGGTGATCCCGGCCCCGCACTCCAACCTGACTCACAATATAGAGGAGTTTATTACCTATGTTTGTGGCTGATCAAAACTTACGCATGAGATTCCAAAGGCAACCCCGAGTCCTTGGCACACGTTGTCTGTACGTCCCGAGCAACACTATCACACAGACACAAGGGCTTGATTACGGGGTAGAGGTTAGAATCGTTTCCCACCCGGTAAACAGGAATGACCTTTTCGTGGGTGTGATCCCATCAAGTGAGTTCCCTAGGTATATGGGCTACGGGCGCGTGGATGCAGATTGGGTAAAGGAGAACGTTCCCGCTGACAAAATCAAGTTGGTTCTCTGGAAGGATCTGGCACAGTGAATGCTATCACTAAGGAAGGGCATCTTATGACATGGAATTACCGAGTATTTGAAGTAAAGTACCATAATGAAACTTACTATGAGCTTCGCGAGGTCTACTACGATGAACAAGGCGAAGTCATAGGCTACACGCCGGAAGGCACGTCCCCTCTGAGCGAAGATATGATTGGGCTTCAGCAGGACATGGACCATATGTTGCTGGCGCTTGACAAGCCTATCCTAAAAGACGAGGATTTCCCGCAGTTCAAGGACCATTTCGAGGAAGACGAGTAAGGGCAAAATGGCTTCCAAAAGGCGAAGCCTCATTCAACGGATTGTACGACCAATATAGGCGCTCAGCTAAACGGCGGAACATTCCTTTTTTGCTAAACAAGAGCCAATTTCGTCTCTTTACAAAGCGATCTTGCTGTTATTGCGGGGACGAACCAAAACAAACCTATAGCAATAAGACTTACAACGGGGGCTATGTTTACAACGGTCTTGATAGAATCAATAGTAGGTTCGGATATTCCAACAAAAATTGTGTAACTTGTTGTAAAGTCTGTAATAAGGCTAAAAGCAAATTGACACAAATTGGATTTTTCACGTTAGTCAAAAAGGTATACAAACATGGCAAGTTTTCGTGAGTACATGCACGTTGAACGGTTTGGCACACAAGAGGTCGAGGGCATCGAGCATGGCACCTGTTTCGTGTTCCCCAAGATCGACGGCTCGAATGCGAGCGTCTGGCTTGGGCCTAACGGAATCTGTGCTGGCTCCCGCACTCGGCACCTATCCTTGGAGGCAGACAACGCAGGATTCCTTGCCTATTGTCTATCCTCTGACATGCTGCCTAAACTCACAGCCTATTTCTTGGAGCACCCAACGCACCGTCTGTACGGGGAGTGGCTGGTTCCCCATACTCTAAAGACCTACCGGAAGGACGCGATGCGGCGCTTCTGGATCTTCGATGTTCAGGCAGAGGATGGAACCTTCATTTCCTACGACGTTTACAACGTATATCTCGAAAAACATGGTTTGGACTACGTTGTGCCTATGTTCCGCGCAGAAAGCATTCACTTCGAGTACTTGTTGGAGAGTCTCAAGAAGAACACGTTTCTAATAGAGGAAGGTGCCGGAGTAGGAGAGGGTGTCGTAGTAAAGAACTATGACTTCGTAAACAAACATGGTCGCATTACTTGGGCTAAGGTAGTGCGGCAGGAGTTCAAAGAGGAGAACGCCAAGACATTTGGTATCAATACTATTGGCTTGACAGCTCCAGTCGAGAAACTTGCGGTTGACAAGTTCGTAACGGACGCTATGATTGACAAGGTAATGGCGAAGATTGTCAGTGAAGTCGGTGGGTGGGGGTCAAAGCAGATTCCTCGCCTATTGAATACTGTGTTCTATGATTTAATCAAAGAAGAAATTTGGGAGGTTGTCAAAGAATACAATCTTCCGACAATAAGTTTCAAATCGTTGAAAGCTTATACTTTTCAACGAGTGAAGGCTTACAAGAAGGAGCTATTCTAATGACCGAAGACCTTGTACTAGGAAACTGGATAGTACATCGTGACGGGAGTCTATCTCATCTGTCGTGCGGTATGATCAAACACAGCCTCCACAGAACAGATGGCTGCCATTTTTGCTATAAAGGAGGCGAGGTTCTTGTTCCTATTATAGTGTGCGAAGTATTGAAGATACAAAAGTCAATTGTGGAAGAGGAGAAACTGTTTTGAAACCCGCTGTAGAACGATTTTGGGAAAAAGTAAAGTTACCTGCCCATTTGCATGACTGTTGGGAGTGGGAGGGCGGTTGTAGCGGTACCGGATACGGAATGTTCCAAGAAAACTAAACAGGAGGGCATCGTGCATATTGAAATTCAAGAAAACGGAGTCCATGTCCACATAAGCATCGACGAAAAGAAGTTCCCCACGATGAGTACAGATAATCTGTACAACAAGGCAAGGGTGACTCTACATGAGATTCAAAACTCTCGTGTAGACGAGATAGAAGAAGTAACAACAAACGGTCAGTACCTATAAAGGGGCGACAATGATCAAGAAATTAGTTCTCATAGGATTCCTAGGACTACTGCCATGTATGGCATACGCCACGAACAACGGTCAGGGCAATCAGTGCCAGGGCAATAGCTGTGGCGCTCAAGGTGGCAATGGCGGCGATGGAGGCAACGGGGGTAATGGGGTAGGATTCGGAGGCTCATCTGATGCTACTTCGTTCTCCGGTGCCTCATCGGATCAGGCTCAGGGCCAACTCCAAGGTCAGGCCCAGGGCATCAGCGCCTTCAACGGCAACACAACTACCGTAGAGGCCGCAGACGTAAAGGGTATGGGCGAGCAGCTCAAGAATCATGCCGAGTCGGCTGGTGATGTTCGCTCGAACAGCAACCCGGCAACGTCGCCATGCGGAGACTCGACCGGCCTTTCAGGTCAGGTTGGCGTCGCTGGTGGTGGTCTTGCTACAGTGACCGAGACGTGCCGTGCATTCCGCATCCAGATGCTTGAGGCTGTCAATCCAGACGCCACAAGCACCAAGCTCGCGAAGATCACACACTTCGTAGGGTGGCTGCCACGCACGATCCTGCACGTTGCATCGTTCGGAGTATTGAATTAATCTATAGGCTATAGTTTTATTGGAGGATGGCATAAGCTACGATGGCGGTAGCTAGAAGGCATCACGGGCTTGATCTTCACCATCAGAAACCCTCTCATTATTACCGAGAGGATGCCCAACATTTTACATAAGGCACGATGGCGGTGCCCCGGTTTCACGAGCTTGAAGCGCCCGGTAAGAAAACTCAAGGGCCTTTTTGAAAAAATCGGTGCGAGGCGTAAGCCCGGTCCCCTTGAATGCTCAACTTTTTACGATATGATATTCATCACACAATTATCACTAAAAAACCTCTTATAACTTCCCGTAAATATTGAGAAATTCGTTTATTATAAGGTTCTGTGTAATTTATACCATATCAAGCCTACTTTTAACCCTTCGGAGACAACATGTCCTACTGTAGAATGTCCGGGGATAGTGACGTATACGTCATCGCCTCGACAACACTTCAACCCATCGGAGGTAAGGCTCGGCAGATTTGGGTCTGCTATTGTGAAGCCGAGTCCTATGTAGCCGACACTCGAAAGCAAATGCTCAACCATCTAGAGTACCACAAGCGCAAGGGTGACAGAGTTCCCGATTATGCTATTGAACGTTTGAAGAAAGAGGAGAGCGAAGCATGAAGGTCATCAGAATCCACTACGTTCGCAAGCCACAGCACCGCACGCCTATCGGTTGTGTGGTTCTCCTTGAAGATGGTCGTATCGGCTGGTCACAGTGCTGCCCGAAGGATCAGTTCAGCAAGACAAAGGCAAAAGAGATTGCCATTGCTCGTGCTCTAAAGGACAACATTCTGCTGCCCTTCGGCACGGAAAAGAAACCTGTGCTCGTCAAGGTAATCGTCAATCAGTACGCCGTCAATGGCAATTGGCACTACATCATTCACCGTGTAGATCTGGTGTCCGAGGCTATTGATCGTATGTGCCTATACTATGAGGATAGGAAGGTGTCGCAATGAACTACGAGGAGATTCAAAATCTCGATTGGCGAGAGGCTCTAGAAGTAGAGGGGCGATGTACCCTTATCAGAGAGATCGGCGAAGGTTGGTGGCTCTTTGAAAAGATAGATACAACCTACCGCTACAACGGCCTATTAGGTTGGGACAACGGCTACGGAGATGAGCATAAGTTCTTCGCCAAGCATAACCCTGCCAAGCTTGTGGAATACAACGCGGCAAAGTTCGGGTACGAAGAGGATAAGAACCAGTCCTTCACAGACGGGCGACACGTGAAATGGATTACTCGCTCGTTCATTCCCCCTCAGGCTCGCGATTACGCAAAGATGGCGATTCAACAGATAGGAGCCCTGGATCAGGCAGACATTGATGATCTTGAGCGTATTTACAGTAAGCTCGCGGACTTGCTGCGCTCCGGTTCTCCCTAGCATAAAAAGGCTATGAAGCTGGCGAAACGTAATCGAGAGGATCTAAAGAAGAAGTGGTCAGGCAACAAGGCTTTGCACAAACTACCTATTCAACCTGCGATGCCAGAGAACGTGGCAGCGACAGTCAAGCTACTGAATGGAAACTACGAATGAGCCGTCTAACATACAGCGGAGGCGAGATTCTGGGGCACTTCCGAAACATACTGTGTTCTATGGGGTTCCATGTCTGGTACAAGCCACAGATCGCAATAATGGAAAGCTTCGTTCACGGTCACGATAGTTTCCGAAGCACTAATGCAGTTCGCATTAGTGAATGTTCTAAATGTACGAAAGTAACGATTGAAAGGGTCTAACATGGCAAAGAAAGAAAAGGCGGTCGAGGTTCAGGTGCAGAAGTTCGCGGTATTCTATAGCGATGACGAGTGCTTCGGAGTCTATCCTTCTCTGGAAGAAGCCACGATGGCGGCTGCGGGCGAACTTACCGAGGGTATTCTTGAGGAAGAGAGCCTTGTTATCTGCGCTCTCACTCCCAAGCGTATTGTCAAGCAGAGTATGGTTGTGGTGGAGGACATTTGAAAACCAAGCGCCGTAGTAGGATGGACGAATATACTACGCTATACGACATGGCGCTGGACATTCATCATGCCTTGGAGAAGCTCGAAGTCAAGCTCAAGCTATTGAGAATCGAGGAGAGGTTCCTTGACGAAAATAAGCAAAGAAACAATAAAGGCAATAAAAAGGGTAAGCCGTGAGCAAAACAAACTCCCGAAAGCCAAAGTTATCAGTCCAAACAAAAAAGCGTACGTCCGAAAAGAAAAGCACCCCAAAGCACCCAAATAAATGGGGCGTCTTTATCAATAGCAACCATGTAACCGATCCGTCGTCTGTGAAATGGGATATTGATCTCGAATGCTATTGCACCGAAGAAGACACATTTGAAGAGCCTCACGGTTTCGTATTCTCATCTAAAAAAGAGGCCGATCTGTTTGTATCAGGAGCGCGGGCGGCGCGTCAACACATCGCCCGTATGCTAGGGATGGAGTTAGAAGAGTACAACGAGGACTCCATTCAAGAAGAAGAACAGTATGATTCCCTGACGGTCATGGACGAGACCGAGTATATCCTTGACAGATAAGGACGGCAAGAAGATCAAGGTAGGTAGCATAGTGGCTATTAAGAAGGCCGGAGCGACCAACTTTACTGTCAAGGGTAAAGTAATTGAGATTTGTGAAACTTACATAGTCATGGTAGACAGGCGAACAGGAGGTAGGTGGACCGTAGAAATGGCAAATTTTAAGAGAATGAGCTATAATCCACCAAAGAAGCGTCGCTGGGAGGGTGAATTTTGATCCTCAAAGTAGAGAAAAATGTAGCTTTCGTTCAATATGACGAACGCGACAATAGATATGCGATGGTTCACTACCAATGCAATAACGGTACCCCTTATTATTGGGGATACATACGTAAAGACTCATGGAGATGTAGAGAATGTAGTACTCATATAAGTGAAGATGCTTTTTGGTTAGTCGCAAAGTACGCACTATTCATAACGCCAAATAATAGAAGGATAGAAGGGTATAACGTATGAGACTCAACAAATTGGTCGTGGCGGCGATCCTGCTATCCATGGGCATAATTCTATTGTCTGGTTGCACCATGTTCACGCCCAAGACCCCTATCGCCAAGGTAGCGGAGAAGTACACGGTAGTTACGGGGGTCTTGGTCGCTCCGGCCGAGCTAAAGAATGGCAATCATCGGTTGATTGTATACTTCAACGAGCAGGCCGAGACTCCCGAAGAGGATAAGAGCAAGATCATGCGGGACGCTAACGAAGAGATCGTTACGGATACCGAAGGTAAAGTAGTCAAGGTTCCAGATGTACCGAGCGCCGCCAAGAAGAACGTTCTCATGTGCATTGCCAGCAACGATAGCAACAAGGATGTGCTGGTAAACGTTCGAGAATACTTGAATGATCCCAAGGCACAAGGCAAGACCATCTTCATCTACGGTAAGCCTATCAACGGGGCATGGCAGGAGTACCTGAGCGGCGTTCATTGCTACATTACAGCCATCGGGTTCTATATCCCTACGACAGGCGGCTACACCTACGTTATGACTGAATTCGGCGACGGGATGTGGGACAGCTTCTCCTGGACAGAGTTCCTCAAGAAAGTTGGGTCGAAGGCTGTGGACACAGCACTATGATCTTTCAACGCGCACCTAAAAACCTTGAGTTCTTCTCACAGATTCAACCTCAAATTCATTCTAGTCTTGCAGGACACTACATTTATGCCCATATTTACCAACGAAAGTGGTATGGCATTAAATGGGTCGAGACAGTAAGCCACGATTTCAAAGAGTTGGACAACCACGAAGAAGCTATCAGAGAATTATCTAAGAAATCTTACAACGCCATTCAATATATCTACAAACGAAAGGCTGTCATTGTAAAGATGATGGCTAACAACGCGATCAACAATGCCTTGGAGATCTTTGCCAAGCAACTAACGGACTTGTACAGATGAACAAAGAAACTAAGAACAACTCTCTCGACTACTACTTCGATGACATAAACGGCTGCAAAGGGCTATCCCAAGCAGAGATTGATCAACGAATCGGCACGATAAGTACCTTGGATAAGATAACGGATGCAGATCAGATCGCCCATATCCGAGCAAGCATCGTAGAAAGCAACTTGAAACTGGTTATCAAGTTCGCAAAAGACTATCAGAACGTAGGCGTCCCTCTGGCTGACCTGATTCAAGAGGGCAATATAGGACTGATGCGTGCGGTAGAGAAGTACGACCCCGCACAGGCATTCAAGTTCACCACCTACGCTGTATACTGGATCAAGCAAGGCTTCCTCAAGGTTATCAAGCACAACAATAAGCTAATCAGAACGCCTACTTACGTTCAAGAGGCCCTGTCTCGGATCGCCAAAACTCGGCAGCTATATGAGAAGGAAATGGGAGTCGAACCTACCTTGGAGTACCTTGCAAGTTCAGAGGGTATGACCGAGGAGGAGCTTGAGGTTCTATACAACGTGTCCCTGGATCCTGTTTCCCTTGAAGCTGTGTATTATGGTGGCGATGCAGCCAAGAATCTAAAGGACTTCATCCCTGATCCAGACGTAGACTTGGACAGGGACATTGACCAGAGCAGACTCATTGAGAACATCCGGTCGGCAATCGACACGCACTTGACACCAGCCGAACGCGAGGTTATGATTCTACGATACGGGCTTTTCAATGAGACGGTGCATACCCTTGTGGAGTGTGCAGACAAGATGAACAAAAGCCGAGAACACGTTAGGCAGTTAGAATCGTCCAGCAAGGACAAGCTACGAGAGCTTGCTCCTTACTTGGACGATTACAGGGAATAGAGTCCACGCTTGCATCTTCACCCGTATGCAAGGGAAGAGGAATGAAATAAACGGGTGCCAGTTTACAGCGCGGTAGTGAAGTTGGATTCTCACGGAAGCCTCATAAGCTTCAAACGCGGGTTCGAGTCCCGCCTGCGCTTCCATTTAATTTCAACAGAGAGGATAGGATGAAACTACCCAGCATTGGCATCATTGGACACGGGTTCGTAGGCGGTGCCACCGCCGAAGGGTTCAAGCATTACACTTCAGTCAAAGTTTATGACGTGAACCCCCTTCGAGCGGTAGACGACTACTTCGAGGTCATCGAACAGGACGTGCTGTTCGTATGCCTGCCGACACCTATGAAGGCAGACGGCCGAGTGGACACGTCGATCATCCATAGTGCCCTTCGCACGCTGGCGAGTGCCACCTTGGAGACGCATAAGTGCGTGATTCTAAAGAGCACTCTGCCTCCTCTGGATCTGATCGACATGTCACAGACCTACGCCCCTACATTGCACATCATCTATAGCCCCGAGTTCCTAACGGAGCGCACGGCTATCCTTGACTTCCAGCAAACCAATCGCCTCATCTTCGGTGACTACCGACCAGACGAGCCAGTCGCATTGGACGTAGTGGATGCCAAGACGTATAACGTAACTATGATCGACCAACTGTTCACTGGACGATTTCCCGCAGTTCCACAGATTTGGACTTCCATTGAGGAAGCCTCATTGATCAAGTACTGTACCAACGTGTTCTTTGCCTCAAAGGTGAGCATTTTCAATGAGTTCGCTTTGGTGGCGGCGAAGTATGGGGTGGACTTCCAGCAACTAATCGGACACGTTCTACTGGATCAGCGCATTGGGCGCTCGCACTTCCAGGTTCCAGGGCACGATGGCAAGTTCGGATTCGGTGGGCATTGCTTCCCTAAGGATCTCAATGGTTTCATGCACATTGCAGAAGACGTTGGCATTCAACCTTTGATGGCCCAATCTACTTGGTTTACAAATATAAGCGTCAGACCAGAAAGAGATTGGGAACAAGATAAAGGTAGGGCCGTGTCGGAGGGCTTTAATGATAAAGGCTAAAAACACAAGACACGGGTTTAGCTATACCTATCTATATAGAGTTTGGATAGGCATGAAAACAAGATGCTACAACGATAAACATGAAAGGTATGATCGTTACGGCGGGCGGAGTATTAAAGTCTGTGATAGATGGTTAGAATCATTTGTGAATTTCCAAGAGGATATGTTGCCTACGTATAAAGAAGGGCTCCAGCTTGATAGAGTTAACAATAATGGAGATTATACGCCAGACAATTGTAGATGGACAACAGCATCTGAAAATATGAAAAACAGACAAATAAAAGCTGAATTTCAAAGCAATATCCCTAATGTTCTTTGGAATAAATCCAAACAAAAATGGGAATATATTAAAAGATTTGATTCAAAAAAAAGAAGCCGAAAATTTTGCGAAACAAAGGGGGCTGACATGACCGAAACTCTATTAGTAATCCTGGCAATTGAACTTGGGCTCATCCTATTTGCTATGGTTGGAATCTTTGGACTTGATACCTTCGCTATCTTTCAGCGCAACCAAAGCGAAGGAACTCGTACTCTACGCCTAATGACACCAGAGGAACTGGTTGCACACGGTATGGACCCGAAGGAATTCATGAACGCATCTACAGCCAAGGCACCCGGTGCGGTCGAAGCCGCATCATCAGGGCAGTACCTATAATGCGAAAAAAAGCTATACTAGTATTGAGTGCCTTCTTTCTGGGATGCACCACGGTAGCCCGAAACAATGAAGTTTACTCCACTTTTGGGCAAGCCCGCATTGAGGAGTGCAACCAGATCGTGTATCCTGAGGGCATGGGGGAAGGCAAAGAAGCCATAGGCTTCGGATGCAAACGTTTTGAGAGCGACGGACTCAGCGCTGAGTTCACGGCTGCCTTTGGTCTGCTACTTGGATGGATTCCATGGCCTTTCTGACCTATAGATATAAGGATTGGGTCATGGAAGTTTGGCCGAGTGGCCGCTATATTACATGGCGCGAGACATACACAAACGATACTCAGTTTGAGCAAATAAAACCTCACCTTATGGCAATGGTCACCTTCTTTACAGGAAAAATCCCAAGCAACGGTAACAAGGACTAATCATGAAATTTGACGGAGTGTTCGAGGGTGGAGGCGTCAAGCTACCTGCACTTGCGGGTGCGTATGAGGTAATAAGAGAGAAGGGTTTCGAGCCTTCACACCTGGCAGGCACAAGTGCTGGCGCTATCATGGCCGCTGTTATCGCAGCAGGATACGAACCGGACGAAGTGAAGAAAATCGTTATGGGGACTGACTTTAGCCAGTTCACGGACGGTGGCAAGACGTTAGCAAGTAAGCTATGGAACCTCACGTTCCATAACGGTATTTACAAGGGTGACGCCTTTCTCAACTTCATCCGCGAGATCCTCGCTGCCAAAAACATCCACACTTTCAAGGACTTACGCTACGAAGGTGAAGGCACAAAGTATCGTTATCGTTTGAAGGTTATGGCGAGCGACATTACTAGCAGCAGCCTAATTTCGTTGCCCCATGACATTGCAAACTACGGTATGGAACCAGACGATCTAGAAGTGGCCTTAGCTGTTCGTATGAGCATGAGTATTCCTCTGTTCTTTCGGCCAGTTATCCTCGACCCTGTAACCGAGGAAGTATCCAACACGCTAACTAAGGTGAACAACATCGGACACCTCAAGACTAAGCACGCCATCGTAGACGGAGGGCTTTTGTCTAACTTCCCAATCTGGTGCTGGGATGATCCAGATGAGCCACAGTGGCCTACCTTCGGCTTCCTATTGTACGAAGACAAAGAGGATAAGCCACGTAAGACCAACAACCCAATCAATCTAACCGCAGCCATCTTCGCTACCATGATGAAGGCCCATGACAAGCAGTTCATTCGACCGGACGACTTCATCAACCGGACTATCAGCATCCCAACAGGCAACGTATCCAGCATCGACTTCAATCTCACGAACCAACGGAAGGCATGGCTGTACAAGCAGGGAGTGGAGTCAGCTACCGAGTTCCTTGACGGCTGGTCATGGAATCGTTACAAACGCTGGTGTATCAACAGCCGGTCCCGTAACCTATGAAGATCGGCAAGAAACAAAGGTTGGCAATCCTTGACCGAGCATATGATAAAGCAGCAAAAGTTCTTCCCGGAGGAACTGTCGTCCTCGCAGATCTGGAGCGATCTGTGCTTGCAGCTTGCCTTGAATGGTCACGCCTTCTGGCGTATGAGCGACGGCAGGATTATCGACGTAGTGTCTGGCGACATTTTGGATGGGATACTCCAAAAGGACAAGCAAAATACAACGCAACTATAAAGGAAATAGTATATGACAAAAACCGAAGCACTATTAGTTAGAAAGATGATTGAAATACTGCCTATCTATGATAATGGAAATTTCTATCATCGAACGGTATCCGAACGAATGTTCCGAGATTATTGTGAAACTATCAATGATTGTCTGTCTGATGCTGACAAACTTCCTCTTCCGGAGAAATAATATATGGACAACGGGTTTGATAGACTGGTACCTACAGAGTACCGCAAGATTGCACAGAACGATTCAGCTACGGGCGTGCCGGTAGCTGCGGTGTACTTCTCAAAGCCTGCCAACTGCTACTATCTTCAAGCGCAGAAGATTCTGGCAGATGGCTCGTATTCGACTATCACTTTGGGGCCGCTGCCTGCACACGTATTCGAGTCTTTGGCTCATATCTTGGCTGACGTGCATGGGATGGAGCGGAGGTATATGTACCTTGAGTAAGCGAACATACAACACCACGACAATAAGAGTCTTCTACGCAGCACAAAATAAGAATTCCAAAGGAAAATGGATGCCTGTTATATGTTATGGTTATCCTCTTCAAGATAATACTCTTGAAGTATTGAAACGTCGTATAAGAGAAGAAAGACGTGCGCGCTATTGGGCTAGAAAAAACCCACTCAAAGGAAAAGTGCGAATAATGAAAGTAACTCTCACAGAGGTATTTAAAACTATAGTAGTCAAAGAAGAAGTATGACGAAATTCAACAAGATCAGAGTTCGTGATGACGACGTTCTCGTAAGCTCCAGGGGTAGAAGGGGAAATGAATTTGGGCGTTTTGTAGGATTCCACAAAATGGTTTGTTTGGATGAAAGACATTTCATCCATGTCCCTGCTATACTGGCACGAGAGATTCAAGAATTCCCTGATTGCGTAGAGTACGTCAAGGCTGAGACAGCGGCAGGACGTATGTTACCCGAGATTCACGGGTGGGAACACAAAGATTATGCTTTGCTGAGTATTGTGGAAATCATTATCGACCTAAACAAAGCTAAAGCATTTATCCAAGATAACTTCAACTACAACCCATCGGTGTGGTACTCACCCCACGGTGCTGGCGCTGATGCCAGAGGCGCGCATCTTAAGGAAGCGGCCTATGAATGCGGATTAACGCTTGTTACTTGCGAAGGTATGATTAAACCCTCTGCTTTGGTGTTTGATATTCGTGCAGTAGCGGGCAGGGACAGATCCACAGGCAAGATTCCAATGCCACAGACCATGACCAAAGAAGAACTACTCGCCAAGTGGGAAAGCAAAGAAATTCTAGTACATTGGTGGGGACCAGGGCTGGGCGCTCTAAATGAGAGCGTTACCTGGTTCCGAGATAACGTATGAACATTGTAGGTATGATGTGGAACAAGAACGAAGGCGACATTTTAGAAGAGGTGATTACCGATGCAATCAAACATGTTGATGTCCTTTTTATTGCTGATGATGGCTCTAGGGATCGGTCTTGGGATATTATGCAGTCTATGGCCCTTCGGTACCCGGACAAAATCGAACATATCCAACGTGCCCCCAACCCTACCGACATGGCACAGCGAAACAGTCTCCTTGACTGTATCCGCTCCCGCTACAAAGCGGAAGACACGTGGGTCCAAGTCATCGAAAGCGACATCTTCATCCTCGACACGGACATCCGTCAGGCGATCAAAGAAAGATCAACCGATGATGTAGTAGTTACTTGGACTGCTTTGAATGGAGTAAGAGATCCAGGTACTTGGGGACCAGAAGATACATACCCTATATGGAATAAGCCAATTAGGGATATCCTAAACAAAGCGCATTTCATGGAAAATATGCACTATTCTTGGAGGCCCTTTCCAAACCTCAAATTCCAAGGAGCATGGCGACCTTGGCCGCAAGGTATGGGGCAATATCAGACCAAGAAAATCGAGCAGAAGTTCACCCCGGAGAACACTCCCCTCCTATTCCATGTTGGGTATAGGGGAATAAAACACTTCTGGCAAAAATGGCAACGCGCAAAAATGGGACCATTTCATAGTAAGTATAAGACCTGGGATTTAAGAAGCGTCGAAAGCGTAGAAAGAACAGTTAGTTTCTTTGATGGAACATGGAATAATTCTGCTTCAACTTTTACACCTTCACGTCAAGGTTGGATTGACAGGAAGAAAGCGCAATGAAAACTCCCAAAAAAGTCCTATACGGAACGTTAAAAAAATCAGATTTTACAACATATACCCATCGTCACTGCCGTAAGTGTGACCAAATTAAGCCATTAACCGATACATATTTCTTTAGTTATAAAGCAAAAGGAAAACAAAGAAATATGAAACTATTATTTCGAGAATTGTGCAAGACTTGCACTCAGGTTCGTACCAAAAAAGCCACCAAAAAAAAGGTAAGCAGCCTTTTAGGGTACATGCAAAGAGCTATGTACAATGTAAGACAAAGAGGGAAAAAGCAGAAAGTTGAAGTTAAAATAACGGCCGAAGATTTAGTTGACATCTTTAATTGTCAAACAGGGCTATGTTCATTATCTGGTATGCCATTAGACTGGCAAACTTTTGCAAAAGGCAGAAGTCCTTTAACCTGTAGTATAGATAGAATTGAACCAAAAAAAGGATATGTAAAAGATAACGTAAGATTACTATGTTTTCAAGTTAATACCATGAAACATGATTTGTCTGATGTTGAATTGCGTAAATGGTGTTTACGCGCTATTGCCGGGCTTGACGGTCATTCTCCTAATACATTAATTGCAAATTTCAATACACTAGCGGATGTGGCTGATAGGCTTGCAGTAGAGATTTCTAAAGTAGCGTACTTTGAAAATCGTAAACGAGAAGCTCATTTTTTAGGAGATACATCCTCTGTTGTTGAATGGGACAGTAGAAGTCGCGACGCTTGCGAATATAGATCAATGTTGCGAAATGAATTTAACGCAGTATTAGCTGAAATAGTGAGAACAAAGCAGTATCAAACTCTACCGGAATTGCGCACGTTCTCTAAACCTCCTAAGTCAGTCGCAGAACTATTGGACGATATGTACTATCGTACATCAAATGATGTTTTAAAAGGCCAACTCGCTAAGGCCATAGAACGTGAGTTATCAACAGGAGAAACAAAATGAGTAACATCCTCATTACAGGTGCAGCAGGATTGATTGGGTATAACGCTTGTCGTTACTATTCAGCCAAAGGTGACAACGTAATCGCCATTGACAACCTGGAGCGTAGCCGTCTACTCGGGCACGCGGCAAGTGCAAGAGATCACCTCAATTGGGATCTACTTGAGACCTTGCCCAACGTGGAACGCAAACTTCTGGACGTTTCAGATGAAAGTTTTGTGGTTTACCTTCCGGAGAACTGGTGTGATGGTATTGTTCATCTAGCAGGGCAATGTGGCGTTCCCTGTAGTATTACAAATCCAAGGCGCGACTTCGAGATCAATACCATAGGTACATTCAACGTCCTTGAGTATGCCCGTGCCGAACGCAGTAGAGGCCGCAATACAAAAGTTGTTTTTAGTAGCACAAACAAGGTCTATAACCTACACAGCGGCTGGCAAATGAACGCTGAAAATACTCGCTGGGAGTGGAGCACTGCATCTTGGAGGCGAAATGGTTTTCCTACGGACATGACTTCTTCGCTTCTATCGGGTAGCCGCACCCCATACGGCAATAGTAAGTTCATGGCCGATGCAATATGCCAAGAGTGGTTCCATATGTATGGAGTGCCAACGGGCGTGTTCCGTATGTCCTGCATCTACGGTCCTCATCAGCTCGGATTCGAGGAGCAGGGCTGGGCGGTGTACTTCTGCATTGCGGCTCTCAAGGATCTGCCAATCACCATCTACGGGGACGGCAAGCAGGTTCGGGATATGCTCTACGTAGAGGATCTAGTACGGGCCTATGACTCCTTCCTATCTAAGCCGATTCAGCATGGCGTTTGGAACATTGGTGGCGGGCCTCTCAACACTCTGTCTCTGAACGAATGCCTTGACTTCCTTCGCAAGGAAACAGGTAAGGCAATCCCTGTAACCATGGCAGGGTGGCGACCCAGCGACCAGCGTGTTTACACCAGCGACATTAGCAATCTTCGGAAGGACTTGCATTGGGAGCCTCGCACCAACCCGCAGGAAGGACTCAAGCTTTCTCTGGAGTGGGTGAAGGATAACCTTGACGCCTTCTAACCTACCCCCTAACACCGAGATTGTTGCTATGTATCACGATTGGGCAATCATTATAGAAACTCGCCGATATTACTTTGACTTTGAATATCACCACTTTGTAGACAATAAGAGGTACTTCCATTTAAGTGAGCATCCTGCCCACAACGGGAAGTGCGAATGGGTAGATAATAAGCCAAATCAACTTAGATGTAAGATGTGCAGAAAAGAAATGTCACCAGAAATAAGGAAGAATCTCCAAAGAATTCAAACCTTTCTAAAACCTGAGAGTATTCATGCTATCTAACCCAGGAGATGGCGGCTACTCTGTCGATGAAGCCTTACTCATGTGGGTCTACGATAACCTGAGCCCAGGTTCCACTATCCTTGAGCTTGGTGCCGGTAAGAGTACCGAGGAGTTCAAGGCTCACGGCTACAACGTGATCAGCATAGAGCACGATCCGGTATGGGTAGGCAAGGTGCCTGGAGTTACTTACATCCACGCGCCTATCGAGCTTTACAATGAGACAGACAATATTCAACCTAATTCATTGAAGAAGAGGATACATGGGCACACAGGGTGGTATAACAGAAAAGTTGTGGGTGAAGCTCTCCGTGACCTTCATTATGATCTCATTATTGTGGATGGACCTCCTCGTAACTTCGGTCGTAGTGGGTTTCTCACCAATCTCAAGCTATTCACATGTGATAGTAAACCTATTATTTTTGATGACATGCACCGCGCTGACGACCTCTATATTGCGAGACGTGTGGCGGCGGAATTAGAGCGTGACCTCCTCATCGTGAATAACGGATTCGAGATCGTAGGACAAAAAAACAACGGCGACATGAAGGCTCAGGAAAAGAAGCCCTTTGGAATACTACTATGAAATGGTTTTGGCAGGACATGGAAAAAGTAAGAGAGGAGGCGAAGGCGGCTTTATCTCCTGCGCCAATGAAGCCCAAGTACTACTCTGTGACTGTAAAAAAGGCACCAGAATGGATTCCAAATTTTGGTTATGGGCATGTCCCTGGTGCGGGGGCCGGATTTTATGCTATTAAAGCACACATCATAGACAGGGATTCCGGCAAAATGGTAGGAATAGCTACTGGATACTTCGATTCCATGGATAATAGCGATGAAGGTTTGAATAAACTTCAAGCCGACATACATGTAAAGATAAAAGCCCTTTACGCAATGGACGCACTCATTCAGCGGCTGTATCAAGTAGATATCACCAACAACGGATTAGAATTGTTTCTACCATGAAACCCAGAAAAGATTGTCCTTATTGTCACGGTGACGGATGGTATACAGTTGACGCCCACGACCCTAATTGTGATGGATCATGCCCCAACTGTCCTATTCCAGTGCAGGAGCAGTGTCAATGCGAAAGTGAACCAGATGATCTACGTTCGTGATGATGATGTCCTCTTGAAGCGCATGGCACATACTGATGCTGCGGGCGAGTTCGTCAACGTCCACAATATTATCGAAAAGTATGGCTATACCCACTGCCCTGCCCTATTGACAAACGATCTGAACGAATTCCCGGAGGTTATAGAGTTCATTCGATACAAGACGCAGCAGGGGAAGATGATCCCTCAACTTCACGGGAGCAGCCACATTGACTACGCGAAACTATCAGTCAAAGAAATCCAAGAAGACTACCGGCGCTGCCAGGACTGGTTCCTTAGCAACATCGGCGTTCGATTCACTAAACATTATACTCCGTGGGGTGCGGGCGGACGTAGGAAAGATGGAACCCCTATGGTCAACGGAACGCACATCGCTCCAACAGCTAACGCTATGGGAATCAGCGTGGTGGACATGTACAAACCCCTTGACCCGAGGCATATACTTTCTGATACTGAGACATCATTTTCAAAATACGACGGCAGAACAATTGTCATCCACTGGTGGTTCTCGCCGGAAATTCTCGATCAAGCGTTAGCAAAGTTAAAGGAAGCCGAAAATGGAACCTCTTGAGATTAGACTGGTAGATGAATGGCTCAGGAATCTAAAGCGATGGGGCACTTACAACCGCAAGTGGTGGCCTAAGATCGAGGATGCTAAGCGCATTGCCTCCCTTTGCAACATCGAGCAACCAATGTTCTTCATTGAGGCAGGCACAGGCAACGGTATAACCGCCTCCTACGTAGCAGCTTACGGGATCAAAGTGCTTACTTTTGACCCTGCCGACCGCCCAAAGGTTTATCTGGACGAGACTTTTCCACTAAAGAACATTGCCAAGACCATCACTTACGTCAATTACCCAATAGAGAAGGGATTGAGCTACTGGATAAGCGATAAGAAGATCGTCTGGTCTATCGACGGGCTCCCAGGAGAGAAGAGCATTGCTTCCTATCTAAAAACTATCCGTCCCCTCACCAAGCCAGGGGATTTGATTCTATTGAACGGCGCTGTTGAGAGAATATGATTGATATCGAGATCCATAACGTCAATTGCGTCATCACCGGAGGTGATAAGTATCCGCAGTTGAGAACTTGTCTGGAGACTCTATCTCCGGGCTACCAGTATACCTATCTATTCAAGAGCGGTAGGTGGAATGGCAAAGTAAATCTGATGGCCAAGGGCCAATTTCCTACTGGCTTGCTCTCTGCGGTTTTTCAGACCGTCCACGAGTTCAATATTCCTCACGTCATCATTGACAAGAGGGTTGCTAAACAAATTCACATCCATCCCAGCCCTGTGCAGCTTCGCCCCTATCAGGAAGAGATCGTGCAGAAGTGCATGTTCAACATGTGGAGCGATACGTGGTGGCCGCGTGGCGTCATTCAAGTTGCTACAGGCGGAGGCAAGACCGAAATTGCGGCTGATATGATCTGCAAGGCACAAGTACCTACCATCTTCCTGGTTCACCGTCAAGACCTGGAGACACAAGCTATTGAACGCTTCGTTCCATTTGGCATAGACGCGGGGCCATTGGCAAACATCGGGCACCAACTCGTCACCGTCACCACGATTCAGTCATTGATGAGTTGGAACATGGAGTTCCAGAAGCACTACGAGAACGCAGAGGGCGCAAAGCTTGAACGCTCTGACGAGTGGCTTGCACGAAAGGGCAAGAAGCAAGATAGACAAGCTTTATTCATCAAGGAGAAGCTCACAGAGATTGATCAAGTGTTCATCGACGAGGCTCACCTTGTAGCAGCCAAGGCCGAGAACATGAACATGTTCAGCACGGCACTGTCGCTGATGCCTAACGCTTACATGCGCTGGGGCCTCACAGCTACGCCTTTCCTTCGGGACAAGCTGCACAACTGGATGCTTGAGGGTGCCACCGGCCCAGCCCTGGCACAGATCACCAATCGCGAACTAATCGACATGGGCTACCTAAGTGAAGCTTTCGTTGACATTTTCGTTATGCCTAAGGAACCCTCTTTACCAGCGGACTGGCCTAGGTGCTACGACTACGGAATAGTTACTAATAAAACAAGAAACGAACGCATAGTAGACTGCTACAAAACATACCCTGGCCCTACATTGATAATGGTTAGCAAGTTAGGCCATGGTGTCTTACTACAATCCGAATTAAAAAAAGCCGGATTTTCTTTACCTTTCCTTTCGGGAACAAGCAGTCAAACCGAAAGGTTACAAGTTTTAAATAGTCTAAAATCAGGCACACTAAGCGGTGCCATAGTTTCGACTATTTGGGACGAAGGCATCGACTGCCCTCAGATAAAAGCTATAATAATAGCAGGAGCGGGTAAAAGCGAAATAAAAAACCTTCAAAGACTCGGCAGAGGATTACGCTTAGCCGCAGGAAAGTCAGAAGTAAAGTTGATTGATTTTTTTGATTCATCCCCTGCCATCCTAAAGAAACACTCCGAAATCAGGAAAAAATTATGGCAAGACCAAGGATTTATCGTAAATCTTTTGAAATAAAAGCGGGAATAAGAATAGGCAAATGGACTATTCTTAGAAAAACAAATAAGAAAGATTCTTTTGGTTACGTGTCGCTGTGGGCATGTAAATGTGATTGTGGAACAAAAAGAATGGTAGTTGAAACTAGTTTAAGGTTAAAAAAATCAAAGTCGTGTGGATGCGTCAGAATTAAAAAATTCAAAAAAATACATACAAAGCATGGATTCGCCGCAAGAAACAAACAACATAGCATGTATCACTCTTGGGCTGGAATGAAAGCTAGGTGTATGAACCCCTCTCATTCAGCCTATAAAAACTACGGCGGACGAGGCATTCAAGTATGTCAATTTTGGTTAACGTTTGAAAACTTCAAAAACGACATGTTCCCAACTTGGAAAAAAGGACTAACTCTCGAAAGAATTAACAACAACGGCAACTATGAACCAGGAAACTGCCGCTGGGCAACTCGAAAAGAACAAGCGACCAATAAACGAAAATGCGTTTGGGTATGACAAATAAATCTCTCCTTCGATACGGCACATTATTCATCTGCGACGGTGCGGATCACATTTACCTGATGCACGCCCATTGTATCCACGTCCTCTGCTCTTGGCCGAAGAAGACCGCTCAGTTTCAGCATGCCTCTTATGCCGGACTAATAAAGACGAAGAACAACGACAAGTGTATTCGATGCGGCCTTTGCCGACAGGGCATTCCTAATAAAGCATTTGACTTCTTGGAACGAACAGCAAAGCTATTAGCACAATGAATTTCAATGAACAAATATTCCTCCGCTCTCTAATGGATCGTCCGGCTGATGCACGGAAGTACACCGAGATCTTCAAGCCTCACTGGCTCAAGACTGCGGAACTACAGCCGATCCTCGCCAAGATCTTTGAGTTCACGAAGGACAAGGCCATACCGCCTGGGATAAATACGCTCCGGGAAATGTTCATTGACG